>JAABUU010000828.1_pt1 | contig 61806 bp, 61 predicted proteins | sample 5559301 | NCBI WGS metagenome assembly JAABUU01 (sample SAMN10711884, study PRJNA513360) | rock metagenome | isolation source: Antarctica rocks | place: Antarctica: Victoria Land, Richard Nunatak white
ATAGAAGGAGAGGGTAGAATGACAGGCTATTAAAATATAATATATCTCTTTTAATTCAGTAGTAAATTTGATGGTTGAATGCGGGGAAAATTTGTGAGTCCGGCTTTTTTTGCTACCCGCGTGCCTGGTAACTGCAATGTAGATGATGTGCGATGAACATCCTGCAAACGCCCCATGGGATTATCCGGGGCTGCCTCATGTCCCAGGGCCAATGGGGGAGGTGCCTCACTCATCCGATCATCACCTGCCTCATTATCCAAGTGGAGCGTAGGGGAACCTCGGTCATCCACATCTTCAAGGTCTCCATGGAAGAAGTATCGCCTCCGCCTTTACCGCCTCCTTCACTTTCTGGCGGAAGCTTTGCATTTCGGGCTTTTGGCATTGGATTAAATTACACTCGCCGCAGATGAGCGGCAGCGTTGTAGTATGCATTGTATTTCTTGTGAGAACGACAAGCTTTGCACGGCGCCAAGAACTTCTTGTTTAGGGAAATGTCTACGCAAACCCAGCAAGTTTTTCGAGTATTGTGAGCACGTTCGACATGTCGAAGTAGCTCATGCTCGCCGCGAAAGCCTTCTGGATGGTCGTTACATTGAGTACATTCGACCCTGCCGCGCTTTCGACGGGCATAAGTGAATATCTGTATTGGCATAGACTTATTCAACGGCCCATCTGCTGATCTTATGCGTATCACTTTAGAGCGCTTAGTCGATTCATTGGTCTCTGTCGAGCTTAATCGCTTCATCAAACTGTCTTGGACACCGCCCTCGACAAGAGGAGCCAAATTAAGAAAACCACCGAGTGAAGGATTTGGTGGCTGGGTATAATCCACTGGAAGGCGCATTTTCGTACTATGACCAATGAGCGGGCTTCCTGGAACATCAGCGTCCATTGTAGGGAAGTCTTCGAGGATAGAGTTGCATGCGCGACTGCTCTGCCGACTCAAGTCGTCACTTTCGAGGGAAGTCGCGTTGGTGTTCTGCGACGTACGTGAAGAAGAAGGTTGGGAAGAGCTGGAGGTTCTAATGCTCACTGCACGATGTCGCAGTAGCCGATGTTGCTCCCGTTGAGAAAGGTGACTGTGTGATGCTGTAAGCGAGGGGCTTGTTCAGAAAACATCAGCCAGATCAACAGAGCTTTTCGGGTCATCATAAAATATCGGGGCGTCGTAGGGTCTGGGGGCATGACAGGAGTCGGCTGCTGGTAATGGCAGAGTGCCTTGTTCAGAGCCGACAGCGAGGGGACTCCAGGGACCGTAGCTTATTGTTACTTCGTAAGGTGGTGGTTTGCGTCTCTGGAAATGCTCTTCCATCATAAACTCCGCCCTGGTAGCAGGACTAGGCACATATTCAAGCAAGAAGCTATTGCCTTCAATATCTGTGGATGATGTAGTCTCCCCAAAGTTCAATTTCACTGGACGTAATGACGGATTTCTGAAACGTTGATTAGGCTCGATTGGAGGACCGTTGGTTGCTAATTGTTCTGCCATAGAATTAGTGACTGCGGCACAAGGGGCGATAGAAGCAGGAGGTGAGGGGACACACCTTGGACACCGCCATTGTTCGGATCGAAAACCACAACGACATCCAGGCCGCCCTTGGTGGGCATATCCTTCTTCACCTCCGAAGGCTCCGTCATAGGCCGCACGTACATTTTTATGACCCAACCTGGCTCGATCATCGTCGCCCAGATCTGAGGTGGAATAAGCTCGCCATTTGGGCCAAACAGATCGTAATACCCTTCGGCGACATGTGAGCCATTGACCTCAACATGGAGGCATGCCTTCCGGATCAGATCCTCCATGCCCGGCCATGTATTGCACAGATGAAAAGGAAAGCCGAATTTTCTGCCATCTGCGTCAATGAATATAATAGAGTTGTTTCGCTATTCTAATAGTGAGGATGAACCCGGTGCGGCGGCTGCGACGGTATATTCAGCAGCTTCATCTGCGGCCTCCTGATTTTCCGCTTTCTCATTCGCAGTTCCTTCTCGTCGGCTTCCTCTGTGGTTGCCAGCTTGGGTCTTGCACCTTGGCGTTGTTCGATGTCATCTAGTATTTTGTACGCTAGGATAATGTATGCTAGGCCTGAAACCGAGTCGCCGGTCACTATGTGGCCATAGAGATTCCCAATCTCGTCAACTACACAAGCACCACAATCTCCAGGTACTGCAGTCCTGATGGTTAGCTTACCGCGAATTGAGTGAGGAAGGCTGCACTCACTTGTGCCCCTTTCTAGCTTTACCGGCCACATTTCTTGGTAGCTCCGGGAACATATCATTCAAATAAAGTAAGGATTTCTTCATGAGCGTGCCTTTAGCACAGCCTGTGGTCCCTGTGGCAGCCCAAATAGTGGTCTCGGCCGCCGCCCGCGCAATGCTCTTGAGAACTATTTTTCGTGAGCAGCTCCCCTCGGTTGCGGGCAGTAGTATACTGTTAGGCACATGATACTTGGGGTCACTACGTGGATACATTTCGTCATCCAAGTCATTTGAAACGCAATCAGGAGCTAAATCAGAAAGCCTTGGACCAAATACCCGATTTTCATACCGTGGGTTCGGCTCATGCTCTACGAATAAGCTTGGTGGCGGGTGTGGTACAATTATTGGAGAAGGCATCGAATCGCATATGCTCTGACTGTCTGAGAATGTGGAGGTACCTGTATCCGTTTCTGATCCAGATCTGGGAGAAATGCTTCCTGTTCATGACGCACCATATTAGCCAGCCCTTTCGTGAAAAGTCTAAGATGATTTGCAACTCACCTTGACTTGTGACATCGACAAGCTCATCTTCACCGTAATCGCTGCCCTCATCAACATTGCAAACTTGACCTTCGGCAGCAGGATTCCCGGCTCTACAAAGCAGTCGAAACGAGACTGTTGCGGAGAGGTACCGTAATAGGCCCCGTTAATCTCGATTACAATTCCCATTGTAGCTGATTTGGAGGCCCCTAGAGCAATAAGCGAACCGCCAGCACCGCCAGAAGAGTTGACTAAGTAAATGTCATTTTCGGAAAAGGTGTCAGGAAGCTCTTCTGCGTCATGTACTGCTGCGTTGTAAATTTGCAGGCATCTTCTCCTGCGTCTTGACCCTCACACCAGGATATGCGTCAAGGAGCTTACTATCCTTGAGGAGTGCTTTGGCATGACGGCGTTTCCTTCTGCTCTTGGAGCTAAAGACAAGGGTTGGCTCTGCACACATAGGTCATGATCCTACCATCCACATGTTGTAGGAGATAGTCCTCGGTTTTTCCTCGGAATGTTCCAGGCTGTCCTTGTGCTTCTCCAGTAGTGCTCCGATCTCCACGGCAAATTTTTCCATTACTTCCAGCGCTGGGCTCACGACTTCCCACGCTACAAGGCTACCAACGTACTGGCACTTCGACCCGACAGAGTCTTCGGGAGCTGGCCAGATTGGTTGCTGAGATTCAAATAAGTGGGAAGTCGATCGGATTACGGATGGTACTGGAGTCATCTTAAGAGGATCACTTGACTCATCGACATGCCTCGAAGAGCGTGAAGTGATCAAAACCAATGTGACACAACAATGAGGATGGGCTGTTCCCTAAAAGGTAGAGCAGCAGTACAACAATTAGACTGTAGTACAGAGAGGGAGGCTGTGCCTTGCCCGATCAACCCTGTAACCAATCGAGTGTGTGAAATGCAGCAAGGGTCGGCGAGCGCAAGGGTTGTTCGAACCACAAAAGCAAAGCATACTGTAAGTACGACGTTTGCAACTGGTGAGCCAATTGATTTCTAAAAATTCAGCCTCAGCGTCTAATGGGTGGTGAACAGTGGATGATAAGCCAGCGTTGTAGCGTTGCACAGCCTCGTTGTTTGGTCGGGCGTACATGGTGTTGTTCTCGAGGCTTCGTGCCCATGCAGTGATGCCGCCGTCTCGAAAAGAACATCAGCCGCGCTGTCGGGAAAAAAAGCGTAAGCATGGCTATCCCGCTTGAACCGCTAGATAATCTCGGCGGCAGCCTGTCATCCACTCCCATCTCTTTGGCAGTAAGGCGAGCCATCATCAATATCATCTTCGACTTTGACTTGACAAGAAATTTCGTACTAAATTAGTTATGGAGTTATTCAATTATTTAGAATATACTTAGTCAGGTTGATTAAAATCTCTTATACATTACGTCATTTTTAGACAAGGAATCTCCTGTCCCGAGCACCCACGAAGCTCAAACTGCACCTAAAACAGTCAGCGAGCATCGGCATATTATTCACTTATAGATATCAGCAAGTTGCATTGTATGCAAGACAGCGGGCAGACGTTCTGGATCAGCAATGAAGCGAAAAGGTTTAGAAGAACTCTCATACAATATTCAGAGGCCAGATCGAGCGAGGAAGGAGCGGAGGCTTAATATGAAGAGGACTAAGTATGGTTGTGAGCTCTGTAAAGAGTATATTGGTAGGGTAGGGAGCTGCTAGGAGGAGCATCTTGAAGTTATACAATAACTTAGTGGTAGCGCCAAGACGAACGCCCTACTTGCCAGCCTATGGCATAGTGCAGAAACAAGAGAATAGCAAAATTACCACACAAATCTCTCTCCCACGGTCGACTTGCCTTGTTCGGCACGTGTTAGAAATCTACCGCTGCTATCATTAAAACATGAACTGCTCGTCCTCAGCAATTTGGTTGTTGAGCCACTGAATGATTGAACAGCGACACAGAGGGCTCGAATTGAAGTCGGCAGGGCTCCAAGTCCCTTTCAACCGGCTAAGACTCCAAAAGCAACCTCCTTACTCCAATGCAATTGGTTTCCCAGGCATAGAACTCAACTTCCTGAATTGCCGGTTCTTGTGAAGCGCAAGGGCGGCACAGACCATGTAGGAACCGTAGAGAAAGAGGACAAGGAATCCGACTCCGGCTCTGGCATTCACGACCGCTTCAGAGCTTTTGGTCGGGATAAGACCTGGTTCGATGTGATCAAGATCGCGCTGGAAACAAGCAGAGCTGTCATTATCGAAGCCGATGCCGGTGACTTCGCAGTCCATCCAGATTGTCCACTGCGTCAGCCAGCCGACGAAGAATATCGACGAGGCAGTCACCACATAGACTGGGGAGAGCCGTTTAGTTTGTGAGAGCCCAAGGTCCGCGATAGAGTGGATGATGCTGAGGAACGGCATGGTTGCCGAGTAGAAGATGATTTTCCTAGATAAATAAATCCGACCTTGATCAGCTTTCAAGGTCTGACCGAGGGATGAGAGGGAGACGGGGACTCAGCAATGTAGCCACTCACGCGTTGGATGGACGCACTCTCATGTAGACCATTGACTGTGGGAACATTGGAGTCTCGGCGGCGTCGTGGGCGTAGGATGTAGCAAGCCCAAAAGCAATGATTGAGAAAACGAGGATGGCGATGCTGGTGAGAGGAGCGAAGCGGAGAAGACCTGGCCAACGTTGAGCGAATGTCGTAGCCATGATGAGGGGTTTCGAAAGGGTAAACAAGGGCACCCGAGTCAGACACCGGGAAAATATCTGGTAGAATAGAGACGACAGATGACGAAGCTGTGTCGAGTATTTATCATTCTTCGTGAAGTTACAGAGATTGGGGTAGGCATGATGGGGCTGTGTTGTGTGTGAATGTGTACTGTAGGATGAAACATTCGACGAAGCTGTGATGCAGCCACCACTAGCTATTGACTGAGGACGGCCAATAGATTTTCTGTTTTAGGTCTGTAACATGCAGTGCGTTGTATTGCCGCAGGGATTCATGTAAGATATTATAGTATGTGGGCGCTTCGAGCCTCTTGGCGGCAAAGGCAAGGCGTCAAAGGCAAAGTTTAAGCCACAACCGAACCGAGTAAACTTCCAACGTATCGTTCGTTGGCATCCCTTCCTTTACCACACCGAGGTGTAAATGATCATTTCACAATTTCTCTGCTCTCATCAGTCTCTCACGCGCTCAAATGGAATTGCTCGCACGCTTCGGTTTTTTTGTCATTGTACTGTGCAATCCTCATTGTCTTAGCCCAAGAGCCTACGCTCAGCGCATCCTGCGCAATTCTCCTCATCTAAACCCCCCCAAGCAATGGATGAAACTGATCCTGGTGTTCCTCCCTACCCAAAGTATCTTACCATGTTCTTATTTTGGTCATGTTTGGCCGCCGCAACTCGTTTCAGGCTGTGAAAAATCTCTTGGCTAAAGTTGCTGATATTTGCAATTCGTCGGCTTCATGAGGCAAAGTCTGGTCAAACAGGTAAGGAGTTGGAGGAGCGTACAACAAGGCCTAGATGTCTACGTGAAACCCTCCTCCCCCAATCCTGAGGCCCTGCTCATTTTCCCGCAATCTACTATCTTCGATCTGTTTATCCTTTTTCCAAACAACATATAATAGCCCCTCATCCATGGAGCATGGCGTCTCAAGTGAAAGACAGCGACACCCTTCTGCTTGTTTACATCTTTGATCTTCATTGAATTAGACAGTTGTTTCCGGAACAGAAACGCCTCAAAGCAAGCCTTCGGGGATGGAGCTTCTCCTCTTTCTTTTGGTCGCCATATTCACAAGTTCGTCTCAAGCTTTGACGACAAACTACCGCCTTCGCACCAGAGAAGACCCACCACCAATCCCTGAACGTCCTGCAACCAGTGGTCCAGGCTCTTTCCATGGAAGCCAGTTCCAATTTCTCGAGCAGACTGGTTATGCGCCAGCCGTTGACGCAATGCCGGTTTTCGTCTTCTCAACAACCCAGAGTGAATTTGTTCGTCATTGCCGTTTTGCCCTAAATAGACTTGGCAATTAGCTGACCGTGCAAAGCAACCTTGCTACCCGGAGAGTGGCGTTGAACTCGGCTCTGGCGGACAGAATCCGGGTACTGATGTTCCCATCAATGCCAATCCGGGAACCAATTGCAATGACCCCGGTCCATTGAACGGTGCATATACTCTCGGAAATTCGTTCCCGACTTATGTGAGCGCTAGTTGGTGTGGTGAAAAAGGTGAATGGCGAATTCAATACTACAACTACTATGTGTAAGGCCCCGACCTTGATACCCAACATTTCTTAGTGACTGATGAATCATTAGACACGATGGTATATTAACGTATCTGGGTCATAAACATGACTGGGAAGGCATCTCCGTGATCTGGCAGAAAGATCCGGAAGGAGACTGGTGGCATCGCGCGGTAATATTCTAACCCATCTTGACGAAGCCGACGATCTGGGCTGAGATTAAGACAGGGCGCGGTCTACAACAAGCACTGTATGCATGATTGGTACAGGTGGGATCAACTGAACACTGTCGACGTGTAAGATACATTCCTTCATCATAATATTACTAGACCATTGACGGCTTCTCAGGGATGTTCCAGGCACCACTGATGTTTCAGATGAGAGCACAGGCCAGAACAAAAGGCATCCCAAGGTAAATTCACTTGAGCCTCGAGCCGAGGAATGACTCGCTGACAGGTACAAGGTCTACGTCGGATTTTTCTCTCACGCATCTTTCCCTGAAAGAAACACTGATCGTAAGACCATCTTTAACGGAAAATGCCCTGAAGAAAGAGATTTGTTAGGCGATGAGTATAGGTAGAATCACCAGCCTTCTGGTCTTGTAACTCGATTTTGTTCTAATGCAAATGCAGGAGTAATGATTGGTGGAGGCTACCTCGCCTCGAAGACATTAGACCAGCCAGTGATATCGATCGTGAGTTAGGACACTCTACGATCACACAGTACATATGAAGATAACTGACTTGAATTTTCAAGCGAGTTGGGACTATGGGAGTGCAACCAGCACTCCTTGGAAGAACATCATCGATCAATGTTCCTGGTGATAAACACACCAGCAAGACTTGGGGCTAGATCCAGGTCACCTGGGAAGATCGACGGCACTTGTTTAGGTGATTCCCCCACCCATTCCACCTGCTCATCACTACGACCAAAATCTCGGTCTTCATACCCACCCGCCCACATCTGAAAGAGTATCATTCTTTCCGTGTTCTTTTTTGACCTGCGGGGGGTTTCGATGGTTTTAGCGAGGATACCCTTTTAGATCGCACTTCAAGTCCCATTCGCACAAATAGAGAGAGTATTCAGCGCTACGAGCTGATATCCAAGTGCCACAAGACTAGCGTGAACGACGTATAAAAGAATTTAAAAAAGTCTACGTATTGGATTGCCGCTCTTGTATTCCTGCACCACTGACTTACTCTAGGCGCGGTTCAGTAGCCATTTCTTCGATGAAAAGGGGACCTCCGTTGCCACAATAATTCAGCGCATCCGGTACGATTCTATCGGCATCCTCATCGCGGCAAACGCGACGATTACTTATACATAGTAGTAGCATTTTCCAAGAGCTCCCTCAAACATGGTTTTGTTACAACAGGGGTTTGGACCTATGTTTCGTGGTGGATCGTGATGGAGTTTCCATTTCAATGTTGGAGTGACTATCGATCAGGGTAGAATATTACGAAGGGGTTCTGAGATCACTTGACAGCGTGTAGAATATTTATTTGTAAGTTCTACAAGAGTAACAGTTTAATTGAGGTCGCAAAATATGTCTATGAAGACAGGTGACACAATATCCTGCTCAGATGGTGGTTCCCCAAAGAGGACAACCGCAGTGAGAGTTGCTTTTGTGCATTGCCGAATGAGGATTCTAACCATCCCATTTGTGAATACATACTGTTGACATTCCTCTGTCTGATATCTCCAACTCCCGGCGAAATGCGATGAACAACGCTGCGTAAATGGGTCGTGAAGGTAGCATATTTGCTAATTAGAATTACTGGTGATGGTAGTACTGAAGCCTGCGGACATGGTAGGCACTTAATTGGCAAGGTGACCATGACGAAGAATACCAAGGAGAGGTTATGGCCATATTATCCGAACTTCAGAAGACAGCCGCCAAGCCATTTTTCGATTGCCGCTTGCTGAATCGTTTCCGGCCAATAAAAGAATCCCTGTCACTATTTGCTAGGTGCTTTTGTAACATGTTGTGGCCGGACAGGTCCGGACTACTATCGTTGTCGAGACATAAGCCACTTGTGTTCTGCGAGGAGCCTGTTTGCAGTCCTCTGTACGCTTCGTCGCTAGAATATGAATTCGAAGCACTCTGTGAAAGAGCCATTTCTCTAGCACTCTCGATTGCGTCGATCCATTCTTGTGCTGCCGCAGAAGTAGCGGAGCCGTCTGATGATGCAGACTTTGGGTCCTCGAACGTGAAGTGCTTCTCCCGCTACATGAGTTTTAGTCACCATGACGCTTGCAGTACGTATTGGAAAAACATAACTTACCGTATCGACACACCAATATGTCAAACCCTTCGCGTCTTGCATTTTCCTCCATGCACAACCTGCAGCAAGCAATGATATCTCGATTTTGGTTTTCTTCTCCTCGCCACCAGCTGCGACTATAATGATACGAGCACTAGACGTGACCATGACCAGGCGTTGACGCTTCTTCGCTGCGCTGCCACCGAAGAATCTCGAAAACTTCTTGGGGGCGTCATCACCGTTTTGCGTACTGTTCCGACTAGACGGGCTATGCGGTGCAGGTGAAGACAGTACACAAAGATTCCCAAGCTTCAATATACGCTCATTGGTTCTGGTCAAGACTGGTGACCATTCAATATCTAGCTGGGTTGGAGGTGGAAGCTCAGTAATAATTCTCGGACTAGGCTTTGCCGCGTTATTACTACTGTTGCCGCCACTACCACTCTCGAAATGCGTAGCTGAGGTGCTATGTGACCGCGGAACATTCGATGGGTAGCTATTTCCGCTACCATTGATGTTGGTACTTGGAACTGGAGCTGATGGTACAAAACTCTTGAGCCTTGGTGCCTTCTGCCTCCAAAGTCCACGGCCCCAAACGATGCCATCAAAGAATTCATGATTCTTGACATGCTCGATTGAGAGACGTCTTGAAGGTTCTAGCACGAGCAGCCGTTCGACTAAATCCTTTGCTACCCCAGGAAAGCCTATCGGAAACTCGTAGTCTAATGCTACGATTTTTTGGAAAGTCAGATACTCGTTGCCAGCCTTAAACGGAGGACGCCCAGCCAGGAGTTGGTATATTATGCAGCCAAAAGCCCACAAATCACTTGCTTTGCAAACGTTCTTGTCTGTAAGCAACTCCGGGCTGACATATTCTGCAGTTCCCACAAAAGAATTTGCCCGTTGATTTTCGCCATCCGCCGGGCTTCCTAGATCGGGGCTGCCTAAACCGTTCGAGCTCGCTCCTGTACGATTTGGCATGTCTAACATCTTAGCTGTTCCGAAATCAGTGATCTTTACATGCATTTGATCATCTAACAAAACATTTTCCGGCTTCAAGTCCCGATGTATGACTTCTCGAGCATGCATGAAGTCGATTGTATCCAAAATTTGGGCGCCATAGAACCTAGTGCACTCTTCGTCGAAAGTCGTCATCCGCTTCAGCACACCCAAAAGCTCCCCACCAGTGGCAAGATCAAGCACAAAATAAAGTGAGTCTATGTCTTGAAAGGTGTAGTAGAGGCGCACCACACCAGGATGATCGGTCAGCCTGTTGAGTGTTTCTTTCTCGATGCTCACATACTTCACTTTCTTCTCCTTGATGATGTGTTTCTTGTCAAGTACCTTTATGGCATACTCCTTACCCGTCTGCCTATCCGTAGCTGCCATGACGGTAGAGTATGACCCTTCTCCGAGCGTCCGTCCAAATTGGAAGTCTTTTACACCTTTCTTCACATGCCGGGTCACAAGCTTGCCATTCGCATCCAATTCCTGCCGCTGTCCGACGGCGGCGCCCCTTTCCTGCCAATCCTCGCTGCTTGCAGCTTGGCCGCCTCCTGAGCCATTCGGTAACCCGGAAATGGGTGTTACTATGGGGTCACCAGCGATACTGACTAGTCCTCCCACAGCCCGTGAGCTCCTGCGTGGAGGCAATGGTCCATTACTGTTATGTGCTTGCTGATTTGGTCTATACGATCGGTCTGTATGGTTTCCTTCATTATTTGGGACGCCCGCTTGCATGGCAGTCAAGGCTCCTCGTGAGCTACTTCGCTGAGGCATTCCTAGTATTGATGATCGCGAGGATTGGTTACGCACACGGTATGAACCATCTTTTATCGACATGTCACCGGTCCCGGGTGACTGGGTATACATTGCGGATACTGGGCGGGAGGCAGAGCTTGGGTTTCGCTGGCTCAAGGGCATCATTGTAGGATACTGGGGAAATTGAGCTTGCTGCTGGTCTTGGTACGTAAGAGGTATGGAGATACGGTTGGCATGGCGTTGAGCGTACGAGGATCGCTCTTTTGCAGGACTAGGCTGTTTGTCTGCAGAATTCGGCAGAGATGATGCGAAGGTCGGATCGGTAGAGAAGGTTCTTGGATTGAAGTCCAACGGAGATGGCGATCGAAAGAAACCATTAGCAGGTAACGAGGGTGATGTTTGTGATGTTTGTGATTTTGGGCTGGCATCTCCATTGCTTGCAGCCTGACGTGGGCTGGAGACCGGCGACACTGAGGATACACGGTTCATCGGGTCGTCCTTGATCGAATTGAGGGATACATGGTCAGGATTGGCTATTCGCAAACCCCCGAGCGATTTCGACAGACTCAAGTCACCGTCCATTGGGAAAAAAGAAGGGCCTCCGTGGCCACTGTTGTCCTTGAGTCTGTAGGTGAGAGGTACCTGTGTCGAAGGACAGGCTGACGTAGATTATGCAAGTAGCTACGCCAGGATGCTGATGAAAATTACCAGGTAGCCAGTTGATGAGCAGGTACCTACCTAGGTAAGTATGATAAGTACCTCCCTAAGCCTAGAGGTAGGTACCTTCAGGGTCGAAGATTGGTCATTCGCTTAAGACGGTGTGATCGACAGCTAGCGTTCCAGTGTGGGAATAGCGTGAGTAGGCAGTCGGCGGTCGATCTCCGTGATCTATTCTTATCCTTAAGGTATTCCTGTTCCTTGTCCCCTCACGTGTTTATCAAAGCATCATATCTACTCTCTAGGTGTTCGACTTTGTCAGTTACGGATATCGGTGGTGGTCACAACGTTTCAATAGAAAGGAGCAACAATTACAGACTAAGGTACTTGAAAGCGAAGACCGAACGGCGGCAGTACAGTGGGCCATGCGATGCCGTCTCGTATATGTACGAGCGCAGGGTCTCAGAACAGCCGGTTTCAGCAGGACCAATGTCAGACATGAAATGAGTGGTGTACACGACGCAATACACGACGCCGATGCTCCAAATGGACCGACTGGTATCATAGGTCAGAGCAGATGTACATCTGGGCACAGATTATGGAAGGCCACTTTGCTGTCATGCTTGATTATGCTTAATGACTTGGGGTTTCTGTGCATATCAAAAACCAACTGGATCGATCTAAGGTTTCTACTACAGCCCAGTAGGCAATCTCATGTTGTTGTCGTATTCAAGCTCCTACTTCTATACCAGGAGCTTGATGTTCGAAAGCTCATATTCGATGCTATGTTGCGGTGCAATTTCAAACCTTATCTCCTCCATTGCACCTTCTGCCTACCGCTGAAACGTCTTCTCGCGTGCTTTGTTCTTTCTTTACCGGGACTTCGAGCTTTTTATTATTCGAGGTTCGAATCCCTTTATCTACTTGCCATGTCAAGCACGCTCCATCAGTATGCTGCGCTTATCCTCGACGACGATTGGCCTGAATTCAAGAGATCTCAGCTGGCATACAGAACGCCACGATGACCGTCAAACCCGTCGTGCAAAAGGCCAATCAATCGAGGTGACCACTTCATCTACCAGTCCTCAACGAACCGAGGAGAGTCCACGATTTGCCTTACCTGATCGCTTCCTACGCCATCCTTTAACCAAACAAAACGTAGCCAGCAATAGTCCATTGGACTCAATAATCTCGGGTGATCCGGTGCTACAAAGTCCGAGGAGTTTCTGGGATGGAATTCTCGCTGACGCTGGTACTATTCCGCGAATCTATTCCCAAGACCTGGCCAGGCATCCTATGATTGTTGAGCCCTCCCAAAACTTCCTAAAATACCACAATTCCTCAAAAGGTTCCGTACAGGGGTTGTCTAGCCATTCACAGGACCTTGATAGATCGGAGGATCATTCGGCTGTGGCGGCGTCTATTGAGTCTGATGAGGAGGTGCAGGTTTCTGCTGATGATGAATCTACTCTAGCTTCCCAAAATTACAGCAAGGAGAACCCCAATTTCAAGAACCCCTCTGAACAGAAAAAACCACATAGCTCTCGCAGACGTCGTCGGTCGATATTCTCCTTCCACCGCAAGTCTCAAGAAACTCCGGGTGAAGACCCTGTATTGACAGTTCAGGCTCGCTTCTCCAGTCAGATTGATTTGGACGGATCTTTTGATCCGGTGTTAGCCCCCAGTGGACATTGGACAAGATCTTCTACTGCAGAAAACCCGACTGACTCAGATTACCAAACTCGTCACGATTATCACCCACGGGCCGAACCTTCTAATTCGGAGGCTGGGACACTCCTCGAGACCGACTCAGATGGCTCACTGTCTTCAATGGACGAGCCAGCCAATGAGTCAACACCGCCGCAACTACCTCAGCCACGATCAGTCGAGCTCTTTCGGCGTCGCTCAGGTGCTCTGCCTCGCTCACCTCTCTGGATCTCGCGAACCGAAATCTCAAGCTCGCCAGACAAACGTCCTAGATCGCCGACAAATTCTAGCGAGATGAGCACCGCGGAAATATCGGGTTTCCTCAGCCAGCCTCCACGGCGTCGTAGGAAGTACAAGCCTCGCACCGAAACTTACTCATACGTCGAATCAGAAAACTCCATGGTGGGGTCCGATTATCAATCATCGAAACACCATTTTCTTGATGGCAGCGTGGCTGATTACCCACCGTCGTCGCCCCCAGAGGTGCTCGAAGATCCAGGGTCCTCACCCCCAACCTATTACAACCACTCCGCCGCACCCTCATCCACTCACCAACCAGTTCCATCCGCGCAATTCACCCGCCACCTGAGCCCCCTTACCACCCCGTTCGGCAACACCGCCGGCCGCCCTCTCCCTTTTCCTCCCTCCACCTCAAACCCCTTCTCCCCTCGCCTTCCGCCACCTTTCTCTGCAACCCCCCGCATCGTCTCTTTCAACCTCGCCCTCCCTTCATCCTCTTCATATCCCCTTCATCCCCCATCCTCCCCTCCCCAAACCGCCTCTCCCCGCTCTACCACCCCACCCCACACCCCAACCATGACCATCTACAATGACGCCCTCCCCCCGGCCACCCAACCACAAACTCCCGTCGGCCTCCCGCGCAATGGCCTGCCGGCTATGAGCATCCAGAACCCCTTTGGCCGGTACCCGTACTTTACGGCTCCTGCTGGCCTGGGCCGCAACCGAACAAGGACTGTCGATGGATGGCAGGGTTCAGCCACGCCGACGAGACGAGGAAGGGAGGAACAGGAGAATGTGACTGAGGCGGAAGAGGCCGAGAGGAGGGAGAGGAGGGAGGGGCGGCGGGGGAGGTGGGAGGCGAGGGGAAGGTTGGATGAGACGCCAGAGCCGGAGGGGTTGTGAGTGTGGGACGTGTGAATGTGCGACGTGTGAGTGGTGGAAGTATAGATGGTGGTGGGGAAGTACGGGAGAGGTATTGGGAGGGCTAGGGGTATCGGGGAATTAATGGATATTATCAACAGTTACATTGAGAGTATCGGTCACTACAGCGTTCTTAACCGTAAAACCTACCCCCCGAAGCTACCGTACCATCAACCCAATAGCAAAAGCTTCGAGCATACCTCGGTGAATATCCCGCACGCATTGAAATGTAGAAAAAAGGGTATTCCGACAAACCCTGTCATGCGCCTGCGAGCGAGATTGGAAAAACGGGTCTTTGAGTTGGGGGTTTTGTGGGATTTGGATTTGGATTTGGGTTTTGTGTGTGTGTGTGTGTGTGTGTGAATATGAGTGTGTTTGAGACTGGGAAATTAGTAGGGAGTGGGAGTGGGAGGGGGAGTGGGAGAGGGAGAGGAAAGTCGGTATTATGAGAAGTTGTAGTGTTAGATTAGGGGTTGGAGAATACGCAAGGGGAGAGGGGGGGGGAGGGGGGGGGGCAGGGTGATTTTTATGGGGGGGGGCAGGGTGATTTTTATGGGGGTGAGTTTTTGGTTTTGTTTTTTGTTTTTTGTTTTGTTTTCTGCTGTTTGGTGGATTTACGAGTAGGGGGGGGGAGGGCGGTGGTGGTGGATAGATTGGGCCTTTTTTTTGGGTTTGTTTGTGTGATGGGGATGGTGGGTGGGGGTTTATCTGTAACGGAAGAAGCCGATCCTAAGAAATCTACCCGCGAAAAAGTTTGGATTACAGAATTCTCAGAACCATGAATAAACATTGCTGAATTTCCGTTCTTGGCGCTAAATTCTATTACTGTTGAAAATCAGAAAATCAGAAATGAAGTAATAATAAAGTCATGATAGCAGTGTATTGATGGAATTTTTTCCGTCGTGAGGCCTGAATATACATATGTAACATGCTTGATATAGAGTATGTGAAGTCATATTTGATGCTGCAGTAGACATTTGGCAGATCGCGCGCAGATGAATTTTAAGAAACTTCTTCAGCAGGCTTACGATCATATAAAGACTTTCATGAAGTGCAGCGATATCGATGTTCATGGTTTTCACGAGTGCTGTCGTCTTCAAGAATATCAGATCGACTTTTCTTGAGCTCTCGGAAAATTCTAGGATCGGCCCAGGTTTTTGCACAGGACGATACCCTTTTTGGACCCTAAATGTACCTAGTCTAATGCTTCCCTTCTACAGAAAGTGGTTCGGTCGAATCTACAACAATGCCTCGCACCCTGTATTAATACAAACAACCCCTTCTATGTTGTCTAATGACAATAACAACAATGAAAAAGCACCGTCCCGCAATATCAACCGATTCCGCTCTCCGCCCCTTTACCCTTTGACGGGACGAAACGGCATCTCCCCCGAGCGAATCCCCTTCATACTCTTGAAAAACTGCGCCCCGTCCACCAACCTCCTCTCATGATTAACGCGGCCGTTGACGAAATCCGGATAATTGAGCGTCAGCTCCGCAGATCCATTGACGATATTATCGGCAGCCTCGACACCAAGCATAAACGAGTGGTCCTGGTTGCCAACCTCGTAGCGCCAGCTGCCGAAGCGGCCGCGCGAGTAGATGGATTTGTCCTGGAGCTTGGGGAGGAGTTGTTTGAGGACGCCTTCGCGCTCGAGGGTTGGGGTGGGGTAACCGTGGTCGAAGCGGCGGTGGTAGGTGCTCACGATTTGGTCGGTGGGTTGCAGCATCGAGGTGTTGGTGAGGCCTTGGATGCAGTCTTTGAGGAGATGAGCGCTGTCGACGGGTTTCATGCTGGATTCGGAGACTTCGAGCATAATGGACCAGTAAGGGCCCTCTGAGGGGTTCGAGGAAGACGGTTCGGAGCCGTCGGCGAGGTGGAGGGTGGGGAGTTTGGTCGACGGAGAGGGTTGATTGTTGGGGGAGTAGTTGGAGAAGATGGTGGCGCGGTAGAAGGGGCAGTCGGACTCGGGGAAGTAGAGCTGTGGGCTGATTAGTATATGAAAGTTAAACGAATTGGAGGGAGACGTTGGTCATACCCAGCATTTGTCGCCGATTCTCTCGGGTCGTTCGCCCCGAACACCGACGCCGATCACGTGGGTTGAGGAGTAAAAGAGATCTTTGCTGAGGTTGATCAGTTCTTTGTCACCCATTTTCTCGACGAGGGAATCGACGGCCATGGTGGTGACGAGTTTCTCGTAACCAATCGTCTTGCCATCTTCTAGAGTTACGCGCTTGCTGTCCGCATCGATCTCTTTGACTGTACCATGAGAGCCAAAGCGAGTCTTTTCTTTGGGCAGGGTTTTGGCCACGGCGATCCAGATGCCACCTGTTCCCCCATAGGCGGGAAAGCGGAAGGTGGCGTTGGGTCCCCAATTGCCGGCCGTCTTCTGGAGGATGACGTTCCGTGTGACGGTCTTGATATCCGGGGCTGCTACACGCTCGCCGAGCCATTGGCATTGCATCTGCGGAGCGGTCAATCGTGTCCTACATCTTTCCGCGAGAACTTTACTGACCTTCGTTGTAGGCACAGCCCAGACCTTGAAGTTATAAGGTCTCATGAACAAATCAGCGATACCCGTCCCCATCATGCGGACGATCCATTCGTCAAAGTCTTTCGGCTTAGTGTTGGCCACCCGCGCTTCCAAGGCGGCATCAATCATTCCCTCCATGCAGTCTACCTGTTCTTTCTTCGGTAACATGGAGATGTTATTCTGGAAGGGATACGGCACCCATAGGTTCTTGCAGCGCACGTAAGATATACGTTGATGTGTGTACCAGTCTTCTTCGTTGGGAAGTGCTTCGTTAATACAATCGTCAAAGTACTTGTAGTGGGAGAAGATGACATGCCCGCCGACATCGTAGAGCTAGACAATTCATCAGCAATGCACGTATTCTCATCCGTGGGGCCGTAACATCAGGCGAAGGACGTACAAAGCCTTCTGGTGTTGTATCGGTAGAAGCTAGACCACCTGGTGTCTCGTTGGAGTCAATAATCATCCACGACGGTCCATCCTAACGTTATCGATTAGCATGCAGATCTCCACTGCTATGGATAGAGGTACCAATTGGTGTAGACGTTTGGCCGCTCCCAGACCGGTCGGGCCTGCTCCAATCACTAAGACGTCGATAGAGCTGGGGGTTCAATCAGTACAGTTCTACGGCAGAATTGGGGCAACGGCGAGACCAACATGTCGGGCTCCAGCATCTTGCTACCCATGATGTCGTAGATGCTTGTAAGAGATCCTGCTGCCCTCGGATACCAAGTACAGTGTGGTTACAATGTGTGTAGGGTTGGTGTAAGTGTTCGAGACTTCGAGGACTTGTATGGGGGTGGAAAGGAAGGGCAGGGATAAAGTATGGGGGGTGGCGGGAGCAGTTGGAAAGTGCAAAACATGAAACATGAAACATTAGACATTGAGGCTCTGCATCTCTTCTAATCTTAGCTGCATCTTCATTCAGCCTGGCAGGACTCGCTTGATTGTTTGCCTCAGGACCTCAGATGTGTAAATACAACTAAGTCCCTTTGGGTTAGCTGTCTTGCTTAGGTATTCTACATCCATTTACACCCGTAGGCTGCGAAGTCATCCAGAGGGTCGCTAACCCAAAGGGGCTTAGAGGAAGTGGTTAACCCGAAGGGGCTTAGCCACGGAAACGCGTCTGAGGTTCCACTTGCACATTACTGCATTGGGCATGATTGTTCCATACAGGATCATATGTTCTCTCTGCGATAATACTACTACTACTTTCTAACACAGATAGCCTATTGTCCTTCTATAGTCGGAACAGGCTCAACCTTCCATCGTTCCGGCTAGAAGGCCCGATGTGGAAAAAGGTTGTAGAATAATCACACCCGCATTTGACGCGAGTCATAGAGAGTATGTACCTTAACTCCCGTAAATCCGTCTCCCAACACGCCAAGGTAGAGCAACGGGAAAGCGGCACCTTTGGGCACAAATACAAACGCAAACCAAACCCAATAGAAAGTAAATACACTCGGTTTATTAATGCGTACGAAAACGGTCCGATAAGATTCCCAAGGTAGGGATTCTAATATCCCTTGGCATTATGACTCTTATTGCGAAAAACGGAACGAGGGAGTCATAGTGGAAGGGGGTTGGCACGAAGAAATGGGAAGGGAAGCTTTTCGGATGACGTTTATAATTGGGGTTTATAATCGGTGCCCTTTTCGATGCTTTACGCTTCCCCCTCCCCCCCCCCCCACATTTATAATCTTTATATAATCTCATACAATTCATATCTTGAAAACGTTCCAAGTCCTTTTCATTGCGTTCCATTGAGCCCGCCGACCACGATTGCCATCTCGGTGAAACCCAGTTCTTGAACCGCTTCCACACCGTTGTCTCCCTGATATCCAAACACCCCAATCCTCGAATATTCACAATGTTTGGCCATCAGCCTGGCAGCGATTTCTATCGCCAGCGGGCTGATACTGGGGGTTGGCTGTCTGCAAACGTCGCATTGAATCCCATCTCACTAACATTACCTAGATCCCGAGGCTAACCTTCACAACATCGATCCCAATGGCGAGAACTTCAATGATGAAGAAAATACTCACAGCCCAGACCCTCTGGCGACAGCAACAACGGCCACTGCTGTTCCAAGTACAGAGGCGTCTTCGACCCACCAAGCCGACGGGACTTGGGGTGAGCGAGATGTCGGCGGTCCCGTGAGTCATCGCGAGGCTATGGAGGATTTTGAGGCCATGCGGAGGGAGCTCACCCAGCTCAGCCAGGTTCGCCCAAAAACGTCTGCAAAGACCGAACGAGGTCGGTTTGGTCGATCAACCACTGGCAGAAGCAAAAGGTCTGCAACCCGAAAGGCTCGGCGGACGCCATCTGCGATGACGGCAAGCGAAGCTGATGACGATGACCTGGAAGCGGGTGACGCAGAGGCGACGGCAGAGAAAGAAGTAGGGTTCGAGCTTGGAGGCTTTATCAAAGAAGGTCACTTCGAAAAGAGGAACCAGGACGGTGGATCCGCAAAAAAGGTGGGAGTCGTCTTCAAGCATCTCACGGTCAGGGGAGCGGGGAGCACGGCAAATTACGTTCGTACCCTGCCAAATGCAATTCTCGGGACATTCGGGCCAGACTTGTATCGAATTTCAACCCGCATTTTTCCTAGTCTCAGATTTGGGAGCTCAGAGCCGACGAGAGTGCTTCTTAATGATTTCACTGGGGTCGTTCGAAATGGAGAAATGATGCTTGTCTTGGGACGTCCTGGATCGGGTTGTACAACATTCTTGAAAGTCATCGCCAATAAACGTGGTGGCTACGCCGAGGTACAAGGTGATGTTCTCTACGGGGGAATTCCTGCCGCCAAACAACTTGCCCACTACCGTGGTGAAGTTAATTACAACCCCGAGGACGATCAGCACATGCCTAGCTTGACCGTGTGGCAGACGTTGAAATTTTCATTGCTCACCAAGACGAAGAAACGGGAGAAGCGGGAGATCAACGTGATTGTGGAAGCATTGCTGAAAGTTTTTGGGATTGACCATACTCGACACACGCTCGTCGGCAATGAATACGTACGTGGGGTCTCAGGAGGAGAGAGAAAAAGAGTGTCAATCGCTGAGACACTGGCCACGAAATCCACCGTAGTATGTTGGGACAATTCCACAAGAGGCCTGGACGCAAGCACAGCACTAGACTATGCAAATTCCCTCCGAGTTATGACGGACGTCAGCGACAGAACCACTTTAGTCACTCTTTACCAGGCAGGCGAAGGCATTTACGAACTGATGGACAAGGTCCTTGTTATCGCCGACGGACGAATGCTGTTCCAAGGCCCGGCTAACGAGGCGAAACAGTATTTTATCGACCTTGGCCTCGACTGCCCGGTTCGGCAGACTACTGCAGATTTTCTTACTTCTGTTACGGATCCTATGCAGCGTATCTGGCGCGAGGGATACGAAGCTCAGGCTCCAAAGACCGCTGAAGATTTCGAAAGGGCATTCAAGAACAGTCCGAATTACACGCGTGTTCTTCAGGATGTCGAAGATTACGAAAAGCATCTTGGGAACACCGAGTACCTTGATGCAAGAGAATTCAAGCAGACTGTCAAGGAACAAAAGTCGAAGCATGTTTCTAAAGGCTCAAGCTATACCGTAAGCTACTGGAGACAAATCATCGCATGCACTAAGCGGGAGTTTTGGCTAACCTGGGGCGACCCAACCACACTTTACACCAAGTTCTTCATCATTGTTTCAAACGGTTTAATCGTTGGCTCTTTATTCTACGGTCAACCAACAAATACGGAGGGGGCTTTTACCCGCGGCGGAACCGCTTTCTTCTCAATCCTCTTCCTTGGCTGGCTTCAGCTTACCGAGTTGATGAAAGCTGTCTCTGGACGGGTAGTCATCGCTCGCCATCGAGACTATGCGTTTTATCGTCCGAGTGCCGTCTCAATCGCCCGAGTTATCACGGACTTGCCCCTAATACTTGCCCAGGTCGTCATTTTCGGTACCCTGATGTACTTCATGACCAATCTGGATCGCAATGTTTCGAAGTTCTGGATTTATATGCTCTTCGTGTACACAACTACCATCTGTATCACTGCTCTATACCGCATGTTTGCAGCACTGTCCCCAACCATCGATGATGCAGTAAGGTTTTCCGGTACCGCTCTGAACCTCTTGATCATCTACACAGGCTATGCGATACCTAAACCCCAGTTGCTTCAGCAAAAGATTTGGTTCGGCTGGCTCTACTACATCAACCCCGTCTCGTACGCATTCGAAGGAGTCTTATCCAACGAGTTAACTGGCCGTGAAATGGAATGTGCCCCACAGCAGCTCATTCCTCAAGGTCCTGGGATTCAATCACAGTACCAAGGCTGTGCTATCAGTGGAGCACAGCTTGGCAGCACTACCGTGACCGGAGATCAGTATCTTCAGACGACCTACCAGTACGCACGCTCACACCTGTGGCGCAACTGGGCTGTCGTCATTGCCTTTACGGTCCTTTATATATTGATCACTGCAGTTGCCTCAGAGATATTTTCATTTGTCGATGGGGGTGGAGGAGCTCTGATCTTCAAGAAGAAGGCCAAGAAGGAAGTGAAATCGGGCTCCAAAGTCGCTGATCTCGAAAAAGCCGGGACTTCCGGAGACAGCAGTGTATCGAGTGGTCAGCTACCAATTAACCTATCCGAAGAAGTTGACATGCCAATGAACACGAAGGCTGAAAGTGTCTTTACCTGGACCGACGTCGTATACAGCGTGCCGTATCAGGGAGGTCAACGTAGGTTGCTTAATCACGTTCATGGCTACGCAAAACCTGGCGTTCTGATCGCCTTGATGGGCGCGTCCGGAGCTGGAAAAACCACGCTTTTGAATGCTCTAAGTCAGCGACAGAGAGTCGGCGTCGTCCTTGGAAATATGCTGGTCGATGGCCGCCCCTTGGGTCCAGAGTTCCAAAGGTTGACTGGTTTCGTCGAACAACAAGATTTGCATGACCGTACCGCAACGATTCGCGAGGCCATTGAATTTTCTGCCATCCTACGGCAAGAGCGCAATGTTCCTCGAGAGGAGAAGCTTGCCTATGTCGAAGAGATTATTGACCTACTTGAATTGCGCGAGCATCAGGATGCTTTACTTCTGTCTTTGGGAGTAGAGCAAAGAAAGCGAGTTACGATCGGGGTCGAGCTGGCCGCGAAGCCTTCTTTGCTGTTCCTCGACGAGCCCACCTCTGGTCTCGATAGCCAATCGGCGTACTCCATTGTTCGCTTCCTTAAGAAACTGGCTCGAGCTGGCCACGGTCTTATTTGCACAATTCATCAGCCCTCATCGCTTCTCATCCAACAATTCGACATGATTCTAGCACTAAATCCTGGAGGTAATACGTTCTACTTCGGCCCTGTAGGCGAAAATGGTAGCACTGTCATCAGGTATTTTTCAGATCGCGGAGTCGTCTGCCCACCTTCAAAAAACGTGGCAGAGTTCATCTTAGAAACTGCAGCTAAGGGTGGGAAGAGAGCTGACGGCAAAAAACTGAACTGGAACGAAGAATGGAAGAAATCTCAAGAGAACAAAGATCTTCTCATGGATATCGAAAAGGTCAACGCGGAACGGAGCAAGATTCCACCCCCAGCGATCGATACACAGCACGAGTATGCTTCGCCTATATGGCTACAGATCACAATGTTGACCAGGCGAATGTTCACACAATATTGGCGGGATCCTTCCTATTTATATGGGAAACTGTTTGTTGCGGTTATTATCGGAATCTTTAACGGTTTTACCTTCTGGAAACTTGGCAATACCGTCCAAGACATGCAGAATCGCATGTTCACTTCGTTTCTAATCATCCTCATTCCACCCACCATCGTCAACGGTGTGGTTCCTAAGTTCTTCCAGAACCTATCGCTCTGGGAAGCTCGTGAGAATCCTTCTCGCATCTACAACTGGGTGGCGTTCTGCACAGCATCAGTTGTAACCGAGATACCGATCTCCATCATCGGTGCTGTCATCTACTGGCTGTTGTGGTATTACCCTACTGGACTGCCAACAGACAGCTCCACTGCCGGCTATGTCTTCTTCATGGTCATGCTCTTCTTCCTCTTCCAAGCAAGCTGGGGCCAATGGATCTGTGCTTTTGCACCGTCCTTCACAGTCATCTCTAACGTCCTTCCCTTCTTCTTTGTCATGTTCGGCCTTTTCAATGGCGTGGTAAGACCTTATTCGATGATCCCGGTGTTTTGGAGATACTGGCTCTATTATCTCATCCCCAGCACGTACTGGATTGGTGGAGTAATCGCTGCTACTCTTAGGAATATTCCGGTTATTTGTGGGCCGGGCGAAGCCGCATATTTCAACCCCCCTCCTGGCCAGACTTGTCAGCAATACGCGGGGGCCTTTGCTGCTAATGCTGGAGCTGGCTACTTGACCAATCCAGGCGCGACAAGGAATTGCGGCTACTGCCCGTACAGCAATGGAGTGGAATACATGGCTGTTCTGAACGTGGTGCCTAGCGACAAGTGGAAATACCTGGGCATCTTCACGGGTTTTGTCTTCTCAAACTGGGCGCTAGTGTACTTTTTCATTTACACTGTAAGAGTCCGTGGCTGGAGCTTTGGGATGTCGACGATATTTGGCACATTGGGCAAGGGGGCTGATATTATAGAGGAGGGGGTGAAAAAGATTATAGGACATGGCACGGAAGAAGAGTAGACTCCGAAGGGTGTTCAGCAGCATCTTGACATTACAGCAGTCCGAATCTATAGACAACAATTAGAATAAAACAGCATCACAGCAATGGCTTTTTAGCATACTAAGCTTTTGGTCTTGTTTTGGTCTATCCTTTCGAAAATGGTGCTGGCAACTGCATTTGTTTTCTATACAAATAATCATATTCAATCGAGCAAAGATAAAAACAACGCAGGACCGCCGCTATACTCGTATAAACGGGGTTCCCGCGCAAACGGGGTTTCTGCGCACGCTAACTAAAACTACTCGTCCTCCAGGGAGTTAAACTCTAGCGTGCGGGAGCAAATCGCTAGTTTCTCCACGCCGCTCTAACAATTTACTATGGCAGCTCTGGAGACATCTCCTTTACTACCTACTTGATCAGTCAATCAACATGATCCTTCCTATCAACATGGAGCTTCTTCCACCTCCTCCACCTTCTACGCCTGTACGCAAGCAATTGACACGAGATCTACGTCTACAAGTACGTACTTTACACGACGTCGGCTTCCAATACGCCAGAATTGCATCCTCACTCGAAATATCACAAGGTCAGGTTCAATACGCTTTGAATCATCGTCTTACGCCCCAAAACAAGCTCTCAGGTCCTGGCTCGATGATCAATGATGACGCTGCAAAGATATTGATTGATTTTGTCTGTGCATCACGTCTTCATCGTCGAATGCCTTACTTTCTTGTCGCTTACGAGCTCAATTGGAACGTTTCCGAACGCGTTATACAACATTTCCTTGAATTACATGGCTTTCGTCGGCATGAGGCTCGAAGAAAACCTTACATATCGGAGCATAATCGTTTAGCACGTCTTGCTTGGGCTTACGAACATCTATCCTGGACACGAGAGCAATGGAATCGGATACTTTGGACGGATGAAACGTGGGTTACGAACAGGCACACTAAGATCTGGGTTACAAGACGTGCAGGAGAAGAATATGATGATACATGCGTCATAGATAAGGAGGCAAAACCTCACGGATGGCTGTTCTGGGGCTGTTTCTCTGGTGGACTGGGCTTAGAACCAGAGCTTTTCTGGGAGAAGAGCTGGGGTTCCATTAATCAGACTTCTTACGTTGAACATACGGTACCGCAGATTGTTGCTTGGATCAGGTATATATACTCTGTCAAAGATAAAGAGAGTATTTTGCTAATTACTATGTAAAATTAGGGATCATCCCGAGCTACAATTGATGCAGGATAACGCTTCTCCCCACGCTGCTAAATATACTAAGCAGATTTTACACGAAGCAGGTGTTTCTGTTATATTTTGGCCTGCCTTTTCACCTGATTTGAATCCAATCGAGTCGTTATGGGATCTCTTGAAGGATTGGATCGCAGACAATTATATAATGGAGGATTTAAAGAAATATGAGGTGATACGAGAGGCTGTTCATCGGGGCTGGCTTGCAATTAGAAAGGATCAATTGGATCATCTAATAGATTCAATGCCTGCAAGATGTAAAGCAGTTATCGTAGCAGATGGAAAGCAAACAAAATACTAGATATCTCCAGAGCTGCCATAGTAAATTGTTAGAGCGGCGTGGAGAAATTAGCGATTTGCTCCCGCACGCTAGAGTTTAACCCCCTGGTAGACCAAGTATTTATATTAGTGCCATTTTTAGCACGCTAAACCCGATACTATCTGTTGCTAACCTTTCTAGGTTAGAGTGCGCAGAAACCCCGTTTGCGCGGGAACCCCGTTTATACGAGTAAGGCTTAGTGGCATCTTTTAGACATCACGTCTCACCATGTCGATGACTCTGCCGACGAATCCCGCGGCAATGGTCCAAAGCCGTTGTGTGTTGGGGCCGATTGTATTGGTCCCCATGATCTGAAACTGATGGGTTGATATGCGCTCTCATGCCAACCTTGCAAGGTACGGGGTGGCTGTGTCTCTAATAGCCGCAGTTGAGATGGATGTACTACGTATTTCAAGTTGTTCTCCTGGGCAACCAAGGTCGTCTTAACTGCTCAGATCCTTCCTCTCACCGTGGAGAAAGCTACCATACTTTCAATCAGCAATGCATTTCCACCCCAACGACCTGCCAGTTCGACCCTCCAAAGCTCGCGATGGTGTCTACCGAGAATTCTACCATAACTCCACCGCCGCGCGTATCAACACAGATGAGGTCATCGTCGAGGCAATTCGAAAGCAATACCCAGACCTCCATCTAAGTATCACACTTCAAAGCAACTGCGACATCCTTGGTTACGCTGCCTCAGGCCACGCTCAGGCCATTCCTACTGACGCGGACGATTCCCTATCTGCAAGCCTCAAATGGAAGTTTTACTATCCTCCGGCACGCCGCATTGACGAATCCTTAGGAGTTTTGGCCGAGTCCGTGCAGTTTGGAAAATACTTCTACACATGGAAGGATCAAGAATACTTAGTGTACATGGTCGTTGGGGAGCGATTTGGATATGGTCTTGGGATGCTCTATATTCTTGGATCATCGAGGGAATCTACCGAATCTTTGATGCTTGAAGCCTCGAAATGGACGGTTGATCTCCATGACGAGATTTTGGTCTTCGATGGAGGATATTGGAACAAGAGTCGAGAGCTTTGGCAAACCGTGCAGGACTCATCTTGGGATGATATAATCATGAACCCAAGCAGGAAGAAGGCAATTACCGGAGTAGTTGATCAATTCTTCAATTCGAAGGAGAAGTATGCGAAGCTGCAAGTACCGTGGAAACGAGGCTTGATAGCTTATGGTCCCCCTGGGAATGGGAAGGTTTGTTTTACCAATCTACGCGAATAGAAAAGGTGCAGACTAACAAGATCCACAGACAATTTCCATTAAAGCCATGATGCATTCTCTTTCCGACCGATCCGACCCAATTCCAACATTATACGTCCGTACTCTCACAAGCTTTAGGGGGCCAGAGTATAGCCTTAAGCAAATATTTAACAAAGCGCGGACAACAGCACCTTGTTTCCTGGTCTTCGAAGATCTCGATAGCATCGTCACTGACTCAGTCCGCAGTTACTTCCTTAACGAGGTCGATGGTCTCAAGAGCAATGACGGTATTCTTATGCTTGGAAGCACCAACCATCTCGATCGTCTGGATCCAGGTGTAGCAAAGAGACCAAGTCGTTTTGATAGGAAATATTATTTCCCTAATCCGGATATGTACGAGAGGGAGCTGTATTGTGAGTATTGGCGCACTAAACTCGGTGGGAATGAGGATATCGAGTTTCCGGCTCGTCTAAATCAAGCCATTGCATCCATCACCAAAGGCTTCAGCTTCGCCTATATTCAAGAGGCTTTTGTAGCCAGTCTGCTAGCTATTGCAGGCGAGAATGAAGACGATCAGGATGGTGAAGCAGCTATGGAATCTCTAGATGAGCAAAACTTCTCTGAACTTGTCCGCGGTCTGAGTCTTTCTGGGGGCAACGAAGACTTAGAGAAGTACGTCCTGTGGAGGCAGATGAAGAAACAAGTCAAGATTCTGCGTGAGGATTTGGAAGAGGAGGATAAGAGTGACAACGTGGATTAGGTTAAGGTAAAGCAGCTGGAAAGGCTAATGGCCTTGCTGCAGGTTGGAGTGCAGCACATTTTCAGACCAGTATATCTGACGGGATCTTCAGCGGTCATTTTGCTCTTAAATGCCTTTACTGTTTTCTCTTTGGGCCATGGTATGATACATTCAGCATCACTCATTTGCAATGTTTCAATCTTGCGGGTTAGTACAATTACTGATTTAATGACCACGTTTTCTCCAATGTTGAAATCTGAGCAGGGAAATGGCAGTATTCACATACGAGCATACCGATAGGTATGACTATGAACAACGTATGAGCGACATTTCCATAACCTCGAGACCTGGACATGCCAGTATCGGAACACTGGCATACCCAGAACAAAATTGCTGTAAACCACTACATCACATAACGCTGCATCCACCTTGCGACAATGCACCGTCCTCTGTTGTCGTTTTCGCCGCAACCTTCGCGATATCCTCAAAGACCTGGTTCATCAACTCCCCAGTCACAGCCGAGCATTCCGCATAGCGATCACACCTCATTTCCTGCGCCACCCTATGTCCCTCCTGCGGATAAATCGTCCCCTCCCCCTCCACTCTCAAATCCCGCTTCAGCCCCAACAGCATGACCGGAATATCCTCCGTCCCCCTCTGCGCAAACTCCCCCCTCACGATCCCCTCCCTCCTCAGGTTGTAGTGTCGGATGGCTTCCTTCCTCCACGCATACTGCGCGTTGACCAAGCTCCGCCGGTCGCTGATGTCGTAGCAGATGATGATGGAGTCGGGGGAGAGGAGGGTGTAGTGTTCCGGGGACGCGGTATCGGAGAATTCGAAGCGGTAGGGGCGGTTGTACATGCGGATGTTGTAGACGAACGGTTGGTCTAGGTCGTGGAGGGGGGCGAGGGTGGTGGAGGGGGTGGTGAGGGATGATTGGCCATGGCTGAGGCGGCTGGGGTGCGAGGTTTAGCGGGGTCTTGAGGGGTCTTTGACGGGTTGAAAAGGTATCGGGAAAGTTCGCAAGGAGCTTGGGCTGGGTAAGGTAAGGTAGGCATGGGATGGAAAGGGCGGAAGAAGAAGAAGAGGGAGCGTGTTTCGGCGGGGGCGGGATGGAGATATGTACTTACGAGAGGAATGTCGATTTACCGCATTCTGGGTCGCCGAGTAAGAGGATTGAGACTGTAGGGGTCTCACGATCCTCCATCAATTGCTGTTGTTCCCAAGGTGCGGCATGGTTGCGGGATACTATGACCCTGACGGAGATCTTTGCGGGAACAGATAGCCGAGCCGAGGGCGTTTTATGGCTTCAATAATATTTTGAAAATTCTAAACAAGTCCATTTTACCAACTGCAAGAGAGGCGTGTAATGATTGCTTGCCCATTCGCCAAACGCGTGACTGCAATACAATCAAGACTACACCAGAGCAGCAGAATCAATGTTAAGGCCCGGTACTCGCAGTACTGGAAAGATACAAGGGGAGTAAGTTCGAGCATGGCGGAAAGAGAAGGCTACTCTGAATGGAGCACGGAGCAGCTTATTGACCGTGTCACGTTCTTGGAGCAGCAGTTGAAAAAGCAGGCAGCTAGGTGACGATCCACGTAACTGCGACTGTTCCTTTGAGCCACTAATTTGAGAAAAGTTACAGATCTTCGCTGTCTAGCTCAGCGTCCCGCCCATCTCCACAAAGACCTAAGAATTCCCGCGTTCATCGAGAGTTCGATCCTGCAAAGTATTCTACACGTCTCATCGCCTTAAAATTCGCGTACCTGGGTCAGCGCTACAACGGCCTTGAATATCATGCGAACAACCCAACGCCCCTGCCCACGATCGAGGAGGAGCTATGGAAGGCATTGAACAAGGCACGCTTGATCTTTCCAACACCGAATCCTTTGTTAGGCGATGGCGACGTCAATTGGGAGGGTTGCGATTTCTCGAAGTCCGGGAGAACCGACAAGGGGGTTAGTGCGTTTGGTCAGGTTGTAGGGATAAGAGTCAGGAGTAACCGTCCTGTGAACAGGGTCAAGTCGAAAGTCTCGGATGGAATACAAGAGGACGATGGAACTGGGAGCGATGTCGAACTAGCCTCATTGCCTTTAGAGGAAAGAGACAACGAATTGTCTTCACCTTTCTCATTGGCTAACTCCTGGAGCGAAGAGTCGCTTTCCTTTCATCCCATCGATGACGAGATCCCGTATCCTCAAATTCTCAACCGACTTCTACCCCCCGATATTCGTGCTCTGGCATGGTGTGCTTCTCCGCCAACAGATTTCTCAGCTCGCTTTTCCTGCAAGGAACGTCGATATCGATATTTCTTCACCAATCCAGCTTTTACCCCAACGCATGGCTCTCCGGGTCTTGCCGATCGCGTGGCTGTGCGTATGGAATCGGGCAAGCGGAGAAGGGAAGGTTGGCTCGACATCGAGGCAATGAGGGAGGGTGCAAAGAAGTTTGTGGGGCTTCATGATTTCCGCAATTTCTGCAAACTGGATCCGTGCAAGCAGACTGGTAATTTTAAAAGAAAGATGTTTCGTGCGGACATTGAGGAAGTTGATCCAAGGACGGGTCCAGCAGGATACGTCGGGCTGCCCGATTTTCAAGAACATGAAGAATCAAATATGGGCATATTAGAAGGCGGCACAGATGTAAAGAACTCGCCAAGGATCTTCACGTTCACACTTCATGGTTCGGCATTTTTATGGCATCAAGTGCGGCACATGGTGGCAGTCTTGTTTTTAATCGGACAAGGCCTGGAATCTCCAGATCTCGTAGACAAGCTCCTCGATGTCCAAAAAGTCACGGAGAAACCTACATACGAGATGGCAGACGACGCTCCCCTCGTGTTTTGGGACTCTATCTTCCCACGAGAAGGAAGTGGCAGCCGAGAAGACGCACTTGAGTGGATGTACATTGGTGATTATACGGGCCACGAAAAGGGCCTAGCCTTAGCATTTAGTGGCAAGAATAGTGGCAAGTACGGATCAGGCGGCGTGGTGGACGATATGTGGAAAGTATGGCGGCACAGAAAAATGGACGAAGTGCTAGCTGGCTCATTACTGAATGTCATCGTTGAGCAAGGAAACTGTCGCAGCGACGGCAATGCCCCGGCCAGCAATAATGACACCTTGCGGCCAGAAATGAGATCCTCTAGCCAGAAGGTCTTCCAGGGCGGCAACAATCCCCGTTTTGCAGGCAAATATACTCCCGTGCTTGAAAAGCCGCGAATGGACAGTGTAGAGAAGGTCAACGCCCGATGGGCTAAGCGAATGGGCTTCGAGCAACAGGAGAAAGTGAAAGAAGAGGGCTTTCGAACGATTTGGAAGGACCCATCGGGCTACGATGCTGAACAGTCACAAGGCTGCATTTAATTCATGGCATACAGGCAAGGGCTATTAGACATATACCGAGACTTTGATTGCGCGCTTCACCAGGATAAACGAAAGTACGTCAGTCCCAAAAAACCTTCGAATCACCCTCCTGGTCGGCCGATACGCATCATCCATATTCCACAAGCACACATAAACAAAATACAGGCGCTACAAAGATACAAAATTAGTACTCCAGCGTCAGCAGGACTGATAATGTACAAATAGAATCAGAGTGTGTATTAAACTACTGTAGGTATACATTAAAACCAAGGCATTCAGCCAAACCGATGAGATTTTCCCTTTCGTCGCTGCTGGTACCGATAGAATTCACGGATACCATTACAGCAATGAAGCCACCTCTCGGCTCTTCTACGTACTGTAGCAACCTTCAAGGTAGCTAGTGGGTTGAATCCTAGCTAAGATAGTAAGTAGGGAACTCCTACGTACGGTTGTATAAGCAGGGTCAATCTGGAAGGAAATGTACGAGTGTGTACCTTCGTGACTCACTCATCAGAGACATCGCAAGGCGTTGTGAGACTGCTGTAGTAGTTAATTTGTGATAATACATAGTTGTTTTCAAAAACTTTACATATGAGCATTTTAACAATATCATGAAATCACAATATTTTTAAATTCACAACTGCTGTAATTTTTTTTTACAACAGTTATAAATTTTACATTATTTATTCAGAAATCTCTTATTATAATATATGTATCATAATATGTATCTGTTGCTACTTTATAAAATATTGTCTCGTCACAACTGTTTCACAAACACTTCATTGCTGAAACATATGTAAAAATCACAGACATTTTCATGTTACAATCATCTTTTGATTAAAGTACGTCAATTGAGCAATAATTTTGATTTTACACATGCTGCAAAAGAATCATGAAATAATCGGTTATACATGATCAGCGCATTACAACGTCACAACAACTGCAGGTGCTGTAGAAAGGTCACTATGATAGGATGAATGATTTCCGTTTCTATCTCTATCCCGGTCGATACCAAGGTCTGAGCGAGAGGTGATCAGGATGAAGCTGAGTATATAAGCTTGAGCTATAGGAAACCTTCAAGGCTCTAGGGCTAGTATTCGTATCTGCTGTTCTTCATTGCAAGGGCTAGAGAAAGTGCAAGGCAACAGAAGACCTGCTACACGCTCGAACAGTGATCGAACATGCACTACGAAAGGCGAGAATTTGGCTCTCTAGGCTTTAAAAAGTCGCTGTCATATTAGAGTAAGCTGCCATGGCTCAGGCGTGGTGCTGCTCCAATCACTGGCATCTCGTACATCGCGGAGCAGCAGTCCTAAGAGATAGATTCCGTGCGTACCGTCATAAGAAAGCTGATCAAAAACGCCTCAATTTCTTCGACCTCCCAGCAGAGATCCGCAATCGCATTTACACACAGCTAGTCGTCGACCAGGACGTGAACTACAAAGAAGGAAAATCTGTGCTTCGCGATCACATTGGCGGCATACTCATCCACAGAATCTGGCCAGAAGGGGGCATGACAGGCTTGCAGCGGTCGTCGCTCATGACTCGAAGTGGGGAGCACGAATACCAACCCACCACCTACGCTGTGGCTGCAAAATTCGAGTTCAAGCTATTTTACGTTTCTCGTCAATTCTACCAAGAGGCATCCTACATCTTCTACGCCAAGAATTGCTTCTATGCGGATTCCATCACTACTCTAGTCCTCTTTGCTCAAGATAGGCCTCTATGGGCGCGAAGTCTCATAGAGGCCGTATCTATACCAGTCCCACACGGTTTCAGTCGAGAGCGACTAGACGAGTCCAACGGAATAATTCATCGAGTACCTAGACGCTCTAAGGTTGCGGAACGAATATTTGCACTCGCCTGCGCATCTTGGTCCACTCACTCAGATCTCCTTCCCAATCTCAAGAGACTGGATCTTCGGATGTGGGAGTTGTGTGATTATGCTGAAGATAAGGGATCGGGACTGAACCTTTTTGAACCGAGCACGATCAGAATTACCGAGGAGCACTCAAAACTTCTGGCTTTGATCGCGGATCCTCATATAATGACATTATCTTTCTGCGACTGGCATCGCTTGGTAATGGGTAGATATCAAGGACAGCCAGTTTTTGAGCCGTTACCAGAGGCTGTCTGCCAAATGATTGAACGACATCGCGGTGAACTGGTATCACGAAGCGATGTTATAGGTCCGGAAGTGTAAGCGCAAGCGCAAGTTCAAAATATTCTGAATGATCTAGCAATGACGAAAGTGGTATCGGATCTATGAAGATAGAGATTTGTGCAGTATTAGTGGCTGCGTTGAGGATGTCGATAAGGACATAGATCTTCTTCTACGTATTAGGGAGAAGTAAAGTCAGTTAGTAGTTGAATGTACACTGGGTTGCAGCTCTGCTAGGTCATATGTTGTGTTGAGGCAAAGAAAACTCCCTGCTCTTGTGCCGGTACTTTGGCTTAAGCTCATGATGCAGCGCAGGGAGAATCGATTCTATACAATATGCAGGGCAGGGGAAACATTGATCGACTTCCACCAATACAATAGTCTTCAGCTAAGCGCAATCAGCTTTGAATCTTGGACAATCGGTAGACCACGGGGAGACTGGACATAGCAGTCTTGAGTTTCCGATTGAGGGAATAGCACTGATACTCCTTGAAGGAGAATGGCCGTGATAAATCTTGGTTACCACTAAACGTACACCCCTTTTTACTACATCGACGCCTCCCACTTACATACTACCTTAAGGTACATATACTCCCCTCCAGATAGGTTTAGCGGTTACCCAACTAGGGTTTGGCAGCTTTGAAACAGACGAACACCATACAGATACTTGGTTTTATGAGCGGCTCACGAAAAATCAAGTATTTTTGAGGTTGATATGTTTTTCGAAGGTAATTTACATTTGCAACTACATATCAAATTTGAAACACCTCGTCGAAGCCTTCATCGTTAGAAGCTTCCTGCTGATGTTCGGATAGAGGCTCAGCCGAAGCCTCACCCCCTCTATCTTCTAGACCTTCTCGACCTAGCCCTCTACCTCTATCTCTACCTCCGCCCCGCGCCCTACCTCTCCTACCCCTACCCCTACCCCTCGCTTGTGTTTGCCCTAGCTCTTGCTCAGCCCGTTGTTGCAGATGCGCTTCAACGCGTTCAAATTGACTTGGTTCGCGTCGAGTAGAGTCCTCTAGCTGTTGTTCACGGCGTGCACGAGCTGCAGCTGCAGTTGAACCAGCTGATCTACCTCGAGTCCTTGCCGTAGATGAATTTTGCACTATTAGTAGTGAATCGATAGATATATCCGAAGCTACCTTCGGTTCGTTGTCTGCACTCACTACCCTAGCTGATTTGGTGAAACGTCAGTGAAAATGCACGTCCTTCAGCTTCAAAATGTAGGACGCCTCGCTATAAATTCGAGCTTGAATTCGATGAGTCTTGTGCCGGCGTTTACTCTCTTTTGCCCGACAGGACTCGTAGATTTACCACCCCTATCACTCTTCAGCCAAAGTTTATCCTTGATTCCTCTCTTATTTTTGCTTGAACGCTTGATATTGAGCGCGTAACCGTGAGCTCCAGCCATGTATTGGCGGCGACGATGAGCTCCTCATGGCTCACGTAGAGCTCACCCACCGGAGGGGGTGCAAGATCCATGGCGGCGATGAGGTAGGGTGGGTGGTGGGTAGGTAAAATAGTTGGTTGATGAAGAACGCGTGCGCGTTGTTATGATTATTGAGACGCTAACCCTAATTGGGTAACCGCTAAACCTATATGAGGGGGGCGTAGATGGAGTAAGTCAGGGGCGTCGATGTAGTAAAAAGGGGTGTACGTTTAGTGGTAATCTAAATCAGTATTCCAACTTTACAGACTATGTACATTTCCGAATCCGCACGCAGAAAGCTAAAATTAGAAGGTTTATTGCGGATATCTTTCGTGCGTGGAATGGACCAGGTCAATGCTCTTACAGTTTACAGGAGAGAGGTTCACGAAGAAAAATATTCGACATTCGGTGTTATTGGCTGTCCTGATAGCAGACAATCAGCCACACTTGAGATTTTGACGGGAGACGGTGATGGATTGACAGCCAATTTGCTTATCTTTTGTGTATATGTGCACGAGCCTCTTCGCTACCCTCATATCAATGAGCTCATTGGCGAGTCCTGCTCTTGTTGGGAAAGGAAAACGTAGAAATGGAGAAATGGTCTTGACACCTGGGCTAGACCCAAAAGGAAACCTCCAGAGGATAAAATGTTCGAGAATATCTTAGGCTGCAGGGCCAGGGGGGTCATGCCGGCACGGCCGGGAGGTGGCCCCGCCGTGCATGTGGGGAAACGAGGGAAACTGTCACTTCGACAATTGCAAATATTGCTCATCCATCTACACATATCGGCAATGCGTCTCACTTAGAGCACACCAAGGAATCATTCCGTTGAACTACGATGTTCCAGAATACAAAGAAGATTAGCCATCAAGAGGAAGACCAAGGAAGAGCCGGGCAGATTGACTCCAATCGCCAGATAGAAAAATTAGAAGACCTGAGGCTTTCAGACCGAACTCCTCCAGAGAGATATGACGAGCTACAAGAAGCCCCATATACCATTTTCAGCGAGCCTACAAAGCGAGGAATAGTATGCATCATTGCCTTAGCCGGTTTTTTCTCGCCACTGAGTGCCAACATCTACTTCCCAGCCTTGAACTACATAGGGAAAGACCTGCATGTCTCTTTGGAACTGATGAATCTCACAATCACTGCTTACCTAATTTTCCAAGGCATTGTGCCATCCGTACTGGGTGATCTGGCTGATACGCTAGGGAGACGTCCTGTCTACATTACAGTCTTCCTAGTTTACTTCGCTGCCAATATTGGTTTGGCTGTACAGGGCACATACCCAGCTTTACTTGCCCTGAGAATACTTCAAAGCAGTGGAAGTTCCGGTAAGACCAGCTTCCTAGATTATGTCGGACCTTGCACATACTAGGTTGTCGCTTGAATAACAGGCTAGGTACTATTGCTCTCGCCATTAGCGTCGTGGCGGATATTGCTCCTCCTCACAAACGTGGCAAATACATTGGAGCTGCACTTTGCGGGTCTGTATCACCTGGCTCTTCTCGTTTCGACGATAAGAATGGATCCAAACTGAATTTGACAATGACAGACCGAATACAGCGCCAAGCATAGGTCCTGTTTTGGGAGGAGTGCTAGCTGAAAAAGCAGGCTGGCGATGGATTTTCTGGTTCCTCGGCATCCTCTCAGGCATATGTCTCCTAATAATAGCCATTTCTCTCCCCGAAACGTCTCGAAATATAGTCGGCAACGGGAGCATTCCTAGCAGAGGAATCAACAGAACAATGTTATCATATCTTAGACGAGGTCCGAAGACCTCAGCCGGCGATTCAGTACCTTCAAAGCCCAGGTTCCGCCTCCCAAATCCTCTTGCGTGTCTTCGCATAGTGCTCCACAAAGACACAGCACTGGTATTGTTCTCAAATGCGATCTTCTATATGAACTACAGCTGCATGCAGGCCTCGCTTTCTCCCTTGCTCATGCAGATATACAACCTGAACGCATTACAAGTAGGATTGACTTATTTAGCATATGGGGTAGGCTGCGGCGTCGCCTCCTATGTTGCAGGTAAGGCCCTCTTAATCCGTTCGCCATGGTTCTCATTGGGCTTTTTACTTGCTATTGCTCTAACCTCAGTGTTGCTGTCGTGTCCTATTATTACACCTTTCTCTTCTCGCCGCAGAAACTTACCAGATATCTCGCAGGCAAGATAATAGATCGTGACTACCGTAAAACGGCCGCCTCGGTCGGTTTCACCGTCGACAAGGTCAAAGGTGACGATCTGACCAAGTTTCCCATCGAAAAGGCACGTTTGAGGAGCATTTGGTACTTCATAGCGATTTCGACCTCGTGTACGCTAGGGTATGGATGGTCTCTACATGCAAAGACGGTGAGTAAGTCTGGCAAAGCGCTGGGAGACGTGGGAAAGTGGGGTTAGAAAAACAGAACCTAATACGACTTGCAGCATCTGGCGGTGCCCTTAATTTTGCAATTTTTATGTGGACTCACAGTGACCGGTACATTCAATGTGAGTGAACTTGACCGCCTCTGATCCCTCCCCCTAAGTGCCACCAGATTTGCAATACCCTCCTCATCGACCTGCACCCCTCATGCCCAGCAACCGCTAGCGCATCGGTAAGCATCGTCCGCTGCAGCGTTGCCGCAGTTGGCGTTTCTGTCCTCCAAATTCTGTTTGATCACATTGGCGTAGGGTGGACATTTACATTTTTTGGTATCTTATGTGCATCTACGGTGCCAATGCTTTGGATAGAGTGGAGATGGGGTATGAAATGGAGGGAGAGAAGGGCTTGAACTTCTCTCATCGCACATAACCCCACGTTACACCGCACCGTCACGACCTCATGCCTTCAGCCATCCGAGAAGGATTCGAATAACTAGGATATTACGCGTAGAAACGTGGAAGGGCTTGTTCGAGTGAGAAATATTCTTGCAAGTTCAGCAAGTCTATATCGGGAACCTTTGAAGGAACAGATATACAAAATACTTGCTAGACCGGGAAGGAAGTGTGGAAATACAAGCGGAAAGATTTAAAAGAGGAATTGAACTAGGAGACAGCGTACATGAATCTGAAGAATATTTTCATGGCCAAGGAAGGAGATCTTGGTCACTGTGTATCAAACAGGGCCCGCCATTAGAATGGAGATGCGGATAAGATCAATAGGGGATCCACATCGCATTACTAGCCACCATTGGAAACGGGGCAGCCTCCCTTCCGTCACGAGACTAATCAAACATTTAGTAAACGATCCAACTTATCGGATGGTCTGTTCTTCAATCTATTTGATGCTCCGCTTACCTCGGTCTAATTACGACGTGAAATATCAACTATCAAACGACCTTCTGGCAAGAAAACGATCTATGCTAAGGATGAATTACCCGTCAACGCCAACTCTACTCTGCTCTGATAACCTAGATACAGGGTCCGCCTCGACCCTCCGAGACACATCATAATTATGGCCTTGCTCCGCTTGAGTCTCTTCGGAAGATTCGTTTAACGAAGCTTTTGGAGGGTATTTATGGACAAGATAACACATATCGTTATATATTCTGAGAAGAGTAAGCACCATAGACATTCCGTCAAAAAAATAGAGTACGTACTGTCCCCTAACCACTGGTGCACCAGGCCAGCCAATCATGTGTGCCAGGTTGAATTTGATGCTGTATAGCTTAATTCGGTCGTCCCACTGTTCAACTGGCTCGCTCGGGCGAAAGTGCCGAAGATACTGGCTGAAGTAAGGCTGCCCGAATTTGATTATCTCACGGCGCCACATGCCTAGCTCATATTCGTTGTGCGCATAAAAAGCCGAGGAATCAAAGACTACCGGCTCACCTGGGTGCCTCGAGGTTAGCCACAGTGCTCTATATTACACCAGGAGATTTAGAAAAATTGGTTGCCGGATTACGTTGGAGATGTCTTGGTTCGGGCCTGTGATCTTTTGCAGGAGTACTAAGGACTGCCAACATTGATCTTACCTGTTTCGAGGTCGGTCGCAGTGTTTTCCTCCCATAAGTCACCATGAACCAAGCAGGGTTTCAGTACACGTCCATGAGACTGCAATGGCTCCAGAAGCTGAGGAATAACGTGCGTGACCACTTCTTCGAAAACTCGCTCGTATTCGGGCCAAGTACCATTGACATCGATCTCAGTATGGAAGAAACTTGTTAGAAGCTTCGTATAAAATGAGGCCCAGCTAATATTCCATTCGACGGTTTGACGGATCTTACCATGGCAATTAGGAACGTGGAACCCAAATTTACCAGTTGGCGACTTGGAAATACGGTGAAGTTCCGCAACACGAGCTGCAAATCTTACAGGATCTGGCATGTCATTGCTGATGTCTAAAAAATCACACAGGAAGAAGTGTGTCACTGGTGATGCAAGTTTGAATCGTCCCCAGGCGTGGGGCTTTGGAACGAAGGAAGGCAGTAGTTTGTATATCTCGTTCATGGAATTGAACTCTCCTTCCATCATAACCCTACCTCCTTGTGTAGCACACTGTGGTGGATCAGCGACATGAGAGCTTTAAAGAAGTCAAAAGAGACAGTCTCAGGGTCGAGCCCATCAGACGTATGATCGATACGATAGCAAGGAGGTCAATAAAGTGGGTAGCATGAACGATTTCCCAAATAAAGATTTGGCGTAAGGAAGGCGAAGTGCAGTAAGTTGAGTCAACGGACCTTGAGAAAGTAAACTTTCTGGGAGCCATCTGAAAGCTGGACCCTAATCCGTGCAGTTCGAGTCCATGCTGAGGTACCAAAGCTACTTGCTTCAACCACTGTGGACCCCTCAGGAAGCTCCGCGATGACACCTTGGTCAAGTTCAAAGTCCCCTCCAACATCGGGAATAACTTCTTTGACACTACTTCGTGTTACCGTCATCTGGAATGATCTCCTACCTAGGTAGTACTGCAACAAGTGCAGGGCATCGAGCCCTTGTTATACTTTAGTGGATTAGTCCATTCAAGCAAGCTATGTGCGGCAGGCCGCTGCGCAGCCTTGCAAGCAAAGGCAAGGCCGCACATCATAAGTTTTGCGTGGGCCCTAGGCATACAGCCAGAGGTGATCTGTCCCTCATGAAGAAGCTCGCTTAGAAATCCTTGCTAAAGACGGATCACTGCCGCGCCATGTTCTCCGGCCTGCAGATGATGCAGCCTCCGAAAGGTGTCTATGAACAAATGAATTGCTTGAGAGGATGTTATCTATGCAGGGTATTATTCAGGTTTCCGAGGCTGGGTGTTGTGTCAACCGAATCTATTTAATCTTGTTGATTTCAATTGGATCGACCTTAACTAGATTAATCCCGCTTAGACCCAATTGGCTGAAAGATGAACGCGCGTGCAAGCCACCGTCAGTTTGTCACAGATCTGCTGTTCCGGGCGGCTGTTTGGCTCGGTGTAAGGCCCAAAACGAATTAAAAGGACATTTATTGTGCCGTGCCTTGTACGAGGCTGCTTACCAGTTACCACAGTATGCGATGCAGCATGGGTCCGTTAAACCCCTCTTCAATCTTACTAAGAGTTGACGATATAGCGGCTTGACGAACTGCTGACCTGTCGGTTTGGATGGCTTTTCATCAGTACTGCGAGATGTTTCATAATGGTGAGCAATCGGCTTACTTCTCAGTATCAGCCTGATCGACTAAAAGCTAGATCTTGCTTTAGTTCCACAGATTTCGCCGGAAGAAGAGAGATATCCTCAGTTCATCGGACGAAGAAACTGCTCGTCCACGACAAGATCCTCAAGATCTTCCTCGGCCCTTGACAATCAATCGCAACTCCACAGTGCAGAGTACCTTGTCCACGTTTAGCCCTGTGTCCCCGGAAGATCCAAATGCTGTCGTTGAGCGACGCTTGAGAGACCGGTCTAGGGAGCGTCACACTGATCCCCTTGGCCTCAATGTCATATATGCGCCGTCGAGCGCCCCTACAATAGACATCATATTTGTGCATGGGCTCGGAGGAACTAGTCAAAAAACATGGTCAAGGAATAGGGACCCAACCCTTTTCTGGCCTCGTGAATGGCTGCCTTGTGAGCCGGGAATAGGGACAGCTCGAATCTTGTCCTTTGGCTACAATGCAAACTTCGCGTCTGCCGGCCGGGACGTCTTCAACATTGCGGATTTTGCGAAGGACCTATTGTTTGGCATGAAATTTGGAGTGGACGAAAGTGCGAAGGAACTTGAGGTCGGCAAGGTTCGTCTTCATGTCAATATCTATCTACTCAAGGTCTATTCGTAAAGAGGAATTTCCACTCCAAGTGAAGACCTTATCAATCATGGCAGGATATAAGGTTATGAAAGATCTGTGTATTTGCTAAGGTGTGACTGCAGATCCCTATTATCTTTATCGTTCATTCAATGGGTGGGCTTGTGGTTAAGAAGGCTTATATTCTCGGACAGAATGATGATAATTATAGGGATATTGTTCAGTCTTCTTGTGCAATTCTTTTTCTATCAACTCCACATCGTGGCACACACCTTGCGGACGCCTTGAACAGGATTCTGACCGTTTCGGTGTTCAATCATTCGGCAAAGCAATACATCGCAGAGTTAAGGCAGAATTCCCCAACTCTACAAGATATCAACGAGCAATTTCGGAACATCGCGCCAAAACTACAGATAGTCTCATTTTTCGAGACACAACAAACAGCAGTGGGACCAAAGAAAATGATGGTACTGGAAAAGGACTCCTCAATACTAGGATATCCGGGTGAAATATCAAAACCCTTGGATGCGGATCACCATAATGTTTGTAAATACACAAGCCAAAAGGACCCTAACTACGTAAGCGTGCGAAATGTTTTGAAGTCTCTGATAGGTAAATTCGGGAAGAGAGATTCGCTACCAAGCGATCGTAGCCTAGGTCTAGATGACGAGAAGCTTGAAAAGCTTCTTAATATCTCTCAAGCTCCGGACGATGACTATGAGTTCTTTCGAGACCGTTGGATGCCAGGCTCCTGTGAGTGGATCACGTCAAACCCCACGTTCACATCCTGGTCCCTAGACGATTCTTTCACTCCACGCTTCCTCTGGGTAAATGGACTACCAGGTTCGGGAAAGTCGGTTCTGTCATCCTTCGTCATAAATCACTTAAAGGGACTGGGGGAAAGCTGTCAATTTTATTTTTTCAAGTTCGGAGACCAGTCGAAACGGTCACCGAACTCACTTTTGAGGTCACTAGCATATCAAATAGCATGCGATACTCCAGACTACAGCACTCGGCTTACGAAATTGGCTGATGATGGCTTAAACCTTGAAAAGGCCGAGGCTCGATCGATATGGCAAAGACTTTTTGTGTCAGCGTTATTTAATATCGGCCTTACCAGGCCGCTATTCTGGATTATCGACGGCCTGGACGAATGCGATGCGCCGCAGTCACTCCTATCACTTCTAGCAGCTGTCTCGGCTTCAAACATACCACTTCGTGTGATGCTCATAGGTCGGAAGAACCAGTCTCAGTCTATAGCTTTTGATAGGCTTGCACAAGTCTTTCAGGTCAGTAATATTTTTCTGGATACAAGTGAACAGGATCTGAGAATGTATTTGGACAAAGAGATGGAGTACATGCGTGGGAAGCCTAGCTTCAAAGAAGATGTGATCACAAAGATCCTCGACATGGCCGATGGGAACTGGCTTTGGGTTCATCTGGTCCTTAGAGAGATACTTGACTGTCATACCGAAGTAGCTATTAACCAAGCTCTACAAGAAGTACCTGCGGATTTGGAGCCTTTATACCAGCGCATGGAGGCTGCTCTTGTAAGGACGTCTAGACCTGCAGACAAAGGTCTAGCGATTCTAATATTGACATGCGCAACGTGTGCGCGCCGGTCCCTGAGCCTTCTGGAACTATCCCAAGCAATTCAGCCAGAGTACTCATCGGTATTGGATCTCAAGCATACAATAAGCCAGGTATGTGGAGATTTTGTCATTATAGACAAAAAATTCCGTATTACCATGGTGCACCAGACCGCACGGGAGTATATTACGAAAGCATCGGAGCTCCAGTTCTACATCTCGCCAGTCACAGGTCACCAAAAGCTATTCAGCAAGTGTTTATCTTTTCTCTTAGAAAATAGCTTGAAACTTCGTCGGGATCAAATCATTTCTCAGCCTTTCATGCTTTATGCAGCTACTTCTTGGTCATATCATCTGTCTCGAAGTGCTGCTTTCTCGGATCAGGTATCAATCGAAATGTTAGCTAGATTTTTCCAAGGACCCTGTGTGCTAACCTGGATTTACGTTCTTGCGCTGACGAGCCAGTTAAGGATCCTGGTGTACACCTCTCAAACTCTGACTTCTTTCCTCGATAAGAAGGCTAAGACAGACGCCGAGAAGAGCCCTTTGACGCATCGGCTACGAGAGAAAGAAGTACTCGAGCTTTGGGTGACCGATCTGGTAAAGATTGTAGGAAAATTTGGCGCACACCTGCTTGCTCACCCAAGGCTGGTGTACAAATTGATACCACCCTTCTGTCCTCAGGAATCGGCAATACATCGTCAGTTTGGGTCCAAAAGCTTGTCTTCCACTTTGGTTGTTACTGGAATCTCAGTCCGGACCTGGGACGACTGCTTAGCCAAGATTTCTGTAGGGAGGGACTGCCAAGCCCTGAAGATTTTGTGTGTAGATCGCTACTTTGCAATCTTGACCACAGATGGCACGGTCATTTTGTGGCACGCACTTACATGCGAAGAAGCGCGCAGGTTTCCTCACGGTGAACGAGTCCTGACTATGAACTTCAGTAGCTCCCAAGACCTCCTAGTCACTTATGGCTTCCGGACAACGAAGGTGTGGTGTGTTTCTTCTGCACGACAGCTCCACTCCTTCACCAACCCTATTGGCGCAAGAGCACTCGCGATTGTGTTTGCGCTGAATGACACCACAATCATATCATGTTCAGACGACAAAGCTATAAGAAGAATCTCCCTCGAAGTACCTGATCGAGGGTGGGGAGGCGCCGAGTCAGTTGTAAGGGATGTGGCCTTTGACGGCAAAAACTACAATTCTCCTCGAAGGGTGGCATTTAATGCAGATGGCAGTCAAGTCGCCGTATCATATAGAGGGTTTCCGCTCATAGCCTGGGGTGTCGACTCACCTGGTCTTATCGGTAGATGTGAGCGCCCAAGTGACAAGGGTAGAGGCCGGTATGACATGTGGACGGATGTTGGTAGTATGGGCTGGAATCCCGTAACAGGACATGTTCTAGGCCTTTACAACGATGGTTGTATTTTCAAATGGCATCCATTCGAATCCGAGATCGATGAGATCAAGACCACTGCGGCTGAGATTCAATGCAGTCCTGACGGTAACCTTTTCGTAACCAGCAATGTTGACGGTACTTTGAGGATCTGGAATTTTCACCATTTCGCCCTACTCTACCAGCTTTCTTGTACGTCACCTGTAACTGACCTTGCAATAAGTCCAGACGGAAGACGAATCTACGACTTAAGAGGAGCCTTTTGTAATATTTGGGAACCAAATGTGCTAATTCGCCTTGCCGAAATTGACGAAAAGGGAAGTGAAACGTCAAGTAATATGGGTAGTTCGACGCAAGTATCATTGGTATCTGAGGCATCTGCCGAGATGCCGGAACCCATAACAGCGCTTGCTGTCAGCCCGCGGACCTCTTCGTACTGTGTTGGCGACGATGTCGGTGTCCTGAGGCTATGCCGAGAAAGCGGCAACGAGCTGGAACAGATGTCCCAAAGCTTCATGCCCGTCGATCTGATAGCATGGAGCCACGATGAAAAAAGGCTTATTAGTGCTGACTTGAGTGGACGGATCAGTGTTCGGACAATGGACATGGAAAACTCGAATAAGCCTTCGCGGCTTCTGTTCGAAGCTAATGCTGCTGATGATATACACCAGCTCCTCATCAGCCCTACATCGAAGTACTTCCTGACAGCAAGCTACAAGTCCGTCAACGTGAGGTCGCTTGACACTAACACGGTACAGGCAACGCTCTTGGTTTCAGAGGCTTTTGCTCGATGGGCAGCTCACCCTCTAAATAACGACTTGGTGATACGCTTTAGCTTCGATAGTCTCCAAGTCTACCAGTGGGCCACCCTAGTTGAAATACAAAGCTTCAAACTCGACCGTGCAACGATTGATATTGAGCCTCATCCCCGCGGCCAACTCGAGTCTCAGAGGAGACCCTCCGCTCGGTACCTTACAAACTCTGCAGAGCTGCAGAATTTTGTGGACAAGATCCTTGTAACGGCAGACGGGATGCATGTACTACTCCAAACATCGAGAGGCCTCCCGCACCATAGGCGCGATGGCAAATACATGCTTCTAAGAAGCCAAGACATCGAAGAAAATGTTCCGGCAAAGGACGATCTCATACTCGCACCTATAGCATTGCCTCCATCTGTTATTTCTCGAATGGCATTGCCGCTAGGGTTTGTTGCTGGCGACTTAGGAAGGTTAGGGGCGTTCACAAACGGAGATGTACTTGCCTTCTTGGATAAAGAGTTCTGGGTATGTACATGGTCAGTCGACGAGGGACACTCTGACGGCAAAATCAAACGCCACTTTTTCCTTCCCCGAGATTGGTCGACTATAGAGTGCCTCGAGCTTTCCGTGATGACAACGGATGGCACATTCTTGTGCCCAAGAAATGGAGAAGTTGCCGTGGTTCGAAACGGACTTAGCGAAGAGTGGATTGATTAATGAGTATTGAGATACTGAGACTGAATCAGTTGAGGAAGAGATACTGCTCGTGCAAACTGGCCGATAGTCTCAACGGACCCAACGGTGAGATGATAAACAAATTTAAGTATGGCGGACCTTTGGGGCACAGACATTTTGGGATGCCCTAATTACGAGAATGGTAAATATAATGTCAATGGTATGAAGGGACGAAGACTGAATGGTAAGGGACTCCGTCACCATAATTGATTCCTACAAGCATACTGCTGCTTCTCTGAATCATTCTACGAGACTACTTCACGATATAGAGAAGTTTTGTGTGTTGATTATGACCAAATACAGTCAGATCACGGTTGATCCAAGCCTTGATATTTAGAAACACAGCTCTTGAATCTTACGATGTTCGGAAAATAAGATTCACAGCTTTGGCAGAGGCCCATAGTCTCTCCAAAGTCTTAATTAAAAAAATCTCTGCAACTCTTGTCAAATGGCTCATATGTAGCTGAAAAGCCTGAGGGCATTACTGACGCGACCATCGTTTCGCAGAGGACTTCCACATCTGGACTAGCTGGCTAGCGTTATTCAGCTAGCAGTATAATACAATACTAAGGTAGCCGCTATTGTAGAAACGTTGGTCGATACTTGAACGTCTCTGATCCGACTTTGCATAAGGAAATGCTCGATCTTCTTGCAATCAGACTCGGATTTCTAGCTCAATATAGTTGACTTTTCCAAAAGCCTGCCCCAGCATGTCGCAGCCTTCACCCGAGTTCCCTGTCTACGTACCTTTATCCTCACACAAAATGGTGACGTCGTGGATATCCGCAGCGCTCCGCCAGTCCCACTCCCATTCCTGAACCTCCTAACCCACATCCTCTCTTCCCACCCATCCAACAAGTTCACAATGGCCTCCGCAACCCCATCCCTTCAATATTCCACCTTCCCAGTGCTCTACACCCACCTCCTCTCCCTTCCCCCTCCCCTCCTTCCCCCATCCCACCCCCCCAGCCCTACCCTCACCACAGCCATCGCCGCGTTGTCGCTACACCCGACCCTCGAAGCCGCCTGCCACATCCTCAACTCCGACCTCCCCAGCGCGCATTTCCTAGTGCGGCACATGCAAGCCCCGCCCGCGCTCGAGGGCATGTTTTTGCACGGCATCTTGCATCGCGTCGAGGGCGATTACGATAATGCGAGGGCGTGGTACGGCAATGTCAAGGATAGCGATGTGTTTCGGGACGTGTGGTCTGGAGAGGAGGAGGCGAGGAAGTTTATTGGTTGTGTGGAGGGGTTGAGGAAGAGGGGGGAAGGGAATAGGGAGGCATTGGGGAAGGAGAGTTTGAGGGAGATTAGGGGGGTGGTTGAGTGGTGTAGGAGGAAGTTTGGGGAAGGCGAGGTTAGGGATGCGAGGGAGGCGTGGTAAGTGTGTTTGGAGTCGCTCTTCCCTCATTCGAGGCTCGTCTTTGAGTCTCCAGAAATGTTTCAGGAACATCCCGATGGCTTTTCGTTTTCCTCTTCTCTACCTTGATACATCAAGAGTTCAACTTTGCAACCGAAAATACAACGCTGACCCCGAATTAATGACAGGGTGCAGCCGAGTAAGGAGCATAGGGAGATGGGGCAGAACATGGTTATAGGTGGGGAAGGGTGGAGGAAGTTTTGAGGAGTCGGCGGACATGGGCATGGCGGTGTGGAAGATGTAAAAAGAAATTGAAATCTAATATCAAATCAGAATCCTTTCGTTTACCCTGACATCTGCTTATTACTTGACGGCGGTTCCGTCTTGCAGACACACCGATATGCAGACCCACATAATCACAATGCCTTATAGTCATGCTCTGTGACCCTTCATTCCCACTTTTCCCCACGCCACCCAACCGCGCTTTTCCTCTCCTATCAAAGATCTCATCCACGACCCCCTTCAACGATTCCTTTATCGCACATGAAAAGCCACACACAAACCTCCTCCCACTTCCATCCCAAATCACCAGCCATCCCTGGCATGGCTACCACATCATGCGCCACGGCAGTACTGCAAGACCGAGGACGGGGTGAACACTGCACCATCCGAGATCAATATGTCGTGTCGTACACTCTGAATTCCTAAAACCGGTCTCCAATCGTATCCAATCCATAACCAGTCGCCGCCATCCACCTCACCTCACCTCACCTCACCTCACATCCCCCTCCCCTCCTCCCCCTCCCCTCCCCTCCTCACCATCCCCTCCTCCCCCCCCTCCTCCCCTCCTCCCCCACCCCCCCCACCACCACCAACAACGCCACAAATCCCCACCTGCTCCGCCTCACTAAACCGCAAATCGCACTCCTCCACCACACAATCCAGCAGCCCCAGCTCCGTCGGCCGCAAGTTGCAGATCGTGAGCAGTTCTGTTTTCGTGAGCGCGTAGGGTTGGAGCGCGTGTAGGAGGGTGCGGGTCGTGGGTGTTGTTGTGGGTGTTGTGGGTGTTGTTGTGGTGGTGATGGGGGGGGAGGCGGGGGAGGGCGGGTGGAGGTAGTCTGTTAGCTGTTGGGGAAGGGGGGGATTAGTTTAGTGTGGGTGGGTGGGCGAGGGATGTGGTGGGGAAGATTTTTCTGGTTTGGGGGATGGGGGGGAGGAGAGAGAGAGGTACTTCTTTGATGACGGTTTCAAAGTTTTGGCTTTTTCGCGGGGTGGCGCGGGGTTTTGCGCGGAGGGAGGTGAGGTGGGTGAGGACTTCGTGGTTGCTGAGGACGGCGGATTGGGTTTCGAGGATCTGGGATGGGATGGGATGGTTAGCTGAGGGGGTTTGATTATGAGGTAGGAATGGGGATTTGGTTGACCTTCATGGTTTTTGCAGTAGGTAAATGGGCACCAGGGATTGTCGTTGTGAGGAGTGTGACGTTTGACGTCTTTTCGAGATGTTCTTTATATTGGCGAACCACATGTGAGTTTGGAAAGTTTACAATATGCAAGTTTCTACGGAAAAGCTGCTGCTGAGAGTAGAAGCTACAGGAATCTTGATACACATGACAGTGTGTGTACCAAAGCCACCCTTATCAGAGTGATACCCTTTGCCAATGTACAGCCCTGCGCCGAGTGTAAATGACAGAATTAACTTGAGAATCCCTATTCTTTGCTTTTTCTCTTCTTCTTCTTGTCGGACTTTTCAATCGCTCCAGCTCCAGCCTCCTCCTCATCTCTCTTCCTCTTCGTCCCTGCGCCCACGTCACCGTTCGTCCCCTTTTCAGCTTTCTGGGCCTTTTCTGCCTCCTTCCTCGCCCTTTTAACCTCCTTCTTGCTAATAGCCTCAGGTTTACCGTCTGCACTAAATTTGATCTCGCCTCTCTCAAGTTTTCGCCTATACCGACTGATACTCAAACCCGCTTGCTGCGCCAGATCCCCATCCTTCGTCTCATGCCCTTCCTCTCGTCTCTCTAGCTGTTCTGCCCTCTTTTGCCGTCTCTCCTTGCGTTTCATCCTACGCTCGATCTTTTCTTGTTTTAACGCTTTCTTTTGGCTTTTCTCTCCTGACAAAGCAAGCTTTCGTTCGTGTCGCTCTATCTTCCTAGCCGTCTTTGCATCTTTCGTATCCCCAAGAATCGATGATTTCCAATTGATTTCTTCCTGAGTAGGCGAAGGAGGTGAATCCGGAGTGTCAGCGGAAACAGTCGAAACCGTCTCGGACTGTTCATCACCATCTGCGTTCCTGCTCATAGCGGGCTTAGCCGCCGATGCCTTTGATATACCATTCGCTGGTTCTCCCGCCTTTGCTTTAGGGACATCTACCACTGGCGGTGCTGGCTGGTCTTCCATCTCTTCGTCCTCCACAGCAGAGCTCCCCTCCGAGTCACTTCCCTCATCGTCTTTAATCTCTTCGATCAGTTTGACTGCATCACCCTTAGGAGCCTTTTTTGACTTCTTAGCAACCGACCTTACTGCGGCCGGCTCATCTCCAGCAAGACCGTCCGCATCCGGATTGTACTTTCGGGCTTCTTTGACTTCCCACCTTCCAGGCGCGACTGGAATCCCATTCGGAGCTATTGCAACTCCCTTTGACCGCAATGGCTTCCCTTCCAAGCCTGCTAATCTCCGTTCCACCTTCAGCCTATTCTCAACACCGAGAGCTGACTTCTCCTCCTCTGTAACCAAATCACCCTTGCCTTCCCCTTCTGCACTCCAGTCTGCTAGTGCATCCACGCGTAGTCCCAAAGCTGCTTTGGTTGCCAACATTCTAGCGATCTTACCCTTGTTCTTTCCAGTGGCTTGCCCAATCAAAGATGCGTGGTAAATAAGTCCATATTTGGGTGTGTCATGCTTGGTCTTGAGCGCTCGGAAAAGCGCCTTCTCCGCTCCAAGAATCTGTATTGTGCTGGCCGGACTTTTGGCTAGATTCATCAGGCTTCCGGCATGCGCAATAAGCCGTGCGCCTACAAGATCGCCTACCAAAGCGGTAAGGTTAGGAGCGATTGCAGTCATTCGAGCGGACAAATAGCTAGATAATACTGAACGATACTCGGTAAAATCTACAACCTGCTCAGCGAGAGCTTGTATGTTTTCCAGGTCCTCCGAAGTAATCTCGGTACCCATGGAAATTTCGGCGGCAGCCTTGACAGCGGTCTCTATTTCTTCCGGTAATATTTCAGCAAGGTCGGCTTTGGCAGCGCTTGTCCTCATCCCCATCTTTAAGATCACGCGGGCGTACGCTAGATTGTCGTTTAAGATTTTCCCCATCTCTGGGAAATGCCAGCCATACCACTCTTTCACGCGCATTGCATACGTATTTAACTCCTTGTCCAATTCGTCCAGGAGCGAGATTGCCTGTACAATCATAGTGTCGACTTTATCGGGTGAAAATTTTAGCTTGTATCGTGAGAGTGAGTGTGATAGACCTAAGGACATAGTGGAGACATCTTGGGGGAGGAGGCCAGGTATAAGTGATGGCAAATGATTTCGGATGGCTCGGTAGAGATCGGCTGTGGTCGAGTCGGATATGAGATTGAGGGAGAGCTGGGGAAGCTTGTTGATTGCATTCGCTTTGAGATTGATCAGCAATCAGAAATGGGTCTTCATCAGGAGTGTGGAAAACCGTACCAAGCTTAGGGTCGGCGACCGCCAGCGACACCTTTTTCTCATCTTTGATCGAGTCTAACAGGGTCGCCAACCGAGGCGTGACTTTTCCTTCCACCAAGGCCGCGGTTTGCTCCAAAGCTGATCTGGTAAGCATTCGCTACCATTAAAGAGAGCGTGTACGCATGTTGGCGCGGCAATACTGACCTGTAGCTGCACTATCGAATTTGTGAAAGTCTTTCAATTGCAAGCTGCCCAACACAAATAGCTCATTAGTCTCAGTGGTCTCCAAAGTTAGGTTACGAAGACCAGATGACAGGTCCTGTATGAAGGCCATTGATATGGCGCGTAAAGAGCATAACGCACAGACTGCAGATTTCTTCTGCGGATTCGTCGTGAGCTCCAAGCCCTTCTTGTTTGAGGATTTTGGAGCTTTTTGCTTTCAGCAGGGCGTAACCAACGGGGGTTTCTCTATAACCATAATCAGCTTGTATAATTTGGAGGTTAGCTTCCTACTTACTGTAGAATGAAGAGCCCCATGATTGCAGGAAGGCACAACGCCGGTGAAAATAGAATCTATATTCGCAACTTCTGTATTTCGTAGAAAATCTGAGAGTGAAAGTTGGAGAATTTAGGTTTCTCGCTAGTGGAGCCGAGAAAGGCTTAACGCATAATTGCGGACTTGATGTGCGACAGCTCGGTCACATAGTTGCCTCTTAACCTCCCAACCTCCCGCTCTGCTTCGACATTTGTTCTTCATATAGTGGAACCATGGAGGGCCTGTTCTTCAACGTTGATGGCGGGTAAGATATCTCCCCCGAAGACAGCCGACAACATGATCGCTAAGTCTTCTAGATACATTGAGGGTGTCGTTCGTGGATATCGAAACAGTCTATTAACAGGTCAAAACTATAGCAACCTCACGCAATGCGAAAATATCGATGGTATTGGATCTTTGGATATCTACTTCTTCTTGGCTAACTGACAGGACCAGACGTCAAGCTCCAACTATCCCCCGCTTACGGCGACTTTCTCGCATCTCTACCGCCTAATCCTTCGACCTCTTCACTAGCAAACAAAACAACTGACAAACTGGTCGCCGAGTTCAGATACCTTCAGGCACAAGCAACAGGATCGCTAGCGAAATTCATGGAGTACTTGACCTACGGCTACATGATCGACAACGTTGCACTATTAATTACTGGAACGCTGCATGAACGAGACACTCGAGAGCTACTCGAGCGTTGCCATCCGCTAGGGTGGTTCGAGACGATGCCAGTACTCTGCGTAGCGACAAACATCGAAGAATTATACAACTCTGTGCTCATAGAAACGCCTCTTGCACCATACTTCAAAGGGTCGCTAAGCCACCAGGACCTCGACGAGTTGAACATTGAAATCATCCGAAACACTCTGTACAAGAACTATCTGGAAGACTTTTATCGATTTGTAACAGAAAATCCCGAACTTAAGAACACACCGACATCCGAGGTCATGTCGGAAGTACTTGGATTCGAGGCTGACCGAAGAGCCATCAATATCACACTGAACTCCTTTGGTACCGAATTATCAAAACAAGACAGGAGAAAGCTATACCCTAACTTCGGGGGGCTCTACCCGGAAGGTACATTGATGCTCTCAAGAGCAGACGACATCGAAGGCGTTGCACTTGCTGTTAGTGGCAACTCCGATTACAAGTCTTATTTTGACACTGTTGGAATGGGCGGGGGTATGAGTGCTTCTGGTCCGGGGAACATGAGTGGGGGAGGTGGTAGCGACGGGAAGAGTCTGGAGGACATGTTCTACCAGAAGGAAATGGAAATATCGAGGGCGGCCTTTACAAGACAATTTACCCACGCTGTTATCTACGCCTGGGTAAAACTCCGGGAACAGGTGCGCTAATTTTCCAGTTGCCATAGACCTGATTGCTAATAGCGGCTTAGGAGATAAGAAATATCACGTGGATTGCGGAGTGCATAGCTCAGAACCAAAAAGAGCGAATCGGTAACTATATCAGCGTGTTCTAGGAGGGACTTTATCAGTCTCGTCTATATTTCTACGGCAGGAAAACACGTGAGGGCCATGTAAGATACGCATACTCGTTAGTTCACGACAGATTCCCGATTGACATTCCTCACAACCCACAAGCCTACTTTAAGCCTCTAAAGTGCAGGTCAACATTACCCAGTTCTCTACAGTCCTCCATCCTGTGGTGCTTATTGCACACTCATTTGACATGCGATCCGAGCCGGTGAGTAAATTCTGGCTGAAGATGAAGAAGACGGATGATTGATCCGGACCTCTCAATATGAGATGTTATGGCTTCTTCAAGCGACAATGTTGCTACTATCTGGTTTCGTGGTAGCCACTTTGGGGCTCAAGTAGCGGATAGGGCTGCGATCGATGCAAAAGTCCCCGACTTGCAGCAACCCGGCAATCTCTTTCCAGCTTTCTTTTTTTTAATTTCTCTCTCACATGCGGGTTACGGATTGCACTTCAAACAAGTAAACGACACAAGTACCTGCCTCTTTTGGACGTGACAGTCGTTACCTTATCCGAGCATGTCCCGATCAATTGATAGTGTCCTAGGTCGTTTCATAGTAATACTTTCTAACGTACCTACTTATCTGTTATCGCCATGATGTCAGATTTCCTTATCTGGATAACTTCTTGATAGCCGTGGAGTTGTGCCCATGATATCAATTCGTAGATATGATGAAGTTAGTGGAGCTGATTGTATATGAACATGATCTCTCTCATGTGTTGATGATGTGGGATCCGTTTGTGCGTGGATAATCCTACTGGCAATTGTTGACATGTCGTCTACCACTCCGCTTCCTGTCGGCGTCGGCTATGGCGTTGTCGTTGGAATAGGGTTTTTCTTTGCATTCTTAATGTGTGGCATATCATGGGTGCAGGTAAGTAAACTGCTCTGCCAGATAATTCTCAAGGAGAACGACTGACGTTGTGCAGAACCGCTACACTAGATTCTCGACCAAGACAAGCGAAGAGTTCAATACCGCCAGCAGGAGTGTCAAACCAGGATTGATTGCAAGCGGGATTGTATCAGCTTGGACGTGGGCGGCGACCCTGTTGCAAAGTAGCACCGTCGCGTATGAGTATGGCATTGCCGGGCCGTTCTGGGTATGTCCCTTTCAGCCAATAGCCTGCCGCCTGTACTGCGTTCAAGCTGATGCAAGGAATTCATAGTACGCGGCAGGTGCGACTGTCCAGATATTGATGTTTTCGATTCTGGCTTGCAAAGTAAAGCAAAACGCTCCTCGATGCCATACCTACCTCGAGATCATTTACACTCGCTATGGTGCCCTAACGCATTGGATCTTCATATTCTTTGCACTACTCACCAATATCCTCGTCGGTAGCCAGCTACTCCTCGGGGGGAGTGCGGTTGTCACTTCCCTTACCGGAATGAACGTTTATGCCGCCATCTTTCTGATTCCTCTCGGGGTTTGCGTTTACGTCATACTGGGTGGATTGCGTGCGACATTTCTATGTAGCATGACCCTACTGTCTGATGCTGATTTAAACTGACATCAATTCACAGGCGACTATTCCCATACCCTAATCCTCATGGTTGTGATCCTCTACTTCATGTTCTCCACGTATTCTACCAACCCGCAGATCGGTTCACCATCGGCCATGTACCAATTGCTCAAAGAAGCAGCGATTAAACGGCCTGTGGCCGGAAATGAAGGCGGTTCATACATGACTATGAAGTCCAACTTTGCTCTAGTCTTTGGCATAATTCAATTGTGCTCGGGAAGTGGCACTGTCTTCCTTGATCAAGCATACTGGCAAAGAGCCATCGCCAGCCGGCCCACAACTGCTGTACGAGCTTACATTCTAGGAGGCCTGGCATGGTTCGCGATACCTTTCGGGTTCGCTACAACGTTGGGACTTACAGCAGTCGCGCTTACGGACTCGCCAAGCTTCCCAACCTTTCCTAATGGCATGTCTCAATCAGAAGTTTCCTCGGGTTTAGCGTCATCGTATGCAGCCACTGCTCTACTAGGAAAGGGCGGTTCAGTAGCACTGCTCATTGTGCTCTTCATGGCTGTGACCTCCTGCGCCTCGGCAGAGCTCATTGCAGTGTCCTCTATTTTAACTTTCGATATCTTCAAGACATATATGAAGCCCTCGGCCACGCCTAAGCAGCTCATCTTCGTCTCTCACGTCATGATCGGCGTCTTCGGTTTGACAATGGCTGTGTTTGCCTGTATCTGGAATGCGATCGGAATTGATCTAGGCTGGCTTTTCCTGACCATGGGCCTATTGATTGGTGGTGCTGTGTTCCCAGCTGCCTTCGCTATCACATGGAAGGGTCAAACGAGAGCTGGTGCTATCTCTGGAGCCGTGATAGGTCTCGCTGCAGGACTGATTGCCTGGCTTACCACCGCATATCGTTATTATGGAGCTTTGACGGTCGCGACTACTGGACTGGAGTATCCCACATTGGCCGGCAATCTGGCTGCGGTCATGACGGGACTCATTGTCTCGGTCACTGTATCTTTGATCAAGCCTGTAAATTTTGACTGGGACACAACACGCTTAATCAATGCAGCTCCGGCCGTCTCTACTCCCACGTCCAACTCGATCGAAGACGAGGACCTTGGCAGGAAAGAAGATCTCCCAACTGTCCAAAATGAAGAGAAGGAGGAACTCGAAGACATTGCCGCGGCAGAAGAGCCATCGAAGCTGCGCAGCGCCTTTAAGCTGGCTTGTATCGCCTCATTCGTACTTACTTTCCTCATGGACTTTCTGATTCCCATCCCCATGTTCCTATCGCACTACATATTCTCACAAGGGTTCTTCACTGCCTGGGTGATTATCTCGTTCATGTGGGTATTCTGCAGCGCGGCAATATCGACTATCCTGCCGATTGTGGAGACGGCAGGCTTTTTTAAAAATTTGATAGTGGAGGTTGGCGGCGAATTGCGGGGGAGGAAAAGGGCGGCTGGGAGGTAACGTGGCAGGGATGTGGTGATAGGGAGGTAGGCATGATGATGGGATCTATCCGGATACATCAGGTGATCTACTCGAGGATGGTGTTGGGATAAATTATAGATTCTTGGACATTGTTGTTAGACAGGCAAGGTCCTTTCGGCTACCTATGGATCAGACTCAGTTCAGATTGCTAGAAAATAAAATGTCTCAAGCAACTTTCTCCATCCTCGTTAACACGCCAGCCACCACCACCACCACCACCCACCCATTGTGGGAACTCTTCTGCATTTATCTCGAGTCTTTTCTGCACAGTCGTTAGTAACCGTTGCGGGGACCGGTTATGAGTGGTCGGGGTAATCGGCGAACACGCACAAGGGTTCCCCACTCGCCTCGGTAGGTACCTACCTAGCTTAGGGCTTCTTTCTTGATCTTGTTTTCTCCACCGCCGGAAATCCTTTGATCTAAAGCTGCTTCCCATCGCTCCCCCGCCTCTTATTCTACTATCCACCAGATTTGAGGGTCCTCACCCAAGATCATCGATGAAATGACAGGATGAGTCGGCGTGGTAACCGAATGCTCCTTGTGCAGTAGACTGCATGTTCCATGACACCATTCCGCGTCTGGACAGTGTCCGATGGAACATGCTTGTCCGACGTTGCATGAGAGAGCACGTTCCTGTCACTCAATGTCATCTTGCCCTGGCCCAACCCCGCAGAGTTGAATGCACATGATTCAGATGAAGAAGCTTGAGAATCTGAGCCCCGACTTCTCCGGTAGCGGGAGCTTGCTTGTGTTGAGCTATGTACGTATGTATGTGACCAGGTAGAGGTAGCTATAAAGTCTTGCTTGAGCTCCCTTATTGTTTACTTTCGCCCCCCCGTTGCCTTTTTGAAAGACTCTCCACGCCTTTCAGAAACCGATCCAGCGCCCGCATCCTTCTCCATCTTCTGACGTATTGCGCGAACTTGTGCTTGACAAGAAGCAGTCTCTCAAAATGTTTTCTCGTTCGGTTCTAGCAGCCGCGTCGCTCGTTCTCGGAGCTCTTGCGCAACAAAATCCCTTCCAAGAATACACCATTTCTGCGCCTGGCATCAATGCTACCTTTATAGCTTACGGTGCACGTCTGACCAAGCTCTTTGTCAATGACAAGAACGGCAACTCTCAAGACGTCGTCCTCGGCTACGACAATGGCACGAGATACCTCCAAGATACCGAGACAGACCACACTTACTACGGTCCCATTGTCGGCCGCTATGCCAATCGGATCAAGAATGGCACCTTCACCATTGACGGCGTCACTTCTCACATCCCCGAAAACGATAACAAGGGCCACGATACTTTACATGGTGGCTTCATTGGATACGACCAGCAGAACTGGACGATTGCAAATTGCAATGCGACAACCATCACTTTTGCATTCCTGGATCTAGCCCAGTCAGGGTTTCCTGGAAATGTCATGAACTACGCGACATACACTGTGTCATCGCACGCAACAGGACCTCGATGGACGTCTCGACTGATCTCGATTCCTCTCGACGAGCCCACACCCATCATGCTTTCCAATCACGTCTACTGGAACCTTGGTGCTTTTGTCAGCAAGGAGGGTAGCACTATTCTGAATCATACTTTGAGCATGCCCTACGCCGCACGCTACATTGGTATCGACAACATTGAAGTACCCACTGGGCAGTTGTTCGCTACTGCGAACACGCCCTACGATTTCACCTCCCCGAAGCAGATCGGCAAGGATATTCTGAAAGCGCTTAACGGTTGTGGCTTCAACTGCACAGGCTATGACAACGCCTTCATCATGGACCGCCCTCGATACTCTGCCCCCGAGGCTACAGACTTGGTCCTCCTCTCCATGTCATCACCAGAAACCGGCATCCAACTCGATGTCAGAACCAACCAGCAGAGTATCCAGTTATACACTTGCGACAACACCAAGGGAACAATCGGTGTCAAGGCGAGCCAACAGCACATCCCTGGCCAAGATACGAAAGTGCCCCAGTTTGGATGCATCGTTATTGAGACCCAGCAATGGATCGATGGTATCAATCACCCAGAATGGGGCCAGTTGCAATACCAGATCTACACGCCTGAGACTCAGCCGGCGGTGAATTACGCGCAATTCGATTTCAGCATCGCGGAGTCGGAGGGCAAACAAAACCACTGCTAAGGATGAGAGGGATTGTGTTCGGTATCTGATGGTAGGTAGGTTGACTTTGACGCTATTGCGCCTCAATTAATGTAGATAGACCAATCAAAATACCTCCCATTTGAACTGTCCATACATTTGGTGTTGAGGCGGTTTCATACCCCAGCGTGCCCGGATCTACAGTACAGTAGCAGAGTCTCGGTTAGCCTTATGGGCTAATTGTTTACTGTTTACTTTCTACACCACCAAAACCATTATTGTGACAACCGACCACCTAACAACGAGAGAATGGAGTTCTAAAGAGCAATCCAGGAATACAGGAATATATCTCTTGAAACGCATCAACAATTGGCAACATGTCTCGCAACGAGATAATCATGACCTCTTCTCCGGATCCATTGGGGATGTCCCGGGATAGCCCTCTCACGATATCACCATCCAAAGCCAGCCGCAAGATAACAACTCCACGGAAAGTTCTGAGCGATTCAAGCGGAAATGTACGACTCCAAGATTTCTTCCTTACAACTCCACCTGGTGTACGCTACACTTCCTCTTCGCCTAACAAATCAACCGCACAAACCGAGAACCAGCTTAGTCCTTGGCGGATACGTGTAACTGTCGAAGCCGAACGTGAGGACATGGACAATGGAACCCCTTCAAAAAAACCACCGCCTACGAAACGGCTCACCGAGCGCACAACTACGACTACGGTGCCTTTAAAGGGTGCTGGTGACTCATCACCATCACCTGTAAAGAAAGGTAGAGGGAGACCTAGAAAGTCACTGGATGCACCAGCGAAGAGGAATGGTACACCAAAGCCCAAAGCCGCTGGTAGACGCAAGACAATGCCAGTAACGGTGGAGGAGGCAGCCAATGGTGCTTCTGCGCAACCTGCATCTCCTAGAGCGGGTAGAGGCAGGCCAAGGAAGAGCTATGAACCGACTGTCGAGCAGGCCGAAATACAAGAGGATAAGGATGACGCGTGCGAACGAACACCAACCCGGCCGAGAAGTAAAGGAAGAAGAAAGGCAATGACACCAGTCAGGTTTGAGGGAAATTCGGATATTACCAGCGTAGATGCAAATAGCGTTGGGCTTGACGAGGAAACAGCGGGAAGTGCTAAGGATTTTTCGGAAGACCTAGAGCCTACTTTGTCAAAGGGGAGACGTCCTACGCGCAAGAGCTTGGAGAAGACACGTCTTTCTGAAGCTCAGTCTGAGCCTACCGAGGATATTGGCTTTAAGGAGAACGAGAACTCTAGTGGCATGGGGGATGCACCGGGTGATGTGGAAAACTCCAACTACGAAGGAGCGTCGCTTGACCAGCATGACGAAGATATGTGGAGATCGATGATCCGTCAAGACAGCGTATCTCCAGGACACGGAATGTCTGAGTCTTCTAATTACGATGAACAATTTCAGAGCGAAGACAACCTAGTGGAGCCGACTACCGACCCGACGGACGAACATCAGGAATTTGATTCCATACTCGAGAGCGAAGGCTTTAGCATGGTCTCTGTATCTTTGCTTCCATCCGCGAGGCAGGATTCTAGCAGTCCAGCGGTATCTGAAGAAGAGGAGATCGAGGACGAGGAGAATGAGGATGAGGAGGAGCAGGAGGGCGAGGACGAGAACATGAAAAAGCCTGTCCCGGCAGTGCCAGCATCTAGAGTTCCAGTCAGAACACCTTTATCGGACACCCAGCCAGATTCCAGGTCGTCGGAGAGTGCAAGGGTCTCAGCGCAGAGAAGCCCGGCAGAAGGGGTCGATCTATCAGTATCCCAGATGCCATCGTCTCCTCCCCCAGTGCCAAATCGTCTCCAAACACGACTGCCGACTCAGAAACAGACCCCGTCGATTGTTTTTTCGTCGCCTGCGCTTCCACCACCTCTCGCATCTCATCAACCCCGTCTTTCTCCACGAACAATGGATAAACCAACAGATGGCACCCCGAAGCTTGTCCGTGTCGTCCGAGCGGGCATCGCGCTTCAAGGTGTGCTGAGTCCTAAGAATAGTAGTGCGAAGCCAATCTTAGCCCAGGCTTCATCTTCTGCTTCGTCCACGAGGTCGCCGAAGGAACGACTAGATGACTTATTTAGCGGCTTTGGCGCCGGTACGAGGAGAGAATTGAGGGCTGGGCTTCGGCTTGGTGAGGAGCTTGCAAAGCGGCAGCAAGCTGTGGCCGACAAGCAATCATTTGAACCGACGCCCGAAGACGATGTGTTCTTCCGCGAAGCTGAATCGACTTATCCAGTATTACCAAGTTCCAGTGTCACGAAAGGCTATAGCCTGAAGCTACCGGGGCCAGGGCAGAAGATCGAGTACCCAGTCCTCTCGAACAATCAGCTACCAAGTCCTGCACGAAGTGAGCCAGATGACGATGCTGATCGTATGAGCTGGAAAGCAGACACGCCAGTAAAACAGGAAGTGCCCAGTTCGACTAAAGCACAGATCGACCTTCCTCTTGCTGATCGTTCAACTGACAATTCTGCAATCGACGAGACCATGATGGCACGTTTAGCGGAATGGCAGCAGGAGAGAGAGGCTGTAAGCAGACAGATTGAAATGGCTAGCGCAAGTCAAGTCATTGTCATCGACAGTGATGATGACGAAGATGAGCAACAAGAAGAAGCGGAAGATGAAAGTGAGGATATCTGGCAAACGGAGGCTCACTTTTCAGATCCTGTTCAAGAACCATCGCCTGAGCGGCTCGAAGATCTTTTTCCTAATGAAGTAGTTAAACCGCGTAGGGCCAAGCTACCCAGCCCATGGCGAAGAAACAGCCAAGTTGTCTACAGCGATGAGCCTGTGCCCAGTGAAGACGCGATTCGTAGCGACGATACGGCTCCTAACGAATCTGACTTGTTCTGGCAGCCAGATGGCGAAGCAACAAAGACTGCGAAGAAGCGGGAGGAGAGGAGGCAGAAGAAGCAGGAACAGGAGGCCTCTGCAGGCTCCAATGTCATTGACTCATCGACCATCAATCCAAGCATTGATAGCGAGCCTCCCTCCAAAGTACAGCGGGTATCGGAGGATTCAAAGCCAAGGCTCGCCGAGGCTACCGAGAAAGTCGTTGCCGAGAAGGCTCTGCAGGGAGATAGCCCTTCTGGGAATACCGCAGCATACTTTGAGAGCAACGAAAAGTCAATCACCGATATTATGACCAAGGAGCAGAACCCTACGTTGGAGGACAGCTACGCATATTCTGAGAATGACGCAGAAGCCTCCCTAGAAACGACGAAAGAGCAGAAAAGCCCTTCTCCAGACTTTGATGCATATTCCGAGAACGATCAATCACAGATGTCTGAACTCTCATATGAGGAGCAGACAGAACTTAGTCTGCCTGGCAACGAGTCTGTCGGCGAAATAGCATCCGAAAATTCCAGCACATGTGTCGTTGATGAGACAATGCCTCCTGATCTTCGGAGACAGACTGTTATCAATGCCTCCACCCAAAAGCAACTCAAGAACCGTGCCTCTCGTATTGCACCCCCACAGCCAGCTGCGCCTTCACAAACCGCTCCATCATCCTGGCTCACCAGCCTCACATCCTACATCCCCCTCTGGCGCACCTCCACCCCCACAACGACCGCCCCAACCCCCAGTTGGCCTTCCCTCAGCGTCCATTTCCCCTGGACAACCGCCCACTTCCACGCCCTCTACCCCCTCTACCGCCGTCAACTCCACCGCCCCTCCACTTTTCCATTCTCCCCACTCTCTCCATCAGCCGAGTACCTCCACACCACCATCCCCGTCGCCGGATGGGAAAAGCCCTTTGCAAAAGCTGACTGCGCCGTCGCCGATGCCTTCATGCGTGTGTTGGGTAAACGGGGCAAAGCAAGCACCTTTGCGGCCTTGACAGGCGAAAAGCGCATTGAGGTAGTGGACGTGCTAGAAATGCTGACGAAGCTCTGGATGGGCGGTGTGCAGCGGGGGGAGGCGAAGGTGGGGGAAGGGATTACGGGATTGGATACGTCTATGGATGAGGTGAAGGTGTGGAGGGGAGTGGTGGTGCCGGGGGAGGGAGGGGAGAGGAGGTGTGCGCAGTGTAAGATTCGGGAGGGGAGGTGTCGCTGTTGGGGGGAGGGGTTGTAGGGGTTAGATGAGATGGTTGGAGTCTGGTGGTGGGAAGCAGGAGGGGCAGAACTTGGAGTGGAGTTGTTTGATGGGAGATGAAAAGTTGGAGAGACGATAGAATGAGGGTTTGGAAACGATTAGAAAAGAGAATGGATCAATATTGAAACAATGTCGATACACGCAACCCCTGCATTTCCCATTAATTCACTCCTATCAGTACAGTATTTTAGAAGAACCCCGTCCATCGCACGAACAAAACCACCCACAGTTTGCGTCCACACCTCGAATCGGATCGAACCCTCTCACCCATCAACTCCAGACATACCATTAAACCCAACAATCCCATTCCATTCCCACTCCCTAGCGAAATACCTACCTACCTACCCACCTCACCACCACCCCCACCCCTATCCCATCGCTATTCTTCTCCTTCTCCTTCTCCTTCTCACCCTCACCCATCCCCCTCCCCCTCCCCCTCCCCCTCTCTCCCCTAAATCCGATCACGTCAATCTAAACAACCCTTTCTTTCGAGACCAGTTTCTGGGATCAATATTCATGGTCTGGTATGGAATGGTATGGAATGGTATGGAATGGAATGGTCTGGTCTGGAATGGAATGGTATGGTATGGTATGGTCTGGTATGGTATGGTATGGAATGGTAGGGGGGAAATATGGGTTTTTTTGGTTTGAGAGATGCTGGTTAGGAACTAGGGAAAGCTGGTTTTTGGGAAGAAGGGGGGGGGGGGTGGTTGGTG
>JAABUU010000829.1_pt1 | contig 61769 bp, 53 predicted proteins | sample 5559301 | NCBI WGS metagenome assembly JAABUU01 (sample SAMN10711884, study PRJNA513360) | rock metagenome | isolation source: Antarctica rocks | place: Antarctica: Victoria Land, Richard Nunatak white
ACTTGCCTCTACCCGCCGAAGAACCATGATCTCGTCATTCCAGTGCCCAGGATCGATGCCACGCCGACCGAAACCGCTCCGTCATAAGGAAAGTTGCTACAACTTTTTCAGGTCGAAGTAGCTACGGAACCCGGCCAACTCGGCGCTGACCGCTGTCCCGATCGCCATCCGTGATCAGAGCGGGTCGATCACTTGGGCTACTGCCGTGGCCAGGCGTCGTCGAACAGAACCAAGGCCGACTCGTCGACGGCGTAGCACGGTGGCCGCTGCCCAGGCGGTGCGCGGAAGGCGGTGTCGGCCAGGCCCAACGGATCGAGCAGCTGTTCGCGCAGCAACTCCCCGAGCGGGCGCCCGCCGGCGCGGGCGAGCACGACGCCCAGTAGTCGTAGGCCACGTCGTAGCGCCACACCGTGCCTGGCCGTTCCAGCAGCGTGAGATCGGTGAACCGAGCGATCCACGCGTCGGGGTGAGCGGAACTGAGGGGTCCGGCGGCCCTGTCCCCAGCCCAGCCGCAGCAGCCGCGCGCAGCGCCGGACAGCCTCCCTCGAACACGAACCCGAAACCGAGCCGCATCGTCAGCAGGTCCTCGAGCGTGACCGCTCACTGGGTAGGCACCGTGTCAACCAGGTGGCCGTCCAGCCGGCGCAGCACGCGCGACCGGCCAGCTTGGGGACAAGCCGCTCCACCGGGTCGGTCCAGGACCAGCAGTCCGGCTTCGGCGAGCGACAGCGCCAACGCAGCGGCCATGGGCTTGGTGTTCGAGTTGATACGCACCGAGCTGTCGACGCCCAGGGACCCAACGCCTGCTGGCTCGGTCGTACCCGCGATGTCAAACGACACCTCGCCATCGCGCCAGACCCCGACAACCGCGCCCGGACCTCACCGCGATCGGCGTACGGGCGCATCGCTCCCACCACCTCGCGGGCAGTCACGCAGTGATCCTGGCAGTCGCGCTGAGCGTGCTGCGGACCGGGCGGCCCACCAGACACCGGCTCAGTACCGCTCCACTCACCGATCAAGGCGGAACATCCATGATCAGCGAGTGGATCATGGGCCCTTTGCCTTGATCGACGACGCCAGGACCGGTCAGCCAGGGCCGTGCGGGGTCCACTCGATGTGGGGACATTGGTCCATAACCACCAGCGCACCGACAGCGCGGGCCCGCTCACCGGCCGCCTCATCGACAACGCCGAGCTGCAACCAGATGCCCGGCACCCCAACCTCCAGTGCCTGATCGACCAGTGGTCCGACGAGCTCGGAGCGTACGAAGAAGTCCGCGACGTCGACCGGGAACGGGATCTCGGCCAGCGACGCGTAGCCCTGCTCGCCGTGCACGACCGGCGCACTCGGGTGCACCGGCACGATCGTCTTGCCCTTGCTCTGCAGAAACGCCGCGACGCCGTACGCCGCCCGGCTCGGGTCACCGGACAACCCGACCACCGCCCAGGTGTGGCAGCGCAGAAGGGCCCGGACGGTGTCGCTCACAAGGGCCCCCTGCCCGGCGTACCGGGGGGCGTACGCGCTGCGGGACTGGACCTACACGTGCAGCATGGGATGCGCGATCTTGACGCGAGTGCGACCTCACCGGCGTGTCGCGCACATTAACGTCAAGATCGCGGGCAGGCAGGGGCGCGGGGAGGGCTGGGGGCGCGGGAAGGGGGGCGCGGGAAGGGGGGCGCGGGAAGGGGGGGTCGCGGGCAGGGAGGGGGTCGCGGGCAGTCAGGGGGGGATTACGGGCGGCCGAGGGCGCGGTAGGTCCAACCGGCCGCCCGCCACTGGGCCGGGTCCAGGGCGTTGCGGCCATCGACGATGCGTCGGCTCGCGACGACGTCGGACAGCGTTGTGGGGTCCATCTGCCGGAACTCCGACCACTCGGTGAGGTGCAACACGATGTCGGCGCCGCGGGCGGCCTCGATGGCGCTCTCGCGGTAGCCCAGCTCGGGGCACCGGGCGCGCGCGTTGTCCATGGCGGCGGGGTCGTAGAGGGTCACGGCCGCGCCCTGGCGCTGGATCGCGGCGGCGACGTCCAGCGCCGGGCTGTCCCGGATGTCGTCGCTGTTGGGCTTGAACGCCGCCCCGAGTACGCCGACGCGCATGCCGCCGAAGGAGCCGCCGACGAGCTCGCGGGCGAGGTCGACCATGCGGGCCCGCCGTCGCAGGTTGATCGCGTCGACCTCCCGCAGGAACGACAGGGCCTGGTCGACCCCGAGCTCGCCGGCCCGGGCCATGAACGCGCGGATGTCCTTGGGCAGGCAGCCACCGCCGAAGCCGAGGCCGGCATGCAGGAACCGGCCACCGATGCGGGAGTCGTAGCCCAGCGCCTTGGACAGCATTGTGACGTCGCCGCCGGTGGCCTCGCAGACCTCGGCCATGGCATTGATGAAGGAGATCTTGGTCGCCAAAAAGGCGTTGGCCGCGACCTTGACCAGCTGCGCGGTCGCGAAGTCGGTCACGACCAGGGGGGTCGGGAGCTCCAGGACGGGGGCGAACGCCGCCCGCAGCTTGGCCTCGGCCGCCTCGGAGCTCACGCCGAAGACCAGCCGGTCCGGCGTGAGGGTGTCCTCGACCGCGAAGCCTTCCCGGAGGAACTCGGGGTTCCAGGCGAGTTCGACGTCGGCCGCCGGGCAGGTGCGCGCCAGCTCGGCGGCCAGCCGCTCCGCCGTACCGGCCGGCACGGTGCTCTTGCCGACGACTAGTGCGCCGTCGCGCAGCTGCGGTACCAGGGCGCGGAAGCACGCGTCGACGTAGGTCATGTCGGCGGCGAACTCACCCTGCTTCTGCGGCGTGCCCACGCACAGGAAGTGCACGTCGCCGAAGGCCCCGACCTCCTCGAAGGAGGTGGTGAAGCGCAGCCGGCCGGTCTCGAGGTTCTTGCGCAGCAGCTCGGGCAGGCCGGGCTCGAAGAACGGCACCTCCCCGGACTGCAGGAGCGCGATCTTGTGCTCGTCGACGTCGAGGCCGAGAACCTCGAAACCGAGCTCGGCCATGCAGACTGCGTGCGTCGCGCCGAGGTAGCCCGTGCCGAGCACGGTGAGACGGGGGCGCGAACCGCGTCCAGAGGTGGGCTCCATGGCCGGGCAGCGTAGCGGCGCAGCCTTAGGATCAGCCCATGGACTCCTCGTTCTCCCTGTACTCCCTCACCGAGGAGCACGAGCTGCTCCGTAAGGCGGTCCGCGAGCTGGCCGAGGACAAGATCGCACCCCGCGCCGCCGAGATCGACGAGACGGCCGAGTACCCCTGGGACGTGCACGAGGCGATCAAGAAGGCCGGGTTCCTGGCGATCCACGTCCCCGAGCAGTACGGCGGGGACGGGGCCGACAAGATCGCGCACTGCATCGTCGTGGAGGAGGTGGCGCGGGTCTGCGCCTCCTCCAGCCTGATCCCGATGGGCAACAAGCTGGGGACGACGGGGCTGATCCTGTCCGGCTCGGAGGAGCTCAAGCACGAGTTCCTACCTGCGGTGGCCAGGGGCGAGGCCACGTTCTCCTATGCGCTGAGCGAGCGGGAGGCCGGGTCGGACGCGGCGTCGATGCGCACCCGGGCGGTACGGGACGGCGACTCCTACGTGCTGAACGGCACCAAGTGCTGGATCACCGGCGCTGGGGTCAACACCCACTACACGGTCATGGCGGTCACCGACCCTGGCAAGGGCGCCAACGGCATCTCGGCGTTCGTGGTCCAGGCCGACGATCCGGGCTTCTCGGTCGGCACCAAGGAGCGCAAGCTCGGCATCAAGGGCAGCCCGACGTGCGAGATCTACTTCGAGGACTGCCGCATTCCGGCCAGCCGCATGATCGGGGCGGAGGGGACCGGGTTCAAGACGGCGCTGAAGACCCTGGACCACACTCGGCTGGGCATCGGCGCGCAGGCGGTCGGGATCGCACAGGGCGCGCTGGACGCCGGGGTCGCCTACGTCAAGCAGCGGCGGCAGTTCGGCAAGGCCATCGCGGACTTCCAGGGGATCGGCTTCATGGTCGCCGACATGGCTATGAAGATCGAGGCCTCTCGCCAGCTGGTGTACGTCGCGGCCGCCAAGGCCGAGCGCGGCGCGCCGGACATGACGTTCGCGTCCTCGGCGGCCAAGTGCTTCGCCTCGGACACGGCGATGTCGGTCACGACCGACGCGGTCCAGCTGTTCGGCGGTTACGGCTACACGCGCGACTTCCCGGTGGAGCGGATGATGCGCGACGCCAAGATCACCCAGATCTACGAGGGCACCAACCAGATCCAGCGCATGGTGATGGCGCGCCAGGTCCTGCGATAGCGGCCCGCGTTTCCGTGGGCGGCGGTCAGGAACAGCGGCCGGACGTCCAGTTCGTGTCGAGGGCGTCGACGAGCACGTCGTCACCCCAGTCGATGTCGGCGCAGACGCCACCGGTGATGTCGGTGCCGCCCTCGGCGACGTAGACGGCAGTGGAGTGCGGTCCGGCAGGTTCGGCGAGGTCGAGCAGCAGCGTCAGCGGGACACCGGCCTCGAGCAGGCAGCTGGTGCGATGTACGAGGGCCTCGATGTCGATCGGCGACCGTTGGGCGGGGACCTGTTCGAGGGACATGACGTCCTCCTCAGGGATTGTGGCGGGGGCTGGGTGTGGGTGCTGAACCGGGGCCGTGCCGGCCGCGGATGGAGGCGGACGTGGTACCGGACCCCTCCTGCATCGGCCGGGCGGCGGGACTTGCGTAGGGCCAAATGGGTGAACCCACCCGAGAACTCCTGCGGGGAGTCGGCGTCAGGACAGGGCGCGCAGCCCGGGCACGTCCGCCCCTACGGTCGCGGTGACCTGCTCGGCAGTGGTGATCGCCAGCAGGTCCGCGCTGCTCGGCTCCGGGACGAGCACGAGCGAGGCGCCGGCAGCCAGCGGGCCGAGCAGGCCGAGCAGCAGGCCCGCTGAGATGGCAGGGTCCAGTGCGGTGAGGACGCGATCTGCATCGCTCAGGCCGAGCTCGGGCGGCGGCCCCGCGACGCGCCCCTCGACCTCGAACCGCGGCGCAGGGCCACCAGGACCGTTCCAGTGGTCACCGTAGGAGGGGACCTCGCGGGCGTAGTCCAGGACCATCGCCGGTACGACCGGCAGCGCGGCACCCAGCGGGTGCCCGGACAGGGCCAGCACGTCCTCCACCCCGGCGTCGAGGGCGGCCTCGGCGTACTCGGCGAGGACGAAGGCCACTGGGCAGCCGGCGAGGTCGGCTGGCTCCGAGGCGAGCACCACGGTGGCGCCGGTGGCGGCCCCGGCAAGCAACAGCGCGACGCCCTGCCAGTGCAGGGGGAGCAGCAGTCCGACCCGGTCTGGGGAGCCCAAGCCGTCGACCAGCAGGTTCGCCGACTTGGCCACCCAATTGGCGGTCGTCGCGCCGGACAGCTCGACGCGCGCCGGTCCGGCGTACAGGGTCAGCAGGGGTTGGGCAGGGTCACGGGCGCCGAGCAGGGTCACGGTCGCCACCGACGGCGAGCGGTGGCGGCCGGCTGCGGGCGCCGTACCCGGCCGGTCAGGGGGCGCAGGTCGCGTCCTGGGCGGTGACCGGCTTGGGCGCAGCGCTGGGCGGCGCCGAGGCGGTGGGGGCGGGGCTGCCGGTGACGGTGACGCGCCGGGTGCCGGAGTAGCCGGAGCCGACGACGACCTCGAGGGTGCGATCCAGGGTGGGGTCCGGCATCAGGGTCGAGCCGGGAAGGGCGGCGGCCAGGGTGCGGGCGCTGTCGGCCCGCGCGGCGCCGAAGGTGATGGTCGTCTGCGTCCGGCCCGCCCCCCGGTTGGTGGCGACGCCGATGACGCTGAAGCCTGCGGTCTGCAGGTCGGTCGCGGCCTTGCGGCCCAGCCCGGTGACCCCCGAGCCGTTGTAGACACGCACCCGTACGGCGTTCGGGGCGACCGTGATCGGACCAGCCACCGGAGCCGCCGGTGCGGGCGCCGTCGGCGCCGGGGCCTCGGGGGCCCGGTCCTGGCGCAGTTGGTCGAACAGCACGGCGTTCTTGGCATCGTCGAGCAGCACGACGGCGGCGCCGTTTCGACGTCCCGCGAGGTCGGCGATGTTCACGGTGGAGAACAGCACGCCACCGGCGCTGAAGCCGCGCAACCGCAGCGCCAGGTTCTTCAGGTCGGTGGTGGACAGGTTCTCATCGACCTGCAGTGAGGAGGTCGCGATGTCGAGGAACCCGGTCAGCTTGAACGGGTTGAGCAGCGTCCCGGCCGACGCCACCTTGCGCACCAGCGAGCCGATGAAGTCCTGCTGGCGCTTGATCCGGTCGATGTCGCCGTTGGGCAGCCCGTACCGCTGTCGCACGAATGACAGCGCCACATCCCCGTTGATGTGATGGTTGCCAGCGGACAGGTCGATGCCGGAGTTCTTCTCCTTCGCGGCCTTGGTCAGGCAGACGTCGACACCGCCGAGGGCGTTGACCATGCCCTTGAAGCCGGTGAAGTCGATCTGCAGGTAGTGGTCGACCTGGATGTTGGTCAGCTTCTGGATCGTCGCGATCAGGAGTTTCGGGCCGCCCTCGGAGAACGAGGCGTTGAGCTTGTCGTGGTGGGCGGGCTGCACCGCACCGGTCTTGGGGTCGGTGTAGGCCGGGATCTCGACGTAGGAGTCGCGGGGGAAGCTGACCAGCTGCACCTGATCGCTGCCGCCGTAGAGGTGGACGAGGATCACGGTGTCCGAGCGCTGGCCGACCACGAAGGTCGCGCCCGTCCCCTGCGTCCCGGTCCCGTTGGCCCCGCTCCGGCTGTCACTGCCGACCAGCAGGTAGTTCTCCGCGCCGTGCGGCGCCGCCGCCGGCTGGTCCGCCCCCGGCAGGTGGCCGAGCACCCCGCTCAGCCGGTTGATGTTGCCGTTGTAGTGGTTTATGACCACGAAGCCGAAGACGGCAACGGCGAGGACGGCGGCCGAGGTCCCGGCGGCCACCCAGGACAGGATGCGCGCGGTCCGGTGGCCGCGGCGACGGGAACCGGCTGCGGCGGCCGGATCGCCGGCGGCGCCCGCAGCACTCCCAGCACCCGCAGCGGCTCGGGTCGAGCGCCGGCTGCGCCGACGCGGGTCGAACTCCGGTGGCAGGCCCGACGGCCCCGCCCCGCCCGGATCGCGAGGTGTCGTCACGCGCTGCGCTCCTGACGGTCGGCGGGGTGTCCCTTCTCCCCCAAAGACGTCCGTGCGCCGCGCGGGGTTTCGGCCCAGCGTACGGGGACTGAGGTCACGAACCGGTCATCGACCGCCGGTAGCCTGCCCGCCATGAAGGCCCTCGTGCTCTCCGGCGGCGCCGGCACCCGGCTGCGCCCCATCACCCATACCAGCGCCAAGCAGCTGGTACCGGTGGCGAACAAGCCGGTGCTGTTCTACGGCCTGGAGGCCATCCGGGACGCCGGCGTCACCGATGTCGGGATCATCGTGGGCGACACCCACGCCGAGATCGAGGCCGCCGTGGGAGACGGCAGCGCGCTGGGCATCTCGGTCACCTACCTGCGTCAGTCGGCCCCGCTCGGTCTGGCCCACTGCGTGCTCATCGCCCAGGACTTCCTCGGCGACGAGGATTTCGTGATGTACCTCGGTGACAACTTCATCATCGGCGGCATCACCGAGCTGGTGCGGGAGTTCCGCGACGGCGCCTACGACGCCCAGATCCTGCTCACCAAGGTGGACAACCCCTCGCAGTTCGGGGTGGCCGAGCTCAGCCCGGACGGCCGGGTGTCGATCCTGGTCGAGAAGCCCGAGCAGCCGCGCTCGGATCTCGCCCTGGTCGGCGTCTACATGTTCCGCCCCAGCATCCACCAGGCGGTCCGGGCCATCTCGCCCTCGCGCCGGGGCGAGTTGGAGATCACCGACGCCCTGCAGTGGCTCATCGACCACGGTCACGACGTACGCCCGCACCTGGTGACGGGTTACTGGAAGGACACCGGCCGGCTCGAGGACATGCTGGAGTGCAACCGCAAGGTGCTCGAGGGGATCGAGCCAGCGGTGCGCGGCACGGTGGACGAGAGCTCGCAGCTGATCGGCCGGGTGGTCGTGGAGGAGGGCGCGGTCGTGGAGCGCTCGACGGTCCGCGGTCCGGCCATCATCGGGCGCGGCACGGTCCTGCGCGACACCTACGTCGGCCCGTTCACCTCCATCTACTTCGGCTGCACGCTGGAGGACACCGAGATCGAGCACTCGATCGTGCTCGAGCAGTCCACGATCCGCGGCGTCCGGCGGATCGAGGACAGCCTGATCGGCAAGCAGGTCGAGGTGTCGCCGAACCGGGCGCAGCCGCGGGCCCACCGGCTGATGCTCGGCGACCACTCCCGGGTGTCCATCGCCTGATCGCCGCACCGCTCTGCGAGAGTGCCGACATGCGCATCCTCGTCACCGGAGGCGCCGGTTTCATCGGCGCCAACTTCGTCCGCTGGACACTCCAGCACCGTCCTGACGCACAGATCACGGTCCTGGACGCCCTCACCTACGCCAGCGACGGCTCCAGCCTGGCCGGGCTCGACATCGAGCTGGTGGAGGGCGACATCAGCGACCCGACCCTCGTCGACCGCCTCGTCCGGGCGACGGACCTGGTCGTGCACTTCGCGGCGGAGAGCCACAACGACAACTCGCTGCACGACCCGACGCCGTTCGTGCAGACCAACGTGATGGGGACCTTCACGATCCTGGAGGCGGTGCGCCGCCACGACGTGCGCCTGCACCACATCTCGACCGACGAGGTGTACGGCGACCTCGGGCTCGATGACCCGAAGCGCTTCACCGAGGACACGCCCTACAACCCGTCGAGCCCGTACTCCTCGACGAAGGCCGCGAGCGACCTGCTCGTCCGGGCGTGGGTGCGCTCCTTCGGGGTGCGGGCGACGCTGTCGAACTGCTCCAACAACTACGGCCCCTACCAGCACGTCGAGAAGTTCATCCCGCGGCAGATCACCAACGTCATCGACGGCCAGCGCCCCCGCCTGTACGGCGACGGGCTCAACGTGCGCGACTGGATCCACGTCGATGACCACAACAGCGCCGTCTGGACGATCGTGGACAAGGGGCGGATCGGTGAGACCTACCTGATCGGCGCTGATGGTGAGCGCAGCAACAAGCAGGTGGTGCAGGCGATCCTGCGGGCGTTCGGGCGGCTGGAGGACGACTACGAGCACGTCACCGATCGGCCCGGGCACGACCTGCGGTACGCCATCGAGAGCGGCAAGCTGCGCACCGAGCTCGGCTGGTCCCCGCAGTACGCCGACTTCGACGCGGGCCTGGTCGCCACCGTCGAGTGGTACCGGGCCAACGAGGCCTGGTGGCGCCCCGGGAAGGACGGCGCCGAGGCCAGGTACGCCGCGGCCGGCGAGGTGGTGACGGCCTCATGACCGTCGCGCTCCTGGTCACCGGGGCAAACGGCCAGCTCGGCAGCGAGCTGGTGCGGCGGGCCCACCGGTCCTCCTACTTCCCGTTCGCGCGGGGGATCGGTCGGGCCGAGGTCGATCTCGCCGACCCGTTCGCGGTCCGGGACACCGTCGAGCAGTGGGCCCGGGTCGTGCGGGCGGACAGCCCGGCGCACCGGCTGGTCGTGCTCAACCCGGCCGCCTACACCGCCGTGGACCGGGCGGAGCAGGACGAGCAGACCGCGTACGCCGTGAACGCCGCCGCACCGGCGCTGCTGGCGAGCGCCTGCGCGGCCGTCGGCGCTCGGATGGTGCAGCTGTCCACCGACTACGTCTTCCCTGGGGATTCCGACACGCCCTACGAGGTCGACAGCCCGACCGGACCGCGGTCGGCGTACGGGCGGACGAAGCTCGCTGGCGAGCAGGCCGTGCGGGAGGTGCTGCCCGACGCGTCCTGGATCGTGCGGACCGCCTGGCTGTACGGCGCCGGCGGCCGGAACTTCGTCACGGCGATGGCCGGGCTGGAGCGCACGAAGGACACCGTCTCGGTCGTCGACGACCAGTGCGGCTCGCCGACCTGGGCGGGGGACCTGGCCGACCGGCTGCTCTCGCTGGCCCGGTCCGACGCACCTGCCGGGACCTACCACGCCACCAATGCCGGCTCGACGACGTGGTGCGCGTTCGCCCGGGCCATCTTCGCCGAGCTGGGTGCGGACCCGGCCCGGGTCCTGCCGACCACGAGCGAGGCGTTCGTGCGCCCTGCCCCCCGGCCTGGGTACAGCGTCCTGTCGCCGGCGGCGTGGGACGGGGCCGGGCTACCCCCGTTCCCCAGCTGGCGCGAGGCGCTGGCGGAGGCCTTCCGCGTGGACGGAGCGGCGCTGCGAGGCTGAGCGGACCTACCCGGCCCGAGGGGCGGACGGAGCACCGGTGGGGGGGGGGGGTGGGTCACAAAGTGTGTATCGAGGGCTCGTCCTCGCCGCCGATCGTGCCGAGACAGGACACAGTGGCCCCCCGTGCATGATCGTGTCTGGAGCTGAAGCCGTGCGCCGTACCACCTTGACCGTCGCCCTCACAGCCGTCCTGGCCCCCGTCCTGCTCGCCCTTCCGGTGGCGGCGAGCGCTGCGCCGCACGTGCACCCGGTGGCCACGACGACTCGCGAGGTCCCGCTGCAGCCGACTCGGTCCGGGACCGCGCTGCTGGCCCAGGCGGACCCGGTGCCCGCCGCGTCGTTCGCCGAGCTCGGCGCGACCTGGGACGCCGGCACACTCGCGTTCGGTCAGCAGGTGGAGGTCCGCACCCGGACGGACGGCCGCTGGTCGGCGTGGCAGGGGCTGGAGGCCACCGATGTGGCCGCCGATCCGGGCTCCAAGGACGACCGGGCGGCGCTCGCTCGCCGCGTGCAGCAGGTGACCGAGCCGATCTGGGTCGGCCGCTCCGACGCGGTGCAGGGCCGGATCCGGGCCCTGCGTCCGGCCGCGGCGCACGCCCCCGTGCCCGGGCACCTCCGGCTCGTCCTGGTGGACCCGGGCACGAGCGACGCCGACGCGAACCCGACCGGGCTGGCCACCGCCGGCTCCACGGCGTCGGCGAGTGAGGCGAAGCCGGGCATCCTGACCCGCGCGCAGTGGGGGGCGGATGAGTCCCTTCGCGGGGTCAACGGCGTCGACTGCACCCGGCCCAGCTACAGCCCGACGGTGAAGGTCGGCTTCGTCCACCACACCGACGGCTCGAACGGCTATGCCGCCGCCGACGTACCGTCCATCCTGCGCGGCATCTACGCCTACCACGTCCGTACCCAGGGCTGGTGCGACATCGGGTACAACTTCCTCGTCGACCGCTTCGGCCGCACCTGGGAGGGCCGGTACGGCGGCATGGACAAGGCCGTCATCGGGGCGCACACCGGCGGCTTCAACGAGAACGCCTTCGCCGCCTCGCTGATCGGCAACTACAGCTCGCTCGCGCCGAGCCCGGCGATGCTGACCGCGCTCGAGCGGCTGTACGCCTGGAAGCTCGGGCTCTACCACCGCAACCCGCTCGGCACGCAGACGCTGACGTCCGCCGGGGGGCCCTACACCGGCTACGCCGCCGGCACGGTCGTCACGTTCAAGACGATCTCCGGCCACCGGGACGCCGACTACACCAGCTGCCCGGGGCAGGCGGTGTACGACCAGCTCGGCAGCATTCGCGCCGCGGTACGGGCCGACATGGGCGCCAGTCTGACCGAACCGGCCAGCAGCAGCACGTCGGTGCCGTACGGCGGTACCGGTCCGACCGTGACCGCGGGTGTGCTCCAGACCCAGTCGTGGCGGCTCGTGCTCCGCCGGCTCTGCGACACCGCGGTCCTGCGAACCTGGGCCGGCAGCACCTCGAGCTCGCTGACGGTTCGGGTGGACCTCAGGGACAGCTCCGGCAGGGCGCTGCGGCCCGGCTCCTACGTGCTCGAGCTGACCAGTGCGGCCGGGAGCAACATTGCCCTGCCGTTCTCGGCGCCGCTGACGGTGACCAGCACCGGGCCGGTTCCGGCGCCTCAGAGCGGCACCGGCGTACCTGCCGTACCGGCCGGCTTCGTGGCGGTCGCCCCGGTCCGGGTGCTCGACACCCGCACCGGCACCGGCGGCGCCATGCAGCCGCTGGGCCCGAACAGCCGGCTGGACCTGAAGGTCACCGGGCTGGCCGGGATCCCGAGCACCGGCGTGGCCGCGGTCGCCGTCAACGTCACCGGCGTCTGCGCCTCCGCTGCGACCTACCTCACGGTCTACCCGGCCGACAGCTCGAAGCCCGGCACCTCCTCGATGGACCTGAACCTGGGCAGCACCCGCGCCTCGCTCGTCCTGCCCCGGGTCGGCTCCAGCGGCACGATCAGCATCGCCAATGCCGCCGGGTACGCCGACGTGCTCGCCGACGTCGTGGGCTACTACCCGACGACGCCGGACGCCTCGCTCTACCACCCGGTCCGGCCCCAGCGTCTGGTGGACACCCGTACCACGGCCGCCGGCAAGATCCGGGCAGGTAGCTCCCGGACCGTCCCGGTCGCGGGCCTCGGCGACGTGCCGCCGTCCGCGACCTCGGTCATCGTCAACGTGACCGCCGTCCGCCCGGCGGGCCCGGGCTACCTCACCGTCGCACCGGCCACCGTGACCCGGCCGACGACCTCCACGATCGACTTCTCCGCCGGCGAGGTCGTGCCGAACCGCGCGGTCACCGGGCTGTCCGCCGGCACCCTGTCGGTCTACTCCTCCTACGACAGCGACGTTCTCGTCGACCTAGTTGGCTGGTACGGCCCGGCCACCGACGGCGGGCAGCAGTACACCGCGCTGACGCCGGCCCGTGTGCTGGACACCCGGATCGGGCTGGGGGCGGCCAAGGCCCCGGTCGGCCCGGGCTCCACCACCGCGCTGACAGTCGGGGGGCGGGCCGGGGTCCCGGCGGACGCCAAGGCCGTCGTGGTCACCCTCACCGCCACCGGCGGCACCGCGGCCGGCTTCGTCACCGCCTGGGGCGAAGGCGCCCGTCCGGTGACCTCCGACCTCAACTTGCTCATCGGATCGACGGTGGCCAACCTGGCCGTCGTACCGGTCAGCAGCGCCGGGCAGGTGCAGCTGTACAACTCGCTGGGGAGCACGCACCTGATCGCCGACGTCCTGGGCTACTACCGCTGACCCGGCCTATCGTGAGCCGATGGCCTCGCTGCTGCTGTCCCGACGCGACCTGGAGTTCCTGCTGTACGAGTGGCTCGACGCCGAGCTGCTGACCAAGCGGGCGCGGTTCGCCGAGCACTCCCGGGAGACCTTCGACGCGGTGCTCGAGCTGTCCGAGCAGGTGGCCACCCGGCACTTCGCGCCGCACAACCGCACCGGCGACAGCAACGAGCCGACCTTCGACGGCGAGCGCGTACACCTGATCCCCGAGGTGGGACGGGCGCTGGACGTCTTCGGCCAGACCGGGCTGCTCGGCAGCGCGATGGACGAGAGCGTCGGCGGGATGCAACTGCCGGCAGTGGTCGCCGGGGCCTGCTTCCTGTGGTTCCAGGCCGGCAACGTCGGGACCTCGAGCTATCCGTTCCTGTCCATCGGCAACGCCAACCTGCTGCAGGCGCACGGCACCCCCGAGCTGATCGAGACCTACGTCAAGCCCATGGTCGAGGGCCGCTTCTACGGCACGATGTGCCTGTCCGAATCGCAGGCCGGCTCATCCCTGGCGGACGTGACCACGCGGGCCGTCCCGCAGGACGACGGCTCCTACCGGCTGTTCGGCAACAAGATGTGGATCTCGGCCGGCGAGCACGAGCTGTCGGAGAACATCGTCCACCTGGTGCTCGCCAAGATCCCCGGCGGCCCCGCCGGGGTGAAGGGCATCAGCCTGTTCGTCGTCCCGAAGGTGGTCGTGGAGACCGGCGAGCGCAACGACGTCGTGCTGGCCGGGCTCAACCACAAGATGGGCTACCGCGGTACGACCAATACGCTGCTCAACTTCGGCGAGGGCGTGCACACCCCTGGCGGTGCACCCGGCGCGGTGGGCTTTTTGGTCGGCGAGGCGCACCGCGGCCTGTCGTACATGTTCCACATGATGAACGAGGCGCGGATCGGGGTCGGGGGCGGCGCGACCGCCCTGGGCTACACCGGCTACCTGCACAGCCTGGAGTACGCGCGGCAGCGGCCGCAGGGCCGGCGGGTCTCGGGCAAGGACCCGGCCTCGCCGCAGGTGCCTATCATCGAGCACACCGACGTACGCCGGATGCTGCTCGCGCAGAAGGCCTACGTTGAAGGGGCGCTGGCCCTGAACCTCTACTGCGGCCGGCTGGTCGACGAGCAGAAGACCGCCGAGGACGAGGCCGACCGAACCCGGGCACACCTGCTGCTCGACGTGCTCACCCCCGTCGCCAAGAGCTGGCCGTCGCAGTGGTGCCTGGAGGCCAACAGCCTCGCGATCCAGGTGCTCGGCGGCTACGGCTACACCCGCGAGTACCCGGTCGAGCAGTTCTACCGCGACAACCGGCTCAACCAGATCCACGAAGGCACCCACGGCATCCAGGGGCTGGACCTGCTCGGCCGCAAGGTCGTCATGCAGGGGGGCGCCGGCCTGGCCCTGCTCGCCGAGACGATCAGCTCGTGCGTGGCCCGTACCACGGCGATCGCTGAGCTGGTCGGGTTCGGGGCGCAGCTGCAGGCCGCCGTCGACCGCGTGATGGCCACGACCGCCCGGCTGTGGAGCAGCGGCGACGTCGAGATCGCCCTCGCCAACTCCTCGGTGTACCTCGAGGCGGTCGGCCACGTCGTGGTGGCCTGGATGTGGCTCGAGCAGCTGCTGGTCGCCGACGGCCGTACCGGCGAGTTCTACGACGGCAAGCGGCAGGCCGGCCGGTACTTCTTCCGCTGGGAGCTGCCCAAGACCGGCCCCCAGCTGGACCTGCTGGACAGCCTCGACGTCACCACCCTGGAGATGGCCGACACCTGGTTCTGACCCGTACGCCGTACCTCCCGCCGCCGCGCCCACCTGGCCGTACTCGCCGCCGCACGCCCCGACGTACGGTGTCGCCGCCCGCCCCGCCGCCCCGCCGTACTCGCTTGATCATCAGAAGAACCGATGATCGAAAGGGGTGCTAGGCCGCCCGTACCGCATCCATCCTTCTGATGATCATGCGAGGGGGGAGGGAGGCGGGGGGCGGCCGGCCAGGCGAGTACGGCGGCGGGCGGCAGGACGGGGCGGCAGGACGGGGCGGCAGGACGGGGCGGCAGGACGGGGCGGAGCAGATGCGCTCAGCGAGGACGGTTTGCCGGCGGCGGGGGAAGGGTTGCGCCCTGCCCGGCCGCGGAACGGGGCCGTACCCGACCCTGACCGGGACCTGAGCCTGGCCGGAGGGTGCACGGCCGCTCGTCCGCCCCCCTGCGCCCGAGCGAAAGCTCCGGCGTCAGGAGGCCTGGCTCACCGAGGACATGTTGAAGTCCGGGACGCGAAGCGTCGGCATCCTGGTCCAGGTGAAGTCATCGCTCCACTCCCGCGGTAGGCAGGTCTGGCTGCGGCCCACCTCGGTGACCCGCCCGAGCAGGTCGATGGGGCTCTCATTGAAGCGGAAGTTGTTCACCGCACCGACCACCTCGCCGCCCTCGACGAGGTAGACCCCGTCGCGGGTCAGCCCGGTCAGCAGCAGGTTCTGGGGATCGACCTCCCGGATGTACCACAGGCAGGTCAGCAGGAGCCCGCGCTCGGTCGAGGCGATCATCTCATCGGTGGTCGCGGTACCGCCCCCGTCCATGCTGAGGTTGTCCACACCGGGCGTGACCGGGCTGCCGCCGGCTCGGGCGGAGGCCCGGGTCTGCACCAGCGCCGCGAGCACGCCGTCGGACAGCCAGTCGGTCGCCGGCAGGGTCAGCCCGTTGTCGAACACGCTGGTGTGGGCGGAGGAACTAGCCGTGACGACGAACGGGGTGGTGGCCAGCTGCGGGTCCTGCGGGTCGCTCCACAGCCGCAGCCCGGCCGGCCCAAGGTGTTCCCCGACCCGGGTGCCACCGCCGGCCCGCGAGAACACCGTCCGGCCCTCGGCCGCGTCCCGCCCGGCAGCCGACCACAAGGCGTAGACCATGAGGTCGGCAACGGCGCTCGGCGGCAGCAGCGTCTCGTACCGGCCCGGGACCAGGTCCTGTCGACGGGCCGCCCAGCCGAGCCGGCGGCGTACCTCGGTGTCCAGGGCCGGTACGGACAGCTCGCTCCAGTCGCGGGTGTGCTGGCCCACCCAGCTCGACGCGCCGGGGGCGTCGCTCTTGCCGGTGAGCTCGACGTAGCCGGTGGGCTGGGCGTGCCGCAGCCGCAGCCCGGTCGAGGAGCCCAGCCAGGTCGTGGTGATGTCGTGGGTCGCATAGCCGTACAGCCGGAGGCCGTCGCTGCGGGCAGCCCCGAAGCTGGCCCCGAGGTCGCGGGCGAACTGCTCGAAGATGGCCGTGCTCGTCGTCTCGGCAGGGGCGGCGAAGTCTGCGGTTGCGCCGCCGGTCACCAGTGGTCCGGCGTCCTCGGCCGGCCCGGCGTCGCGGGCTGCCTGCTCGCTGCCCTGCACCAGGGCCTCGAGGTTGTCGATCTGCGTGGCGCTGCGCACCCCCACCGACTCGCCGACGACGCTGATGACGATCAGGGACCGGTCCGAGCCGACGCCGTTGGTGGTGAGCGTGTTACCGGCCCAGCGCAGGTTGACGGCGCTGCTCTCCCGCAGCACGACTACGCAGCCGTCCGCGGTCGATAGCGACAGCGCGCGTTCCACGACCTCGTCCGCCCTCATCGCCCGCCCTCCCGTGTCGTGTTGAGGATGTTCACGCCGCGAAACAGTGCCGAGGGGCAGCCGTGGGAGACGGCGGCGACCTGCCCGGGCTGGGCCTTGCCGCAGTTGAAGGCGCCTCCGAGCACCCAGGTCTGTGGGCCGCCGACCGCCTCCATCGACCCCCAGAACTGCGTCGTGGTCGCTTGGTAGGCCACGTCGCGCAGCTGCCCGACGAGCCGGCCGGCGCGGATCTCGTAGAACCGCTGACCGGTGAACTGGAAGTTGTAGCGCTGCATGTCGATCGACCAGCTCTTGTCGCCGACGACGTAGATGCCGCGCTCCACGCCGCCGATGAGGTCCTGCGTCGATGGCCCGTCCGGCGCCGGTTGCAGCGACACGTTAGCCATCCGCTGCACCGGTACGTGCCCGGGCGAGTCGGCGTAGGCACATCCGTTGGACCGGCTCACCCCCAGCGCTGCGGCGTTCTGCCGCGCCATCCGCCGGTCCAGCTGGTAGCCCACGAGCACCCCGTCGCGTACCAGGTCCCACTGCTGCGCGGCGACGCCTTCATCGTCGTACCCGATGGTGGACAGGCCGTGCTCGACGGTCCGGTCACCCGTGACGTGCATCAGGTCCGAGCCGTAGCGCAGCGTCCCCAGCTGGTCCAGGGTGGCGAAGGAGGACCCGGCGTACGCCGCCTCGTAGCCCAGGGCGCGGTCCAGCTCGGTGGCGTGGCCGATCGACTCGTGGATCGTCAGCCACAGGTTCGACGGGTCGACGACCAGGTCGTAGCGGCCCGGCTCGACGCTGCTTGCCTTCGCCTTCTGGACCAGCAGCTCGGCGAACTGCGCCAGCTCGCTGTCCCAGTCGTAGCCGTCGGTGAGGTACTCCCAGCCCCGGCCCACCGGTGGCGCGAGGGTGCGCATGGTCTCGAACCCGCCGCCCGGATCGACCCTGGTCGCCTGGACCTGCGGCTGCAGGCGCACCCGCTGCTGGGTCGTGGTCGTCCCCGCGCTGTCGGCGTAGAACTTGTTCTCCAGCACCTGCTGCAGGTTCGCGTCCACGTGGTCGACATCGTCCGAGGCCAGCAGGCGCTCGCTCCACTGCGCCAGCAGCGCGACCTTGTCCGCCGGGTCCACCTCGAACGGGTCCACGTCGTACGACGAGACCCAGCTCGCCTCGGCGTGCACCGGCTCGTCGGCGAGCTCGACCGGCTCGGCGTTCAGCGGGCTAGAGGTCCGGGCCAGCGCGACGGCCTGCCGCGCCAGCGACGCCGCTTGGTCCGCGCTGACCTCGGCGCTGCTCGCGAAGCCCCACGTACCGCCGTGTATGACTCGCACCGCGAGCCCGACCGTGACGTCGTCGGACAGGTGCTCCAGGCGCCCGTCGCGGACCGCGAGGTCCTGCCCCCGGAGCCGTTCGATGCGTACGTCGGTGTGGGTCGCGCCGGCGTCCTGCCCGGCCTGCAGCGCGGCGGCGGCCGCCGCGCGTAGCGGCAGGGCGAGGAAGGCGGGCTCGACGTCATGGCTCACCGGCACACCGTAACCGCGCCGACCGGCCGGGTCGTCAGGGGAGCAGAACCTGTACGGCGCCGGGGCGCACCCGTACCGAGGCCGGCAGGTTGCCCACCGGCTCGCCGTCGGCGAAGACCCGGAACGGCCGGTCGGCGTCCAGCTTGACGGTGCGCGCGCGCCGTACCGAGATGCTCGGCTCGTGCACGTGCGAGCCGGTGAAGACCTTCGGCAGCGCGCGGAGCAGGCGCAGCTTTCCCGTGGCGGCGTTGGTCACGACGTGGAGCTGGCCGTCGTAGGGCGACGCGTCCGGCGCCAGGCGCATGCCGCCGCCGTAGACGCCGGAGTTGGCGACCGCGACCGACCAGCCGCGCACCTGCAGCGCCTCGCCGTCGATGGTGCAGGTGAAGACCGCGTGCCGCCAGGTGGCGATGGTCGCGAGCGCACTGGCGAGGTAGACGACTCGGCCCAGCGGGAGCGTGCTGCCATGGACGCGTTCCTGCACGTCGCTGTCGAAGCCGATGCTGGCGATCCCCAGGAACGGCCGCTCGCCGAGCGAGCTCGTGACGACGCCGAGGTCGACTGCCCGCGGCGCTGCGCCGGACAGCACCCCGCACGCCCGGACTGCGTTTTGCGGCAGCCCTGTCGCGCGGCAGAAGTCGTTGCCGCGCCCGGCCGGGACCACGCCCATGACACCGCCGACGACGCCGATCGTGCCGGCGACCCGGGCGACCAGGCCGTCGCCGCCCATTGCCACCGCGACCCGGTCGTCAGCAACCGCCGTACCCGTCAGTTCGTCGGCGTGGTCCAGGCAGGTCGTGGGCGTGACCACGAGATCGTGGCCGGCGGTGCGCAGTGCCGCCTGCACCGAGGGCAGCAGCGTTGTCGCACGGCCGCCGCCGGCAGCGGGGTTGACGACCAGCTGCAGGCGGCGCACCCGGCTCTCCACGGGTCAGTGATGCAGGGTCTGCATGCCCTGCGGGGCGTAGCGCTCGCCGGCGGCGCTTCCGGCCGGCGCTGCCTGCTCGATCGCGGTGAGCTCGGCGGTGGTGAGCTCGATGCCCTCGGCGGCGGCGTTCTCCTCCAGGTTCGCCGTACGCCGGGTGCCCGGGATCGGCACGATGTCCTGGCCCTGCGCCAGGACCCAGGCCAGCGCGAGTTGGCTGGGGGTCACGCCCTTGCCCTTCGCGATGGCGAGGACGCGATCCAGCACCTCGAGGTTCTTGGCGAAGTTCTCGCCCTGGAAGCGCGGGGAGGAGCGCCGGAAGTCATCGGCCGCGAAGTCGTCGACCGAGCGGATCGTGCCGGACAGGAACCCGCGGCCCAGCGGCGAGTACGGGACGAAGCCGATGCCGAGCTCGCGGACGGTGGCCAGCACACCGTTGTCCTCCACGTCCCGGGTGAACAGCGAGTACTCGGTCTGTACGGCGGTCAGCGGTGCGGTGGCATGGGCCCGCCGGATCGTGTCGGGGGCGGCCTCGCTGATACCGAGGTAGCGCACCTTGCCGGCGCTGACGAGTTCGCCGAGCGCGCCGAAGGTCTCCTCGACCGGCGTGTCCGGGTCCACCCGGTGCTGGTAGTACAGGTCGATTGTGTCGACGCCCAGGCGCTGCAACGAGCCGTCGACGCTGGCGCGCACGTAGTCCGGGCGGCCGTTGACCTTGCCGGTGCGCGCGCCGTCCTTGCCGAGCTCGTTGCCGAACTTCGTGGCCAGCTGCACCTGATTGCGCCGGCTGCTGACGGCGGAACCGACCAGTCGTTCGTTCGTGTACGGACCGTAGGCGTCTGCGGTGTCCAGGAAGGTGACGCCGAGCTCGAGCGCCCGGTGGAGCGTCGCCGTCGACTCCTCGTCGTCAAAGGCGCCATAGAAGGCGCTCATCCCCATGCACCCCAGCCCCTCGGCCGAGACGGTCATGCCCTGCGATCCCAGCGCTCGTGTCCTCATGAGGAGTACCTCTCACATCAGGGCGGCTGGAAACCGGCTGCTACGGCGCGGTCGGCGCGGCTTGGCGGGGGACGACCACGCTGCCCCGCTGCCTCTGCTGGTGCAGTGGGTCGGCGAGCACGACCCCGTCGTGGTGCAGCTTCGCGGCGTAGAGCGCCACATCGGCCCGCCGGTAGAGCACAGCGGCGCCGTCGGCGAGCGCCCCGACGGCGACACCGATGCTCGTACCGACCGACAGGCCCGGCGCGATGGCTGCCCAGTCGTGGTCCTGCAGCCGGCGGCGCAGGGCGGTCGCCCGTTGGACGGCCGATTCGGCCAACGGATCAAGCTGCTCCAGGACGACCGCGAACTCATCGCCCCCGTGCCGCACCGCGAGGTCGCCGGGGCGGATGTCCTTGGCGATGAGGCGACCGACCTGCCGCAGCACCTCATCGCCCACACCGTGACCGTGGACGTCGTTGACCTGCTTGAAGTCGTCGAGGTCGACCAGCAGCAGGGCGGCTCCCGCGTCGCGTCGTACCGGCTGGGTCAACCACGCCTCGAAGGCACGCCGGTTCTGCAGCCCGGTGAGCACGTCGGTGGAGGCGTCCCGGGCGAGGCGTCCGTGGTCGGCCTGCAGGCGCTCCAGCGCTACGAACGACCTGGCCGCCACCAGGACCGCCTCGCGGGACTGCCAGCGCTGCGTGCTGACGAGCCGCGCGTAGTCCCCGCCTGCACCGGTCCACGCGGACGGCTCGAGCACGAGCGCCCGCACCCACGCCAGGAACGACGTCGCCCCGCTGGAGGACGAGGTCAGGGCCGCGCCGAGCCGCTCGGCGACGCTCGCGGCTGCGGACGTCAGGCCGAGCCGGTGCAGGGCCAGCGCGCGGGCGGCATCGAGCAGGGGGAGGACCTCCAGATCGCCTGCTGCCGAAAGGTCCTCCCGCTGCGCCAGCGCCCGGGCGAGCAGTGGCGCCGCCTCGGGTCCGAGCAGCAGCCGCAGCGCGGTCTCGCACGCATCCACGTCGCGGACCCAGAGCGGGGGCAGCGCGACGGTCCGAGCCTGTTCCACTGCCTCGAGCGCGCGGTTCAACTGGTGATGGGCCGCCGACTCCTGCGCGGTCTCGAGCAGGCTCGTCGCCCATTCCAGGCGGATGAGCACCCGGTTGACGGCGATGGCCGCCGCCTGCGCCGGTACGGGGCACAGCTGCGTCAGGGCCGAGGCCCGCTCGTACATCTCGTCCACCAGCTCCCACAGACTCAGGCTGTTGTAGGCCGCGGCGCAGACGACAAAGGCGGTGCAGCGGTCAAGTGGCTCCGCGCCCTGTTCGTCGAGCCGCGCGACGGCCCGCCCGGCCTCGGTGAGCACCGCTTCGGTGTCGCCGCGACCTGAGGCGGCGACCGCGCCCAGGGCCCGTGCGATCGCCTCGAAGGCCGGTGCGCCGGCGGCCCGAGCGAGCAGCTCGGGCAGGCCTGGGTCGGCCCCGGTGGGTCGGACCACCTCATACAGCACCAGGGCGGCAGCCGCGACGAAGGCGACCTCGGACCAGCCCTGGTCGTCGCCCTGGCGCACCAGCGGCGGCAGCCGTCGGGCGGCCCGGTCGTGGTCCTCGCCCTGCACGGCCTCCCACAGCTCGTACGCCAGGAGGTACGCGGCGATGCGGGGCGTGGGCTGCACAACTGGAAGGGTGCCGCACGGCGGCCCGAACGTCAGGCGACCGGGCAGAACCCGAGGGTCAGCTTTGCCCCGGCGCTGTCAGGACCACGACCACGAGACCCGTGACGACCATCGTCGTACCCATCCAGGTCCAGGCGTTGGTGCGCTCGTGGAGCACCACCGAGCTGGCCGCCAGGATCACGAGATACCCCAGGGCATTGAACGGATAGGCGGCGCTCAGCGGCACCCTGGAAAGGGTCAGCAGCCAGGCCACCGCCGAGGCCGCAAAGATCACCAGACCGCCGATGACCCATGGCGAAAAGGCCGCGGCGCTGACCAGGGACCGACCGCCCAACGCCGAGCTTTTTTGCGCCTCGGTCATGCCGTGCTTGAGCACGAGCTGGCCGATGGCCGCCAGTCCGACGGCGACCAGCAGCACCCCGATGTTGCCGATCGTCATCTGCAACCTCTTTTCTGGCACGAGCGACGGCGAAGATTGTTCAGGCGCGTTGGGCAAGGAGCTCGCCGTCCTGCTGCTCAGCCTGCACGTGGACGGCGTGGATGGCCTCCTGCGCATGTGGCGTCAAGCGCAGCACGTGCTGGTAGCCGAACAACGTCGGCCGCAGGCGCACGAGCCGCTCGTCAAGCCGCCGGACGACCGAGGCTCGCGAGCCATCGGCAGCGGGCGCTCCGAGCGGCAGTCCGGTTGCCCGCTCCTCGAGGATGTCCAGGCCGGCGGCGCGGACCAGGCGGCGAAGCGTCGCCCTGGTGAAAAAGCGCAGATGGGTGTCGTCCAATATGCCCCGACGGTCGTAGCCGAACGCGCCGAGCACGACCCGGGCGCGCGGATACCAGTGGGCGAAGTTCGGCACCGACAGCAGCAACTGCCCCGTGAGCCGCAGCACGCTGCGCATCGCCAACAGGGCGTCGGCTGGTCGCGCCAGGTGCTCGATGACGTCCCCAGCAATGACGACGTCGAAGTCGCTGGTCAAGCCGGTCGGCAGGCCGCGGTCCAGGTCGGCAAGGATGAACTCGTCCGTTCGGTCGCGGACCCCGGGAACTTCGAGGGCATCCACCCCGACGACGTAGTGCCCCGCCGCGCGCATCTTCTCGGCGAGCAAGCCGCCGGAGCACCCGACATCCAGCACGCGCGACGCGGGCAGGGACGCGAGCATCTCCAGGATCACCGCGTGCGAAGAGCCGTCGCCCTCCTTGAAGTCGTACTCATCCGGCTTCGGCACCCACTCGCACGTCCCGAACCCACGCACGGCTAGGCGGTACTCGATCACGTCCTTCACGACGTCGCGCGCGTACGCCATGCCGTTGACGTAGCAGATCTCGTCCCCGTAGTAGGTGGGAATCGGGATCTCCCGGATGTGGCCGCCGGCGTGCAGTACCTGCGCGATGATTTGGGTGTCGAAGTCGAAGCCGTCGCTGTTCGCCTCGAACGGAATGGCTCGGAGCACGTCGGTGGAGTACGCGCGGTAGCCCGAATGGAACTCGGTCAGGTCGGCGCCGAGGACGGCGTTCTCGAAGCGCGTGAGGACGCGGTTGCCGACGCGCTTGTACAGGGGCATGCCGCCCTTCTTGGCGGCGTCCTTGTCCATCATCCGGGAGCCAAAGACTGCGGCAACGTCCCCGTGCGCGAACGGTGCGACCATCTCCGGCAGGCACTCGGGGGCATACTGGCCGTCACCGTGAAGCAGGACGACGATGTCCAGTCCATGCTGGATGGCCAGCCGGTAGGCCGCCTTCTGGTTCCCGCCATAGCCCAGGTTCTTGGTGTGGCGGATGACGTGTGTGTGCGGGGTGTCCGGGCGCAGCGCCCAGGCCTCGCCCAGTGCGTAGGTGTCGTCATGGCTCGCGTCGTCGCTGACGATGACTTCGGCGATGCGCGGCAGGAAGGAGCGGGGGATCCGCTCGAGGGTCGCCAGGAGTGTCGAGGAGGCGTTGTAGGCCACGACGACGATTCCGATCCGCGGTTCGGCGGTGTGCATGTGCCCCTCTCGTGGTGCGTTGCCGGCCTCGTTCAGCAGCCGTAGGTTCCTGGTCATAGCGTCTGCCCACTCAGGGAGGGCGAGTTGTAGCCCGGTTGGGAAGCAGTGGGGGCAGTGGGAGCGGGTCGGATGCAGCGGGAGCGCTCCGACGACGGAGAATCCACCATGCGACGCGTTCCCTCGACGACGATACCGACGAGCAGCGCCCAGACCAGGATCCCAAAGACGCGCTCCCCGGGAGAGAAAGGATCGGCGTAAGCACGGTACCAAGGCAGTCCGCCGTTCCACCGGTTGTACACGTGCACCAGCAGGGCGCCCCCCAGGACGCTGAAGGCACATCCGCCGCGCAGCCCCAAAACGACAGTGCCGGCGACGGCCCAAGCCATGTACTGCGTTCCGAACGTTGGCGTGAAGGCCAGGAAGCCGGCCAGCGACAGGGCGACCCCGTGCACTGCCATGGCCGGGCGGCGCCAGACGAGAACGGCCGGGATGACCGCGCAGAGTCCCACGATGAGCGTGCGTCCTGGTCCCTCGAGGTAGGTCGCCCAACTCGGCTGAGCCGCCCAGACACCGAGCTGCCCAATTCCCCAGAATCGAGCCGCGCTACCGCTGTATCCGAGCACATTGTGTCGCAGCGGGCCGAGTTGGGTGAGCAGGGCCGGGCCCCAGAAGATGAGCGAGACCAGGGCAAGGCCGAGGATGTACCTGATGAAGGTGCCGCGGCCGCGCACCAGGGCGTAGACCAACAAGCAGGGCACCGCGACGACCGGCACGATCTTGACACCGAGCGACAGGGCCATGGCCCCGCCGGCCAGCACCGGCCGGTCCCGATCCACCAGCAGGTGCGCGCTCAGCAGCGTGAGCATGGTGAAGACCGGGTCGGTGTTGCCGTGGAACCCCGAGATGATGAACAAGATCGGGCTGACGGCCACCACGAGCCCCGCCGCGGCAGCTCCGGCCACGGAGCAGCGCCGCCGGACGATCTCGAAAACGATCAGCGCGGTGGCCACGTCCGCCAGGCTCGACACCGCACGAATCGTGAACGGCAGGTCCAGCCCCACAGCTTGCGCGCCGCGCAGCAGTTCCAGGTAATAGCCGATCAGCGGCGGGTGGTTGTACAGCGAGGAGGTGAACGGGAAGGAGTAGACACCGATCGGTCCGCTCTGCTTGACGCCTCGCAAGAAGTCGAACCAGTGGGCGATGTCGTTGCTGCCGTAGGTGGTCGCCGCGAGCACCAACTTGGGAACCAAGAACACGACGGAGACCACGAGCACGAGCAGCCGAGCGGGTCCGACCCGGTGCCAGGTCAGGACTGGCTCGCGCGGCCATGGCACAGACAGACTGTACGGGCACGGCGGCTGCAGGGCGTGACCGACACGACTGTCGCACCGCCCCGAACCTTGGTCGCGATTGGATCAGTTGAGCTTGCGGGTGCCCGTGGGAAGGCCGCCGCCGTCGTGCACGTCCTCGACGAGCGTCGCAAGCGCGGTCAGAGCGACGTTCTGGCTCCATGGGCCGTAGGACACGCGGGCCACCCCTAGCCGTTGCAGAGTGGCAAGCGGCAGGGATCCAGGGACGCCGATCACGTTGACCTTCTGCCGCCCCAGGGCGTCCACCAGGCGGGTCACCGTCGGCTCGTCGAGCTTGCCGGGGACGAAGAAGGTGCTGGCCCCCGCGTCGAGGTAGGCCCGCCCGCGCTCGATGGCGTCCGCAACGACGGCGTCGCGGTCCTTGTCCCCCGCCTTCAGGAAGGCGTCAGTGCGGGCGTTGAGGACGAACGGCACACCGGCAGTAGTGCCGGCAGCGACGGCGGCCTCCACGGCGCGTACGGCGTCCGGCAACGGGGCCAGCTGGTCCTCCAGGTTCGCCCCGACCACACCCAGGTCGATAGCCCGGCTGATCGTGTCGCCCGGGTCGTCGTACCCAGCCTCCAGGTCGGCCGTCACCGGGAGGTCGACGGCGGACACGATCCGGCCCACCGCCTCGAGCATGAGAGCGCGCGGGATCTGCTCCCCGTCGGGGTAGCCGTACGAGGCGGCGATGGAGTGGCTGGCCGTCGCGAGGGCCTGGGTGCCGGGGACGGCGGCCACGACCCTGGCCGTCGCGACGTCCCAGACGTTCACCAACAGCAGCAGCTCCGGGGCGGTGTGCAGGCGCAGGAGCTCGCTCGCCTTGGCCTGCGTGGTCGTCATCGCACCACGCTAACAAGCGCCCGTCGCGGGTCAGGGCCGGCTCCACCGGCACCGGTAGCGTGAGCGACGTGGGACGCAGCGCAGGCGCCGGCCCTCAGCGCATCGTGGTGGTCTCCGCGCACTACCCGCCCGACTTCGTGAGCGGGGGCACGCTCGTCCCGCAGCGGCTGGCCCGGGCACTGCGCGAGCGTGGGCACGACGTCTCGGTGTACGCCGGTCACCTGGACCCGGACCGGCCGGACCTGTCGACCTGGTCGGAGGTGGACGCGACCGGCCTACCCGTGCGGTGGATCGCGGTGCGCGGCCACGTCGACTGGGCCGCGCCGACCAACACCGCCAACCCGGGGGTGACCGCAGACTTCGCGGCCTACCTCGGCGGGGTGCGGCCGGACGTGGTGCACCTGCACTCGCTGCAGGCGCTGGGCGCCGGCCTCGTCCCCGCGGCCAAGGCCAGCGGGGCCAAGGTAGTCGTCACCATGCACGACTTCTGGTGGTGCTGCGCCCGGCAGTTCCTGGTCGACCGCTCGCTCACCCCGTGCAGCCTGGTCGTGGCTGCCGGGGTGTGTCCGTGCGAGGTCGACGGCGCCTGGCTGGCCGGTCGGAACGCGGCGCTGGCCGAGGCGCTCGCGAGCGCCGACGTGGTCCTGGTGCCGTCGCAGAGCGCACGGGCGGTCGCGGTGGCCAACGGCCTCGCGCCAGGGCGGGTCCGGGTCGACGAGAACGGGGTCCCGGCCGCACCTGGCGGCCGGACTCGGACCACGTCGTCGGCCGGCTCACCGGTCCGCTTCGCCTACACCGGCGGCTCCCAGGAGCTCAAGGGCGTGCACGTGCTGCTGGCGGCCGCCCGGGCGCTGCGCGACCTGCCTGGCTGGGAGCTCGACGCCTACGGCGCTGCCGACCACGTTCGCGCGACCGGTTGGTCCGGTCGGGGCCTGCCCGTGCGGTTCCCCCCTGCGTACGCGCCGGTGGAGCTGCCGGAGGTGCTGGCCGCGCACGACGTGCTCGTGGTGCCCTCGCTCATGCGGGAGTCGCACTCGCTGGTGACGCGCGAGGCCCTGACCGCCGGCCTGGCTGTGGTCTGCACCGACACCCTCGGGCCCGAGGAGGTCGTGCGGCACGGGGTCAACGGGTTGGTCGTGGCTGCGGGCGATGCGCAGGACCTGACCGCGGCGCTGCGCCGGCTCGTCGAGGACCGGGCCCTGCTGGCCGCCGCGCAGTGCGCCCCGCCGCCGCCCGTCCGCACGCTGCAGGACCAGGTCGAGGGCCTGGAGCTGCTGTACGCCGAGCCGCCCGCTCCGCCACCGCCCGCCCGGCGGATCCGTACGGTGCTGTTCGTGTGCGGGATCGAGGGCGCGCCGTTGCGCTACCGGGCCCGGTTGCCGGCCGAGGCGCTCGCCCTGCGGGGCGTGCGTAGCCACGTGCGCCACTACCGCGACCCGGAGCTGCCGGCGCTGGCGGCCCACGCCGACGCGGTCGTGCTCTACCGGGTGCCTGCGACCGGCCAGGTGCTGGACCTGCTGGAGCAGGTGCGCTCCCGCCCCGAGCCGGTGCCACTGCTGTTCGACGTGGACGACCTGATCTTCGACCCAGGGGTCGCCAAGGAGATCCCGGCGCTGCGTCTGCTCCCCCCGGCCGAGTCCCGCCTGTGGCTGCAGGGCGTCGCCCGTTACCGCACGACGATGCAGGCGTGTGACCTGTACATCGGCAGCACCCGCATCCTGTGCGAGCACGCCGAGGTGGTCACCGGCCTGCCGGCCCGCCGCTTCGCCAACGGGGTCGGGACCGTGCTGGCCGAGCGCAGCGACGCTGCCGTACGGCGACCCCGCGCGGGCGGCCCGCTGCGTGTGGGCTATCTGTCCGGCACCACGACCCACGACCGGGACTGGGCCCTGGTCGAGCCCGCGGTGCTCGAGGTGCTCGGCCGGTACCCCGGCGTCGAGCTGTGGCTCGTCGGTCCGCTCACCCCGACCCCGGCCGTCGCGGTCCTGGGTGACCGGATCCGCCGGATGCCCCTGCAGGACTGGCGGGCGCTGCCCGAGCTCCTGCGCGACCTCGACGTCAACCTCGCCCCGCTCGAGCCGCTCGGCCGGTTCAACGAGGCCAAGAGCGCCATCAAGTGGCTGGAGGCGGCCCTGACCGGCACGCCGACCATCGCCTCGCCCACCCAGCCGTTCTGCGAGGCGGTGCAGGACGGCGTCAACGGCCTGCTCGCCGAGTCCCACCAGGAGTGGGTGCATGCCCTCGATCTGCTGCTGGGGGACGCCGCGCTGCGGCACCGCCTCGGGAACCGGGCCCGCCGCGACGCCCTGCTCGGCTGGTCGCCGCTGGTGCAGGCCGATCGCTACCTGGACCTGCTGGAGGACGCCCGCGCCCTGGTCGAGGCCGGCCGGCCCGTACGCCACACCGACTGGCAGCCGGTCGCTCTGGACGAGCCACCCCTTCCGATGACCCTCGAGCCCTACAACGGCCCAGCCGCCGCTCCTGGCCGGCGCGTCGGCCGGCTCCCTGCGTACGCCCGGTCCGCAACCCGGATCTGGCGCGAGCAGGGCGCCGCCGGCGCGGCCGCGGCTGCCGGTCGCCTCGGGCGCCGGCTGAGCCGTCGAACCGCCCGCCGGGTGCAGCGCGCTGTCGAGGCACGCCGGCGCACGGCGCCCCGACGTGGTGCAGGACGGCCATGACCACCACGGGCGAGACGTACGCAGCAACCGTCCGGCGGCGGATCGTCGTCGCGACCTCCGACGTGCTCGGCGCCCGGATGGCCGGCCCGGCGATCCGGGCGACCCGGATCGCGGCGGCGCTGTCGGCCGAGCACGACGTGGAGCTGGTCACACTGACGCAGAGCAGCTACGACGACCCGCGCTACCGCACGTCTGCCACGGACGCGGCCGGCCTCGTCGCCCGCGCTCGCGAGGCCGACATCGTTGTGGCCCAGGGCGACGTCTTCGACCGCTGCCCGGCGCTGTCGCGCGCCTCGGCGATCGTCGTCTGCGACCTGTACGACCCGATCCACCTCGAGCAGCTCGAGCAGGCCCGGGATCTCGGCGAGAAGCGGCGCCGGGACGTCGTACGCCGGTGCTCGGTCATGATCAACGCGCAGATCCTGCGTGGGGACTTCTTTTTGTGCGCGTCGGACAAGCAGCGGGACTTCTGGCTGGGTCAGCTCGCGGCCCTGGGCCGGGTGAACCCGGTCTCCTACGACGACGACCAGACGCTGCGCCGGCTGATCGACGTCGCGCCGTTCGGGACCCAGAGCGAGCCGCCGGTGCGGGCGGGACCGGGCGTACGCGGTGTGCTGCCCGGCATCGACCACGGCGACGAGCTGCTGCTGTGGGGCGGCGGCGTCTACAACTGGTTCGACCCGCTGACGCTGGTCGAGGCGGTGCACCGGCTGCGGGAGCACCGGCCTCGGCTGCGCCTGCTCTTCCTGGGGATGAAGCACCCGAACGCCGACGTGCCCGAGATGGCGATGGCCCTGCGCACCCGCCGGCTCAGTGATGAGCTGGGACTTACCGGGAACATGGTGTTCTTCAACGAGCAGTGGGTCGCCTACGACCGGCGGCAGGACTACCTGCTGGACGCCGACGTCGGCGTCAGCACACACCTGGACCACGTCGAGGCCGCCTTCAGCTTTCGCACCCGGGTGCTGGACTACCTCTGGGCAGGCCTGCCCGTGCTCACGACCGAGGGCGACACGCTGGCCGACCTGGTGGCCGAACGTGGCCTCGGCCTGACCGTCCCTGCGCAGGACGTCGCAGCCGTGGCCGCGGCCATCGACCGGCTGCTCGGCGACCAAGCCTTGCGGGAGCGGTGCCGGCAGGCCGTCGTTGCGCTGCAGCCGGAGCTGACGTGGGAGGTGGCCCTGCGGCCTCTGCTGGCTTTCTGCCGGGACCCGCGCCGGGCGCCGGACCTGCTCGACGCCCGTTCCACCACCGGGGTACGCGCGCCGCTGCGGCACCCGCGGGCCGGTCTGGGCTGGGTGGCGAGCGACCTGGAGCTGGTGCGGGACCACCTCGGCGAGGGCGGGCCGGCTCTGCTGGCCGCCAGGGTCGTCAGCCGACTGCGGCACCGGCTCGCCGGTCGCCGCTGACGACCGGACCGGACCAGGCCGATCGGGCGAGCGGGCCGAGGACGAGCCGCGGTGGCCCGCAAGCCCTGACGGTCAGTGACGGGCACCGGCGCGGATGCGGGTGAGGATCCACAGGGCCTCGACGCCGTCCTTCCAGGTCAGCTTCTTGCCGTCCTCGCGGGACCTGGCCCGGTAGCTGATCGGCACCTCGTACGGCCGGTAGCCCCTGCGCAGCAGCTTCGCGGTCAGCTCGGCCTCCATGCCGAACCCGGTCGAGACGATCGCCAGCTCGCGGTACAGCTCGGTCGGGAGCAGCTTGAAGCACGTCTCCAGGTCGGAGATGTAGGCGTTGAACAGCAGGTTGGCGGCCAGCGTCACGCCCTTGTTGCCGATGACATACCAGAAGCTGTAGGCATTGTGGCTGCCGAACGACCGAGTGCCGTACACGACCACCGCGTCGCCGGACAACACCGGTACCAGTAGGCCGGGGATCTCCTCCGGGGCGTACTCCAGGTCCGCGTCGCACATGATGAGGTAGTCGCCGGTCGCTGCGGCGGCGGCCGTCCGGATGGCCGCCCCCTTCCCGGCGTTGCTCTGGTGCGGTCGCAGCGCGATCCGCGGGTCGGTCTGGTCGGCAAGGATCTTGGCGGTCCCATCCGTGCTGCCGTCGTCGACGACAACCAGCTCCATGTCCACCGGGTAGCGCACGGCCAGGACGCGGTCCAGCGCAGCCTGCAGCGTCGCCTGCTCGTTGAACACCGGCATCAGGATCGACAGCTTCATGGCCGGCAAACCTAGCCCAGCACGAGCTCTCGGAGCGTGATTCGCCTCGACCGTCGACGGTGTCGTGGTGAACGAGACCGGCAAGCGTTGCGGCTACCGGCACAGTGAAGCAGCGGTCGTTCTACGCTCTCGGACCGCACATGACCAGCAACCGGTTGGTCCCTAGGCCTCGTTCGGCAGTGTTACTGGTGGCCGCGCTGATCAGGAGTGCTTCGACACGGGGTAGCGCGTAGATGGCGGTGCAGTCTGACGGCCGAGGCCGCCTATTGCTGTCAGCCCGGGTGCGGCGCCGCTTGACCTGCGAGCGCTGAACACCGGTCGGACCGGGCCGAGCGGGCGAGCAGTCCGAGCACGAGCAGTCCGAGCATGAGCGGTGCCAACAGGGCCGCGGTCGCGAGCGGCTCGGGCCAGGCCGACCAGGCGAACAGCGCATGCAAGGCCCCTACGTACGACGCGCCGCTCTCTACCGGCCGCCAGAAGCCGTCCAGGATGGTTCGCACTGCGACCAGCTGCATGACGCCGACCAGCACGCCGCAGCCCAGCGGCAGCCAGCGGGCCGACCGGGGCAGCAGGCCGCTCAACCCCACTGCGACCAGGACCGCCACCCCGACGACGGCCGGCAGGAAGTACCGCCCCTGCAGGCCCCGGAACTGCCCCGAGGCGAGATAGGTGCGCTGGGTGAGCAGCATGACCAGCAGCACCAGCCCGACGAAGGGGGCGAGCAGGACCAGGGCGTGGTCGATCGCCAGCCGCCTGGGTCCGACCAGGGCCAGCAGGATGGCGACCGCCAGCACGGCCGTCGCCATCCCCGTCGCCAGGTCGGGGAGCGCGACGTCGAACCAGCCGAACGAACCCCAGAAGCGTTCGGGCAGGTGGTCGGCGTACTCAGCCAGCAGGGTCGACAGGTCGGGCACGAAGCCGGGCGGGGCGGGCGCGATCAGCTCGCCGCCCGGCTGCAGCGCGCCGTACAGCAGCAGGTTGCGCAGCCACCACCCGCCGCCGAGCACGGTTGTCACCGCGAGCGCGAGCGCGCCGGAGCCGACCGCCACGCGGCGTCGGTAGCGCAGCAGCGCGACGGTGTAGGTCAGCCCGATCCACACCGGCAGCATGAACGCAAAGCCCTTGGTGAGCAGCGCCAGGGCCGAAAGCGCCCCGACCCAGCAGGCCGTACGCCGGGACAGGTCGCCGGTCATCACGAAGGCCAGCGCCACGGTCAGCGCGCCGACCAGGGGGATGAGCAGATCGTCGTTGTTGACCGAGGCGCCGATGTGGAGCAGCTGCGGGACTGCCAGCGGCAGGACCGACGCGGCCACGGCGACCGGGCCCGGGCCGCGCAGTCGTCGGGCGGTGGCAAAGGCCAGCAGCGGCAGCGGCAGCACCATCAGCGCGCTGACCAGGCGCAGGAACAGCACGGCCTGGTCGTACGCCCAGGCCGTGCCGCCGGTCAGCTTCAGGGCGGCGGCCTCGAGGGCGTAGTACAGCGGCGGGTGCTGGGTGAGCTGGTTGACCTGCGGCGGCCCACCGGGCTGCGAGAGCGTGTCGAAGCTGCCCCGGTCGCCCCGGGCTGGAGCAGTACCGGCCCGGTAGGGCAGCGGACCGCGATCAAGGACGTTGGCGCTCGGCGAGAGCCCGGACACGCGCAGCGAGGCGACGACCGAGGGGTCGAGCAGGTCCGTGCCTGGAGCGGGCCAGCCGCGCCCGCGCTCGAGCTCAAGCACCGACTGGACGTGCTCGGGCTCGTCGGGCGCGCGGTAGACGGGTAGCAGCACTGCGTAGGCAAGCAGCAGCGAGCCGAACAGCGCCGTCACCGTCCACACCGAGCGGGGTACGCCGCGGGCACACGCCCGCAGGCCGAAGGCCTCCGCCGGGGCCTGCGCCGGGGAGGACCTGTCGGCGGCGGGCGAGGCCGCTGCGGTCACCCGATATGCGGCGTCCCGGGTGGTGTGCACGACCCCACGCTAGAGCGCGCGCCCGGCCCGGCCCGGCGCCACCTGCTCGAGGCACCCCGCCGGTAGCATCGGTGACCCAGCCCGATTGTCCTGGAGTCCCTCCCGTGAGCGTCATCTCGACCGTCGACCCGATCACCCGGACTTTCACGGCCCACGCGCACGCCAGCACGACGGCCAACGGGGCCGGTCGAGGGGGTGCTGACACCCTCGACGTCACCGTGATCCTGCCCTGCTTCAACGAGCAGGACCACGTCGTCGATGAGCTCGAGCGCATCACCGACGCGATGGACCGCAGCGGGTTCAGCTACGAGCTGCTCGTCATCGACGACAAGAGCACCGACAACACGCTGGCCGTGCTGCAGGAGCACCTGCCCCGCTTTCCCCGGATGCGGCTGATGCCCTTCCGGCGCAATGGCGGCTCGGGAACCGCACGTCGGATCGGGAGCGCCGAGGCGTACGGCTCGATCGTGGTCTGGACCGATGCGGACCTGACCTACCCGAACGAGCGCATCCCGGAGTTCGTCCAGCACCTGGTTGACAACCCGGGCGTCGACCAGGTCGTCGGGTCCCGGACCACGGAGGAGGGCACGCACAAGTGGGCCCGGGTGCCTGCCAAGTGGATGATCCGCAAGATTGCCGAGAAGCTGTCGTCCACCGAGATCCCCGACCTCAACTCCGGGCTGCGGGCCTTCCGGCGCGAGGTGTCCCTGCCCTACCTGCGGCTGCTGCCGCCAGGTTTCTCCTGCGTCACGACCATCACGCTGTCGTTCCTGTCCAACCAGCACCCGATCGACTACCTGGACATTCACTACAGCAAGCGGGCGGGCACCTCGAAGTTCCACTTCACGCGGGACGCCTACCGCTACATCCTGCAGGTGCTGCGCATGGTCATGTACTTCAACCCGATCAAGGTCTTGATGCCCGTTGCCCTGACGATCCTGGGCGTGGGGTTTTTGAAGCTGTTCGTCGACATCGCCCGGTTCGGCTTCCGGGTGCCCGGCTCCACGGTCCTGGTGCTGCTGACCGGGTTGCAGATCGCCGCACTCGCCCTGCTCGCCGACCTCGTAGTGCGCTCCCGCTCGGCCTGAGCCCTGCGCCGAACCGTGTGTGCCCGGACGGGTACCGTTCGGTGATGCGCCGAAACGCTGCGCAGCGGGCCTGTTCGACGCAATAAGGAACGGTAGGGATCTCAGTTGCGAGCGGGACCGGGTTACGAAAGGGGCCGGCGCGCCATGGCGACCATGCCCGGTCCTGAGGTGGGGTAGCGCCGCTGCAGGATCCGGAAGGGCGCGGTCACGGCCTGGGTGAGCGGCCCGAGCCCGTCCGGCGGCTGCAGCAACCGGCCGCTTCCGCCCGTTGCCAAGGCCATGCTGCCCGGGTCGCTCGCGGTCGGCGCGATCGGCTTGGTCCGGCCGGTGCTGGCCTTGAGCCGGCGCCGGCCAACAATGTCGCGGCCGTACTCCAGCGCGTGACCGAGCCCCGCGCCGTACCCGATCACCCGGACCTCGGCGAACCCGACCTTGGCGAGCAGCGCGGCCATGCCGTCGAACTCATAGCGCCGGTAGTGGCCGGCCAGCTCGTCGAAGGGGCCGTAGCGCTCCGGGGAGGAGGGCGTGCTCAGCAGCAGCCAGCCGCCGGGACGTAGCCGCTGCATCCATTCCCCGAGCGCGCCCTCGTCGTCGAGCAGGTGCTCGATCACCTCGAAAGCGCAGACCAGGTCGAAGGTCCGGCCGGGCTCCAGCACGTCCTCCGACATCCCATGGCGCACCTCGCCGCGACCCAGCGCAGCCAGTCGGCGCTGCGCCGTCGCGAAGGAGGTGTCGTCCGGTTCGGCGCCGAGGTAGTCATAGGTGCTGGCCAGCCGGGTTCCCACAGCACCTTGCCCACAACCGATCTCGAGCACGGTCCGGACCTCGGGCGGGATGAGGCTGCGTACGACGTCATAGCGCAGCCAGGCGTTGAGAGTCAGGGGGGGCAGGCTCATGCGGGTCTCCCGTTCGTTGACGTGACGTGCCGGTCGTCGCCACTGCCACCGGGGGAGGTACCGGAGCTGACCCCTCCCCGCTGTCCGGCCGCCGACCCTAGCGGCCGGCAGGCCCGATACTGGGGAGGTGTCCCGCCGCCCCGCGGTACGCCGGCTCCTGCGCGGACTGCTGGTCGCCGTCGTGCTCGCCCTGCTCGCCGTCGTGCTGCTGCGCAACGGCGCCACCCTGCGCCGCAGCGCGCGGGAGGTGTCCCCCGGGGCACTCGCGCTGGCGCTGGCCGCGGTGCTGGCCGGACTCTGCTGCGGCATGCTGGCGTGGCGGGCGGTGCTGGCTGATCTCGGTAGCCCCGTCCCACTGCCGGCGGCGATGCGCATCTTCTTCCTGGGCCAGCTCGGCAAGTACGTCCCCGGTTCGGTCTGGCCGATCGTGGCCCAGATGGAGCTCGGCCGGGAGTACGGCGTGCCGCGGCCCCGGTCCGGGGTGGTGGGCCTGATCGCGGTGGCCCTGAGCCTGGTCGCGGGACTGCTCGCGGCCGCCGTGACGCTGCCCTTCCTCTCGGCGCACGCCCTGGCGACCTACTGGCCCGCGTTCCTCGCCGTGCCCGTGCTGGGCGTGGGCCTGGTGCCCGCCGTACTGAACCCGGTCCTGTCCCGGCTGTTGCGCCTTGCCCGCCGTGGACCGCTGGAGCGCCCGCTGACCGGCCGGGGCGTGCTCACGGCACTGGGCTGGTCGGTGGGGACCTGGGGGTGCTTCGGGGCGCAGGTCTGGCTGCTGCTGCGTGACGTCGGCTCGTCGGGGGCGGGCCTGCTGCCCCTGGCGATCGGCGCCTTCGCGCTGGCCTGGACGGTGGGGTTCCTCGTCGTCGTCGCGCCGGCCGGTGCCGGGGTCCGCGAGGTGGTCCTGGTGTTGGCCCTGGCGCCGGGTGCCCGCCGGGACGTGGCGCTGCTGGTGGCGCTCACCTCCCGCGCGCTCATGACGGTCGGGGACCTGCTGTGGGCCGGCGCGGTCGTGCTGCGGTCCCGAGGCAGACGGGCCGCCGCCGAGCCCACAGCCCACGGTGAGCCCGGGTTCGAACCCGGCTCGGCGCCGCGCCCGGCACCCACCGGCTGATCGCGCTTCAGCGGCCGCCCCAGTACGCCGATGCCCTGGCATGCTCCCCGCCGTGCTTCCCGGCCATCCGACCGCGCCCGGCCGGCTCGGCGCCCTGGTTGCGGTCCTGTCCGTGGTCGGCGCGCTGCTCGGGCAGCTGCCGGCGGCGGCAGCGGCCACCCCCGTGCTCTACCCGGTACCGGCCTCGGGCTCGTTCGCTGTCGCGGGGCACGGCTCCGGCCACGGGCACGGGCTGTCCCAGTACGGCGCCCAGGGGGCCGGCCTGCACGGCGTCGCCCTGAACGCGATCCTGAGCCACTACTACCCGGGTAGCACGCTCGGGCCGCTGCCGGACAGTCCCGTCCGGGTCCTGCTCACCGCGAGCGTTGCGCCGGCCGACGTGCTGGTGGTTTCGCCGGCCGCCGGGCTGACCGTGCTCGACGAAGCCAGCGGGCGCCGCATCCTGCTGCCGTCCGGCCCGGCCCTGTGGCGTGCGGCGCGCGCGCGCGACGGGTCGTTCCGCCTGCAGTCGCTCGCCCCGGGGACCACGTCGGTCTGGACCAACCAGACACTGCTCGGCCGCGTGGTCCTCGCTGGACCCCTGGCGTTCTCCAACGCCGTACGGCTCTGGCCGGCTGGTCCGACCCAGACCGACGTCCGCGGGCTGCCGTCGCGGGGCTACCGCGGACGCCTCGAGCTGCGTACGACCAGCTCGGGCGGCACGGCAGTGGTCGACCAGGTGCTCATGGAGTCCTACCTGCGCGCGGTGGTACCGCTGGAGAGCTTCAGCTCCTGGCCCGACGCCACGCTGCAGGCGCAGGCGGTCGCGGCCCGCAGCTACGCGGCCAACAAGCGCGCCGCCTACGCCGCCAGCAGATACTTCGACGTCTTCGACTCGACGGCCGACCAGTCCTACGGCGGCGCGACCGCCTACACCGCGACCGGGGCCGCCACGGCCAGGGAGGCCGCGAGCACGGACCGCGCGATCGCAGCCACCGCCGGCAAGGCCCTGATGTACGCCGGTCGGCCCGCCTTCACGCAGTTCTCCGCCTCGGACGGCGGCTGGTCCGCCGATGGGGGGGCGCCCTACCTGACCGCGTCGGCCGACCCTTGGGAACGGGCGTACTCCACGAACCCGCTCAAGGACTGGACCGGCTCGATCAGCGCGACCCGGCTCGAGGACGCTGCCGGCCGCCCTCACGGATGGCTGACCCGGCTGGCCGTGACCAGCCGCGACGGACATGGCGACTGGGGCGGTCGGGTCCTGCTGGTCCGCCTGGACCACGTCGCGGCAGACGGCTCGGTTTCCAGCGTCGAGCTGACCGGCAGCGCCGTCCAGCGGGCCGGCGGCCTGCACAGCACCTACTTCACGGTGACCTCCCCGGCACGCGGCAGCAGCACCGGGGCCACCACCGGGGTCACCGTCGCCGACGCCGGGTGAGCGGGCCGTCCGCCCGTCGTGTCCTCGCGCCGCGCGAGGCGCTCGCGGCGTACGCTCGACCAAGGACGATGTGGACGACCACGATGCGGACGATCAGGTGATCCGCAACGCCCCGACCCAAGGAGCAGGCGCTGACCTCGGCACAGGAGCAGCCATCCTCGCCAGGGCCGAGGGTGCTGATCGACGCGACGGCGGTGGCCGCCGACGGTGATGGGGTCGGGCGCTACGTCGACGGCCTGGTCGGGGCGCTGTCCGCAGCCGGAGCCGATTTCGCCCTGGTCTGCCAGCGCTCGGACAAGGAGCGGTACGGCCGGCTCGCCCCGGACGCACCGGTCGTCGCTGGGCCGGTTGCGATCAGCCACCGACCCGCCCGGCTGGCCTGGGAGCAGACCGGCCTACCGCTGGTGGCCGAACAGGTCGGCGCGCAGGTCGTGCACTCCCCGCACTACACCTTGCCGCTGCGGGCCGGACGGCCTGTCGTGGTGACGATCCACGACGTCACGTACTTCAGCGAACCCGAGTTGCACGCCGGCCCGAAGGGCACGTTCTACCGGTCGGCCACCAAGACGGCCCTGCGCCGGGCGACCCGGTGCCTGGTCCCCAGCAAGGCCACCCGAGACGAGCTGGTGCGGGTGCTGGACGCCGACGCCACCTTGCTGGACGTCGCCCATCACGGCGTGGACCAGACGGTGTTTCATCCACCGGCGCCGGAGGAGCAGGAGCGGGTCCGGTCGCGGCTGGGCTTGCGGGAGTTGACCTACGTGGCGTTCCTGGGTGAGCTCGAGCCGCGGCGGAACGTGCCGAATCTGGTGCGCGGCTGGGTGCTGGCGGTCCAGGACCGGCCCGACCCACCAGCGCTGGTGATCGCCGGCGGGAGCGGCTGGGACGACGAGGTCCGCAGCGTGCTCGCCGAGGTGCCGGAGCACCTGCACGCCCTGCGCCCGGGCTACCTGCGGTTCTCCGACCTGCGTGGCTACCTCGGCGGCGCGGCCGTCGTCGCCTACCCCAGCCACGGCGAGGGTTTCGGACTGCCCGTACTGGAGGCCATGGCGTGCGGCGTCGCGGTCCTCACTACCCATCGCCTGTCGCTGCCCGAGGTCGGGGGCGACGCCGTCGCCTACACCGCCTCCGACCCCGAGTCGATCGCCCGGGAGCTCGGGCGGCTGCTCGACGACCCCGAGCGCAGGGCTCAGCTGGGTCGGGCCGCCCACGAGCGCTCGCTGGAGTTCACCTGGGAGGCCAGCGCGCAGGCCCACCTCGCGTCGTACGCCCGGGCGTGCCAGTAGGCCGTGCCGGTCTCGGTCGTCGTCCTGAACTGGAACGGCGCGCACCTGCTCCCGGACTGTCTGGACGCCCTGCTCGCACAGGAACCCGCGCCCGAGGTCTGGGTCGTCGACAATGCCTCCGCGGACGGCAGCGCGGAGCTGGTACGGGCCCGCTACCCGCAGGTGCGGCTGCGCGAGACGGGGGCGAACCTGGGCTTCGCCGGCGGCAACAACGTGGCTCTGCGCGAGGTGGACACCGACTACGTCGCGCTGCTGAACAACGACGCGGTGCCCGAGCCCGGGTGGCTCGCGGGGCTGGTGGCCGTGCTGGCCGCCCACCCTGGCGCGGCGGCCGTGACGGGCAAGGTGCTGATGGCCGGCGACGGCCTGGTGAACAGTGCCGGCGGCTGGGTGGACCGCCTCGGTCACGGGCGGGACCGGGGGTTCGGGATGCCCGACGACGGGCGGTGGGACGAGGCCGCCGAGGTCTTCTACGCGCCCGCGACCGCCTGCCTCTACCGGACCGCCGCCGTCCGCGACGCCGGTTTGCTCGACGAGGACTTCTTCCTGTACTACGAGGATGTCGACCTGTCGTGGCGGCTGCGTCTGGCCGGCTGGTCGGTGCGGTACGAGCCCAGCTCCGTGGTGCGGCACCTGCACTCCGCCTCCGCCACCAGCGGCTCGCCGCTGCACCTGTTCCACGACGCGCGCAACCGGCTGCTCATGGTCGTCAAGGACGCCCCGGCCGGTGTGGCGCTGGCGGCCTGCCTACGGCTGCCCGTGACCGCGGTCGGCTTCGCGCTGCGGGGTGCGCCGCAGCGTGGCGTCGTACTCGGTCGCGCCTGGCTGTCCTTTGTGCGCCTGCTGCCCCGGATGCTGCGCCGCCGGCGGGCCCTGACCCGAAGCGCCGTGGTGACCCGGGCGGAGCTGGAGCAGCTCCGGGTCCGGCTGGAGCGGGAGCGGTGAGCGCCTTGACCGTGGCGCTGGACGTCACGCCGCTGGTCGGGGCCCGCACCGGGATCGGCCGCTCCGTGGCGGGCGTGCTGGCCGGGCTGGATGCGCTGCCCGGGGGGCCCGCGGTCCTGCCGTACGTGCTCGGGGCTCCTCGACACCGCGGCGCCGGACCTCCGGGGGCTCGCCTGGTGCCGGTTCCGGCCCGTGCGGCGCTGGCCGCCTGGTCCCGGGTCGACCGGCCGAGAGTGGACCGCTGGCTAGCGGGCGCGCAGGTTCTGCACGCGACCAACTTCGTGGTCCCCCCCAGCCGGCTGCCGACCCTGACGACGGTGCACGACTGCTCGTTCGCACAGGTGCCGGACACCGTCGCCGCGCACGTGCACGCCTTTGGGCCGGTGCTGCGCCGCGCCCTGCGTCGGGGGGCCCACGTGCACACGGCCACCGAGCAGGTCGCCGACGAGGTGGAGGAGCTGTTCGCGCCGGGGCTGCGGGACCAGGGCCGGCTGCACGTCGTGCCGTTCGGGCTGGCCGCCCCGGGTCCGGCCGGTGGGGTCAACCCGGTGCCGCCCGGCGCGCCGTACGTCCTGGCCCTCGGCCGCCTGGAGCCGCGCAAGAACCTGCCGGTGCTGCTGCGGGCACTGCCCGGCGTACCCGATGTGCGGCTGGTGCTCGCCGGGCCGGACGGCCCCGGCCGGCCCGCGGTGGACGACGCTCTGGCCGCGCTTGCGCCGACCGACCGGGCGCGGGTGTTGCTGCTCGGCCCGGTCGACGAGGCGGTCAAGCGGGTGCTGCTCGAGGATGCGGTGGCCCTGGCCTATCCGTCGCTGTATGAGGGCTTCGGCTTCCCGGTGCTGGAGGCCATGGCGCTCGGCACGCCCGTGCTCGCCGCCGACATCCCCGCGCTGCGCGAGGTCGCCGGCGGCTGCGCCCTGCTCGTCGACCCACACGACGCGCTGGCGGTCGCCGAAGGCCTGCGGCAGCTCGTCACCGGCCAGGGTGCGGAGCGGGTCGCTCCGGCGTGCGACCGCGCGGCCGCCTACACCTGGGAGCGCACCGCCGCCGGCCTGGCCCGGGTGTACGACCAGCTGGCCTGAGCCGGCCGCTCAGGGCCCGGCCGGCCGTACGGTGATCGGCCGGTCCAGCACCTCGTCGTACACCTCTGCGTAGGCGTCGGCGACCTGTGCCGCCTGGTAGCGCTCGACGTTGCGCAGCCCGGCCTCGACCAGCCTCCTGCGGTAGGTCGGGTCGCTGAGCACGCGCACGACGCCGGCCCGGATGGCCGCGACGTCCTCCGGGTCGACGAGACAGGCGGCTCCACCGGCGACCTCGGCCATGGGGTCGCGGTCGCTCGTCACCACCGGCCGCCCGCTGGCCTGCGCCTCCAGCACCGGTACCCCGAAGCCCTCGCGGGTCGAGGGGAACAGCAGCAGGTCGCAGTCGCGGTACGCCGCGGCCACCTCCGCATCGCTGAGATCGGCCCGGACCTGGACCGACAGGCCGGCGAGTGCCTGCAGCTGCTCGGCGTCAGGGCGGCCGACGAGCACGACGTCGACGTCCAGCCCGTGCAGGGCCTGAGCCGAACGGAGCAGGTTCTTGTTCGGCCAAGCGCCCAGCAGCAGCACGACGGGCCGCTCCCGGTCCGGTGCGGGGCTCGGGGCGAAATCCGGCCGCACCGGGTTGCGCACCACCCGGACCCGCGACGGCTCGCACCGCACGACCGACAGCAGCTCCCGGCGGGTCGCCTCGCTCGGGACGGTGACCAGGCGGGCCCGCCGGACCGGCAGCCGGAGCCAGAACCACCGGTAGAGCGCGGCCCGCACACCGCTGTGCCGCACCAGGAACTCCGTGTCGTGCACGGTCAGCACCGTGCTGTGCCGCCGCAGCAGCAGGTCCAGGTAGTGCACGTCGCCGACCACGTGGGTGAGCTCGCCCTGCAGCCGCCGCGCCTCCAGCACCGCCCGCAGCCGGGGCAGCAAGCCCGAGCTCGGAAAGGACGACACGGCGACCCGTACGTCGAAGCGCGCCGCCAGATGGGGCCGGACCGCCTCGAACACGGCCTCGATGCTGAACTGCTGCGGGTGCGGTAGCCGCTGCAGGTGCACGACCTGCGCTGGCCGCTCGATCACCAGCGCCACCATAGTGGGGTCGTGCCGATCACCGTCCTGTTCGTGCAGCCCATGGCCGAGCGGGGCGGGTCGGACCAGGCGCTGCTGCGGCTGGTCCGGACGCTGCCGCGCGAGGACTTCGACGTGCACGTCGCGGTGCCGGCCCCGCATCCCCTGGCCCAGGAGTTCGCAGCGGCGGGGGCCCGGCTGCACGTCGTACCGATGCGCCGGATCTCGACCAGCCACGGCGGCCTGGGCTGGCTGGCCTACGCCGTGTGTTGGCCGCTGTCGGTGCTGCGCCTGGTCCTGCTGTCCCGGCGGGTCAGTGCCGACGTGCTGCACACCAACTCGCTGCACAGCTGGTACGCCTTTGCCGCAGCCTGTCTCCTGCGGCGCCCGCACGTCTGGCACGCCCGCGAGGTGGTTGTTCAGTCCCGAGCCGCGCTGGCCGTGGAGCGCCTGCTCACCTCCCGGGCCGACCTGGTGCTCGCCGGGTCGCAGGCGATCGCCGACCAGCTCACGGCGCGGCGCCTCGTGGTGGTGCACGAGCACCCGGACCCGGCCGAGTTCTCGCCCAGTCGGGCCGGGGTCTTCCGAGCGGATGCCGGGCTGCCGGACGACGTCGCGGTGGCGGTCCTGCTCGCCCGGCTCGACACCTGGAAGGGGTTCGAGGTCGCGCTGCGAGCCTGGCCCCTGGTACGGGCTCGCGTCCCGGACGCCCGGCTGCTGCTGGCCGGGGGCGCGGTGGCGGGCAAGGGCGACTACGCCGAGGTCCTGCGGCGCCGAGCGGCCGCAACGCCGGGCGTGCTGTGGCTGGGGGAGCGGCGCGACGTCCCGGAGCTGCTGGCCGACTGCGACGTGCTGCTCGCTCCCTCGACCCTGCCGGAGCCGTACGGCCTCGGGCTGGTGGAGGCGCTCGCGAGCGGCTGTCCGGTGGTCGCCAGCGACGCCGGCGGTCCGCGGGAGATCCTGGCCGCCGCGGCTCCCGGAGCGGGCCTGCTCGTGCCCGCCGGCGACCCCGACGCGCTCGCCGCCGCCGTCGTCGGCCTGCTGGCGCCGACCAGCACCGCCCTGCGGCGTCGCCGGCCGGTGCTCGCCAGGCCCGCGCCGCCGCCGTTCGCGCGGCTGCTCAGCGAGGTTGCGGCGCGCCGTTAGGCTCGCGCGGTGCGCGTCGTGGTGGTCACCTGGTCACCCGGCGACGCGTTGGCCGGCTTCCTGCAGTCCCTGGCCGCGGCCACCACCAGGCCGTACGCGGTGGTGCTGGCCGACAACGGCTCCACCGACGGGTCGGTGGAGCAGGCCGAGGGGCCGGGCGTCTGCCTGCTGCGCACCGGCGGCAACCTGGGCTACGGCAAGGCCGCGAACCTCGGCGCCTCGGGCGCGGCCGAGGACTGGCTGGTCGTGGCGAACCCGGATCTCGTCTGGGACCCCGGCTCGCTGGACGCGCTGCTGGCCGCCGCCGGGCGCTGGCCCGCCGCCGGCTGCCTGGGCCCGGCGATCCGCACGCCCGGCGGGCAGCTCTACCCGTCGGCCCGCGCCTTCCCGTCCCTGGGCCGCGGCCTCGGCCACGCCACCTTCGGCTGGTGGTGGCCGGCGAACCCCTGGACCAAGTCCTACCGCGCCGAGGCCGGGCGTCCCGTCGAGTCCGCCACCGGCTGGCTGTCGGGTTCGTGCCTGCTCCTGCGCCGCGCCGCCTTCGAGCAGGTCGGCGGCTTCGACCCGTCGTACTTCATGTACTGCGAGGACATGGACCTGTGCCGGAGGCTGGCCGACGCAGGCTGGCAGAACGTGTACGTGCCCGGCTCGGTGATCACCCACTCGGGCGGCCACTCGACGCAGCGGGTGGCGCACGAGATGCTCGCCGAGCACCACCGGTCGCTGTACCGCTACCTGGCCCGGCAGTACGCCGGCCCCCGGTACGCCGTGCTGCGGGGCCTGCTCGCCGTCGGGCTGGGCCTGCGATACCTGGTGGCCGCCCGGATCGGCTCGGTCGGGGAGGGCGCCGCGCCGACCCGCTCCGCCGACGTGCTGGAGGCTCGGTGAGGCACGCCCTGGTCCTGGCCGGGGGCTCCGGCACGCGGCTGTGGCCGTTCTCCACCGCCGGCCTGCCCAAGCAGCTCGTCCCGCTGCTGCACGGCCGCTCACTGCTCGAGATCGCCGTCGAGCGGGCGAGCTCCGTCGTACCGGCCGGACAGGTGTGGCTGTGCGCCGGGGAGCAGCTGCGTGAGGCCGTGACGGCGGTACCGGGGCTGCAGGCCGACCGGCTGGTCCTCGAGCCGTCCGGTCGCGACACGCTGCCCGCGCTCACCCTGGCGATGTCAGCGATCGCCGCCCAGGACCCCGACGCCGTGGTCGCGGTGCTCACAGCGGACCACCTCATCGAGCCGCTGGCGGCCTTCACCGCGACCCTGGAGCGCGGCTTCGCCGTCGCGGAGGCGCAGGAGTCGGCGCTGGTCACCTTCGGCGTGGTGCCGGACCACCCGGCGACCGGTTTCGGCTACCTCGAGCTCGGCGACCGGCTGACCGGAGACGCGGTCGTGGTGGCCCGCTTCGCCGAGAAGCCGGCCCGGGCCCGGGCCGAGCAGCTCCTCGAGCAGGGCGCGCTGTGGAACTCCGGCATGTTCGTGTGGCGGGCGAGCACCCTGCTGCGCGCCGTGCAGGCCTTCGCGCCCGAGACCGCGCGCCTGGTCGAGCTGGTCCGGGCCGGCGACGACGCCGCCTGGGCGGACGTGCCCCGGACCTCCGTCGACTACGCGATCATGCAACCGGCCTCGACCTCCCCGGACTTCGTCGTGGCCGCCCTGCCGCTGGCCGCGCACTGGCTGGATGTCGGCTCCTGGCCGGCGTACGGCGACGCGGTCGGACGCGACGACGCCGGCAACGCCCTCGGCGACGGTCTGCGCGAGGTCGTGGCCAGCCGCGACTGCGTGGTCGCCTCCTCCGACCCCGACCACCTCATCGCCCTCGTCGGCTGCCTCGGGCTGGTGGTCGTCCACACCCCGGCCGCCACCCTGGTCATGCCCGCCGACCAGGCCCAACGCGTCAAGGAGCTGCACGCGCTCGTCCAGGCCGACCATCCCCACCTGGCCTGACCCTCCCCAACCCCCTTTTTCGCCGATCAAGGCGAAAGGCCCATGGTCATCATGACGATCATGGGCCTTTCGCCTTGATCGGCGGGCGATGAGGGGTGATCGGCGGATGCGGGGTACGACGGGCTCTGCTGGCGCCACCCTGCGTATGCAGCACAATGGGCGCATGCCGGTGCTGACGACGTCCAACGCTGCGCTGGCGACCGGGTACGTGCTGGCGGTGCCGTTCACGCTGTACCTGCCGGGGTTCCTGCGGCTGTGGCGGCGCCGCGAGCCGGGCGTGTTCGCCGCCGAGGAGCTCGGTGCCGTCCTGATAGCCACCGGCTTCGCGTTGAAGGGCCAGGCGGTGAGCGCCGTCGTCAACGGCGGCTGGGCGGCCGGCCTCGCCGTGGCCTACGCCTTCGAGGGCCGCAAGCGTTCCAGGGCCCTGTTCGGCTGAACGGAGAGCCGGCGGGCCTACAGCGCCACCTACAGCGCGACCTGCAGGTCGGGCTCGGTCACAGCGCGTACCTCGTCGACGGTGACGCCGGGCGCCAGTTCGCGCAGGACGAGCCCGGCCGGTTCCACGTCGATCACCGCCAGGTCGGTGATGATGCGCTGGATGCAGGCCAGCCCCGTGTACGGCAGCGAGCACTCGCGCACGATCTTCGGCGAGCCGTCTCGGGCGGCGTGCTCCATCATCACCAGGACCCGCTTGGCACCGTGGACCAGGTCCATCGCGCCGCCCATGCCCTTGACCATCTTGCCGGGAATCATCCAGTTCGCCAGGTCGCCGCGCTGGCTGACCTGCATCGCCCCGAGCACCGCGACGTCGACGTGGCCGCCCCGGATCATCGCGAACGAGCTGGCGCTGTCGAAGTAGGACGCGCCGGGCAGGATCGTCACGGTCTCCTTGCCGGCGTTGATCAGGTCGGGGTCGACGGCATCCTCGGCCGGGTAGGGCCCGACGCCCAGCACGCCGTTCTCGCTGTGCAGCACGACGTGCACGCCCGGCTGGATGTAGTTCGGGACCATCGTCGGCAAGCCGATACCGAGGTTGACATACTGGCCGTCGGTCAGCTCCTGTGCGACCCGGGCCGCGAGCTCGTCACGCGTGCGCACGGGAGACCGTCCTTTTCTCGATCCGCTTCTCGGCGCTGGCCTGCACGACGCGCTGCACGAAGATGCCGGGGGTGTGGACCAGGGCCGGGTCGAGCTCGCCGGGCTCCACCACCTGCTCGACCTCGGCGATCGTCACCCGCCCGGCCGCTGCACACAGCGGGTTGAAGTTCGCCGCCGTCTTGTCGTACACCAGGTTGCCGTGCCGGTCCCCGTACCGCGCGTGCACCAGGGCGAAGTCGGTACGGATGCCGTGCTCCAGCACGAAGGTCGCACCGTCGAACTCCCGGACCTCCTTGGGTTCGCTGGCCAGGGCGACCCCCCCGGACCCGTCGTAGCGCCGGGGGAGCCCGCCGTCGGCGACCTGCGTGCCCACGCCGGCGGGGGTGAAGAACGCCGGGATCCCGGCGCCGCCGGCGCGCAGCCGCTCGGCGAGGGTGCCCTGCGGCACCAGCTCGACCTCCAGCTCGCCCCCCAGGAACTGCCGCTCGAACTCCTTGTTCTCCCCGACGTAGGACCCCGTCGTACGTCGGATGCGCCCGGCCCGCAGCAGCGAGCCCAGCCCGTACCCGTCGACACCGCAGTTGTTGCTGACGGTCTCCAGGTCGGTGGCTCCGGTGTCCAGCAGCGCGTCGATGAGGGCCTGCGGTACGCCACACAGGCCGAACCCGCCGACGGCAAGGGACGACCCGCTCGCGATGTCCTCGACCGCCTCAGCGGCGGTGCTGACGACCTTGTCCACGCATCTCCTTCGCTCCGGGGTGCACCGTAGCCTGGGCCGGTGTTGGCAGAGACGGTGTGGCGCCCGCAGCTGCCCGTCGACGTACGGCGGACGCTCGCGCCGCTGTCCCGGGGGCGCGGCGACCCGACGCACCTGGTCGAGCCCGATGGCACGCTCTGGCGGACCACGACGACCGAGGACGGGCCGGCGACGTACCGGCTGGTGCAGCGCGGCTTGCACGAGATCGCCTGTACCGCATGGGGTCAGGGGGCTCAGCGGGTCGTGGCCGGTCTGGCCGACCTGCTCGGTGGTCGCGACCTCTGCGCCGGCTTCGAGCCTGGCCACCCGTTGCTCACCGACACTCAGCTGCGCCATCCCGGGCTGCGCATCCCGCGTACCGGACGCGTCTTCGAGGCCCTCGTGCCGGCGGTGCTCGAGCAGAAGGTCACCGGGAAAGAGGCGCGGGCAGCCTGGCGCGGCCTGGTCCTGCGGCACGGCGAGGCGGCGCCCGGTCCGGGGCCGTACGGGATGCGGGTCCCGCCTCCCGCCGAGGTGTGGCGGCGGATCCCGTCCTGGGAGTGGCACCGCGCGGGCGTCGACCCGAAGCGGTCCCGGACCGTCTGCGAGGCCGGACGGCTAGCGGGGCGGCTGGAGCAGGCCGTCGGCATGGACCCGGTGGCCGCGCACGCCCGCCTGCAGGCCATTGCGGGCATCGGTGCGTGGACGTCGGCGGAGATCGCCCAGCGGGCACTGGGGGACAACGACGCGGTGAGTGTGGGGGACTATCACCTGGCGCAGTTCGTCGGCTGGGCCCTGGTCGGGCGGCCGCTCGACGACGACGGGATGCTGGAGCTGCTCGAAGGGTGGCGGCCGCACCGCTACCGCGTCGTACGGTTGCTGGAGCTCAGTGGCGTGCGCAAGCCGCGGTTCGGGCCCCGGCTGACCGTGCAGGACCACCGGAGCCACTGACGGCAGTGCGGCGGGGATGCTTCACTGCGGGCATGGCGTCCCCCCTCGACGACCCGACCCTGCGGTCGGCGATGCGGACCTACCTGGACGCGGCCGCCGCGCTCGAGGACGCCGCCGCGATCCGCCAGCCGCGTGAACTGGTGGACCTGGCCGAGGCCAAGGCGTTGGCCGGGCTGCTGCTGCGCAAGCGGCTCGGCGACCTGGGCTTCACCTTGCCGTCCGGTCAGCGCAGCAGCACATAGTCCTGCGGGTCGCTGGGCCCCCGGTCCGGCGGCGCGGCCGCAGGATGCCCGACGGCGACCGCGCCCATCGGCTCCCAGCCCTCCGGCAGCTCCAGGACGTCCTGGACGACGTCGGGGCAGAAAAGCGTGCTGCCGACCCAGGCGCTGCCCAGGCCCTCGGCGGCGAGCTGGACCAGCAGGTTCTGCACCCCGGCGCCCACCGCCATGAGGAACATCCGCAGCTCGGCCGCGGACCGCCGCTCGTCGGGATAGGCGTGCGCGTCCTCGCGGACCAGGCACGGCACCATCAGGTACGGTGCCGCGCGCAGCACCTCGCCCCGACGCAAGCGGCTTTCGATGGCCTCGTCGGTGAACCCGTCTCGGCGCAGGTCCTGCGTCCACCGCTGCGACATCACGTCCAGCAGGGCTGTCCGCCGCTCATCGTCCTCGACCAGCACGAAGCGCCAGGGAGTGCTGTGGTGCGGGGCCGGAGCGGTAAGGGCGGCCGCGACAGCCCGCAGTACGACGGCCCGGTCGACCGGCTCGTCGCTGAAGGCGCGTACGGTCCGGCGCAGACCCAGGGTCTGGCGGTGCGCCTCAGCGGTGCCGAGCCGGAACCAGTCCTGCGCCGCCGGCCGGACGAGGGCGACGGCCCCCCTGCCGTCGTCGGGCAGCGCCAGCCCGCGTACGACAGCGGCGGCGATACCGTCCGCCTTGCCCTTCACCAGCTCCGCGGCGGCAGCGAGCTCGTCGGCTACGGCGATCTCGGTGACCTCGAGCAGGTGGCCGTAGCTGTCTACGGTGCCCCGGGCATCCCGGACGGGGGCAAGTCCTGCTGCCCCGATGGCCTGGTCGACCTGGCCGACGCGCCAGGCGCGCCCCATGGTGTCGGAGACCACCACGGCGACGTCGACGCCTGCGCGCTGCCGGAGCCCGTCACGCAGCTCGCGTGCACTGGCGTCGGGATCAAATGGCAGCAGGGCGATCTCGTCGCGTCGGACGTTGCTCCCGTCCACGCCCGCAGCTGCCAGGACCAGGCCGGTCCGGGTCTCAGCGATGGTTGTCGTACCCCGGCGGGCCACGACTCTGACGGTCTCGCCGTCGACGGCGGCGAGGCGGGCGGCCTCCCGGTCGGGGCCCGCCGGCAGCAACCGGCCCTCGGCCTTGCTGACCACCTTGCTGGTGACGACGAGCACGTCGCCGTCGCGTAAGTCAGCGTGTTCGGCGAGCAGGCCGGCGAGGTCGTCGCCTGGCCGTACCTCGGGCAGGCCGACGACCGGCCGGACCGAGAAGCCCTCAGGCACCGGCCAGGTCCAGGGCGGCGCGGGCCATGGCGACGGTTGCCTCCAGGTCGTTCATGAGCAGCGGTACGGCGCGCACCTCCACGTCCGGCACGCTGGCGCCCTCGTCCGCGGTGTCCACCAACCAGCCGTCGAGCAGGTCGCTGCCGTAGTGCCGCCCGACCGCCTCGGCGCTGGTCGCCACCCCGATCGCGTCGAGGCAGGCATCGGCCATGCCCCGGACGGGGGCCCCGCCGATGATGGGGCTCAGCCCCACGACGGTCTTGGCCTGCAGCGCCTCGCGTACGCCGTTGACCTGCAAGATCGTGCCGATGCTGACCACGGGGTTGCTCGGCGGCAGCAGTACGAGGTCGGCCGCCTCGATCGCTTCGAGCACGCCCGGCGCGGCAGTGGCGGTGTCGGCGCCGACCGCGACGATGGCGTGGGCCGGAAGGGCCGCCCGGTGCTTGATCCACCACTCCTGGAAGTGGATCGCGTGCCGGGTCCCGGTCGCCGGATCGTCCACCACCACGTGGCTCTCGATTCGGTCGTCACTCATGGGCAGCAGCCGGGCGCCCGGCTGCCACCGCTCGCACAGGGCCGTCGTGACCTGGCTCAGGGGGTAGCCCGCATCCATCATCTGCCGGCGCACCAGATGCGTGGCCAGGTCGCGGTCGCCCAGCCCGAACCAGGCGGTCGGCACTCCATACGCCTGCAGCTCGGCCTTGGCGGCGAACGTCTCGTCCTGCCTACCCCAGCCGCGCTGCTCGTCGATGCCGCCGCCCAGGGTGTACATCACGGTGTCCAGGTCCGGGCAGATGCGCAGGCCGTACAGGGTGATGTCGTCGCCGGTGTTGACCACCACGGTGAGCTCGGCGTCAGGTACCGCAGCCCGCACCCCCCGCAGGAACCGGGCCCCGCCGATACCGCCCGCAAGGGCCACGAGGTTCATGCAACGCAGTCTCCCAGCCGGCTCGGCTGCCACCCTCCCGCCGCCCTGCTGGCGGCCGCCCTGCTGGCCGCCGGCCCGCCACTCCCTGCCCGCCACTCCCTGCACGACGATCTTCACGGCGCCCCGGTGGGGCTCGTGAAGATCGTCGTGCAGGACGGTGGGTAGGCGCGCGCTCTGGACGCAGCCCTGGCCTGCACGACGATCTCCACAGCCGCGCCACGTATCCACAAGCCTCAGCCGGAGCGTCCTACCGGCCCGCTCAGGACGCGACTGTTCGGCCCATGACCGACTGTCCAGTAGTTCCGGCCGTCGCCCTCGCCGCTCAATCGCGCTCGACGGCGGGGGTGTTCACGATGGCGCAGGCCAACGCGGCAGGCCTGTCGCGCACTGATGTCCTGGTGCTGCTGCGCCGAGGTGTGTGGCGCACGCTGCACCCCTCGGTCTTCGCCAGCGCGACGACGCCCGTGACGAGGGCCGTTCGTGAGGCTGCGGCACTGGCCCTGCTCGGCCCGGACGCCGTGCTTTCCCACGCCACCGCAGCCCGGCGGCACGGCCTGGAGCTGCGCGAACGCGGGGACCAGGTCTTCGCGACGGTGCCGATCGGCCAGCACGTACCGCGACGTCCAGGCCTGGTCGTGATGCGTACGCGCCATCCCTGCGTCGGCGCCGTCCTCGGCGGCGTGGCGGTGACGCCGCTGCCACGCACGCTGGTCGACCTCGCCAGAGATCTGCCTCGTGGGGAGCTCCGGGCTGTGTTGGCCGATGCGGCACGCCGCAAGCGGCTGACCGTCGAGCGCGTCCTGTCCGCGGCCGAGGGGATGGGCGGGCGAGCAGGGCTGCTCGACCTACGCGCTGCCTGCGACGAGCTGGACCCCTCGCTGGAGTCGGTCCTGGAGGAGGAGGCGCTGCCGCACCTGTTGGGGCTCGGGCTCGAGGACCTGGTGCGCCAGCACGAAGTCCGCGACCGCTATGGACGGCTGCTGGCACGTCTGGATGTCGCGTGCGTCCGGCTCAAGCTCGCCATCGAGGTCGATGGCTGGGCGTGCCATTCCGAACCGGCCGCGCGCAGTCGCGACTCCCGCCGGGACCGCCTGCTCATCGCTGAGGGATGGACCGTTGTTCGGGTGACGACTGACGACGTACGACGTCGGCCGCGCGCCATGCTGCTCGAGCTCGCGCGGGTGGTGGCCCGGCTGGAAGCCTCGGCTGCCTGACCGCGCACGGTCCGTGAAGATCGTCGTGCAGCCCGGGTACGTCGGCTGCGCTCAGCAGCCCGCCCCGTTCCACACGACGATCTTCACGACAGCAGGTAGGGCCGCATTCCAATCGTGAAGATCGTCGTGCAGCGGCTGTGGTGGGGCAGGCGGTGGCCGCCACCGGAGCGCTGGGTCATGCGATGGAGCAGCCGGACGGCGCAGGGCTGCGGCTGGTCCTGCATCGCCGGATCGACCTCGTTCAGTGCAGCTGGGTCAACCTAGGCCCCGAGCAGTGTGCGCGCGTGCTCGCCGGCGGCGTCGCCGAGCTGGGCGGCACGTCGATGGAGGAGACCGTCAGTTGACTGGCGGGATCACGGCACGGTTCGAGGCGGTTGGTCCAGCAGCTCGTGGCGATGGTGCAGGCCGCGGGACGCGCCCCACGGCAGCGCACGACGGCGTACGGTCCGGTGGCGTCGGAGCGGCGCGCAGCGGCGTGGCGCGGTGATGCGGACCGGGTGGCGCTGCCGTTGGTCTGGTGCCTGGAACGAGGAGAGCCGAAGTGGATCCGCACGCGCTGTCGCAACGCATCGAGCAGTTGGCCCAGGCCTCCGGCGTGGAGTCCGAGCAGCGGGCCGACGTCGCCGGCCCGGAGCTTCGTGCGCTTCGGGAGGAGGTCGTCGCTTCCCGTACGGACCTCGCCGGCTTACGGGTCGAGAGCGACGCAGTACGAGCCGATCTGGCTGGTCTGTCGGAGCGCGTGGCCGATTCCACGGCGGCCGGACGGAGTGAGTCCGAGGCGCTCGCGGGCAGCGTCCTGGAGCTGGTGCCCGCGCTGGAGTCCCGGATGGCCGTGCTCGAGGATGCGCTGGACGCCACGGCGGAGCGCCTTGAGTCCTTGGCGCGCGACGGGGCGCACACCTCCCGGGACGCGCTGCACGAGCTGACCGATGGATTGGTTGCCCTGGACCAGCGGGTCGAGGCCCTGGCCGACCAGACGCGCAGCCGCAGCGAGGCCCTGGCCACGGCCGTTTCGGGAGCCCTGTCTGGCACGGCCGGTCTCGCTCGCCTCGTCGAAGGGTTGCAGCACAGTCTCGAAGGCCGCGTGGACGGCGTAGGAGAAGCGTTGTCGGCGGGCCTCGTGGAGCTGCGCGCCGACCTGCTCGCGGACCGTGCGGACGGCGTAGGAGAAGCGCTGTCGGCGGGCCTCGTGGAGCTGCGCGCCGACCTGCTCGCGGACCGTGCGGACGGCGTACGAGAAGCGTTGGCGGCGGGCCTCGTAGGCCTGCGCGCCGACCTGCTCTCCGACCGTGCGGACGGCGTACGAGAAGCGCTGTCGACGGGCCTCGTGGAGCTGCGCGCCGACCTGCTCGCCGACCTCGCGGACCAGCGCCGGCAGCTGGCGGAACCCACCGCTTTAGCAGCGCCGCCCGCGGCACCCGAACTGGCCGAGCGTCCCGCGGCCGCGCCGTCGTTGTCGCCGGGCGCACCGAAGCCACCGGTCGCACCGAAGCCGGTGACGCCGACCAGGCAGACCGCAGGGCGGCCCGCCGCCGCTGAACCACGTCCCGAGCCCCCGCCGCCGGCCCGTCCCGTCACGTCGCCGCCGCGCACGGCCACGACGGCCGCTGCTCCACGTCCGGTCCCGCCGGTGCCCACGGGATCCACAGCGCGGACACCGAGGGCCGCAGGCGGCGATGACCGAGGTGCTCCCGCTGCTGCTCGGCCGTCCAGGCCGGCGGGCGCCCGGCCGTCCGCGCCAACGCCTAGCCGGCCCCCGGCACCGCCTGGTGGCCGGTCGACCCAACCCCCGGCGCCGCCTAGTGGCCGGTCGACCCAACCCCCGGCGCCGCCTAGTGGCCGGCCGACCCAACCCGCAGCCGATCGGCCGTCCGCCCCCGGGGGCGGACGGTCACCCACTGCAGCCAGTCGTCGGCCGGCCAGGCCTGGCACCGGAGGGCCCCCGTCGGTGGCCCTCGGCGGCCCAGCCGACGCACGCACCCGTACACCGGCCGCCCCGGCGAACCGTGCTGCACGGCCGACCGCCGGGAGCGTCCCGATGGACGACGTGGAGGACCTGCCGCCCTTTCTCGAGCGCTCCTTCAGTGCCCGGTCGCGGGCGGCGCCCGCCTCCCCGGCACGCGGGGGGCCAGCTGCCGGTAGGCGCTCGGCGGCCGCGCCGCCGGCGGCACCGTCCGAGGCGGCCGACCAGGCGCGCGGACCGCGTCGCCGCCCCCGTCCCTGACGACCCCGTCCCTGACGACCCCGTCCCTGACGACGGCCCCTTGACGACCCCGTCCCTGACGACGGCCCCTGACGACCATCCCGGACGACGACCGTCCTGACGACCGTCCCGGACGACGACCGTCCTGACGACCGTCCCGGACGACGACCGTCCTGACGACCGTCCCTGACGATCCCGTCCCCGACAGCCCTCGTGCCGACGGCGGGGAGCGTACCGAGTTCCTGCTGAGGACGGGGCGCTCACGGGCAGGAAGCGCGCCCTAGCACCGGCGGCCTTGACTCCGGCGCACGACACGCGTGTAATTCCACTCGTGTCGTTCCCCCTGGCCGGGTGGCGCCTCCCGACCCCGGCCAGTGGCACGAGGCCCGCCGCACCTGCGCCGGGCTGTCACTGCCAGTCAGGAGTTGCGATGAATGAGTTGGGACACCTGGTCGCTGTGCACGACGGGGACGATGCACTGCTGGCATGGCAGGAGCAGGCCCTGTGCGCGCAGACCGATCCGGAGGCCTTCTTCCCGGAGAAGGGCGGCTCGACCCGCGAGGCCAAGCGCATCTGCGTCGGCTGCGAGGTCAAGGCCGAGTGCCTGGAGTACGCGCTGGGCTCCGATGAGCGCTTCGGCATCTGGGGCGGACTGTCGGAGCGGGAGCGACGCCGGCTCAAGCGCCAGGTCGGCTGAGGCCGCGACCGGCTAGCGACCCGCTGGCGACCCGCTGGACGACTAACCTAGGTCCGCCCGCACCGCGGTCCTGGTCGGCCGGCCGGGCCCGCAAGCCGTCAATACCGGTCGCCCGTGATGTCCTCCCCCTCCACCACACCTCCGGTTCGGTCGCGGCGTCCGCGTCGGCCGGTCTCGACGGTCCCGGTGGGGGACGTCACCGCTGTCCTGGTGGCCCATGACGGCGCTGCCTGGCTGCCGGAGGTGCTCACGGCGCTGCGCGCCTCCACTCTGCGGCCCCGGCACCTGGTCTGCGTGGACACCGGTTCGACCGACGGCAGCCCGGCGCTGCTCCGGGCGGCCGGCAGCGTGGTCCTGGAGCTGCCCCGCGACACCGGCTTCGGCGCCGCGGTCGCTGCGGGTCTGGCCAGCGTGGGCGACAGCGCCGGCTGGGTGTGGCTCCTGCACGATGACTGCGCGGTCGAGCCGGACACCTTGCAGGCGTTGCTGGAGGAGGCCGAACGCAGCCCCTCGGCCGCGGTGCTCGGCCCAAAGGTGCGGGACTGGACAGATCCCCGGGTGCTGGTCGAGGTCGGGCTCACGACCGACGGCGCCGGCCACCGCGAGACCGGCCTGGATCGGCGCGAGTACGACCAGGGCCAGCACGACGGCGTCCGTGACGTCCTCGCCGTCGGCACCGCCGGCGCCCTGGTGCGCCGGCAGGTGTGGGACGCAGTAGGCGGTCTCGACCGGTCGCTGCCGGTCTTCCGGGACGACCTCGACCTCGGCTGGCGGGTCAACGCCGCCGGGCACCGCGTCCTGATCGTCCCCGCAGCTCGGGTCCGGCACGTGCGCGCCGCGACGACCGGACGGCGGCAGACGCAGGCGGCGCCGGGCCGGGCGACGGCCACCGACCGACGGCACGCGCTTTTCGTGCTGCTCGCCCACGCCGGCCTGGCCCGGTTCGTGACCCTGCTGCCCCGACTGCTGATCGTCACCCTGGTCCGCGCCCTCGTCCTGCTGCTCACCCGGCAGCTCCCGGCCGCGGTGGACGAGTTCCGCGCGTACGCCGGGGTGGTGGGCCATCCCCGTACGCTGCTGCGCGCCCGGCAGGCGCGCGCCCGTACCAGGACCGTCTCGACGCGGTCGCTGCGACCGCTGTTCGCCTCGCGCACGGGGCGCGCTCGGGCCCGGGCGGGGGTGCTGGGGGACTGGCTCTCCGGCGGAGCCTCCCCGGGAGCCCAGCCGCTGCGCGCCCTGGGCGACCCCGGCCCGGACGGTCCGGACCCGGTCGAGCTGACCGGTGGCGGCGGCACGCTGCGCCGGCTGCTGCTGCGGCCGGGGGTCCTGCTCACGCTCGCTCTCGCGCTCGTCGCCCTGGTCGCGGAGCGGCACGTCCTGAGCCTGCGTGGCGGCATGCTCTCCGGCGGCCAGCTGCTCCCCGCGCCAGACGGCGCCCGGGACCTCTGGGCCGCCTACGCCGCGTCCTGGCATCCGACGGCGGTCGGTACGTCGGCGGTCGCGCCGCCCGCCCTCGCCGTGCTGGCAGCCCTGTCCACCGTGCTGCTCGGCAAGCCCTGGCTGGCCGTCGACGTGCTCCTGCTCGCGAGCGTCCCGCTCGCCGGTGCCACCGCGTACGCCGCCGCGCGCCGCGTCGTGCGCCACCACGTCCTGCGGCTGTGGGCCGCGGCCACCTGGGCGCTGCTTCCGGTGGCGACCGGGGCGATCGCCGCCGGGCGGCTGGACGCCGCGGACGTGCAGATCGCCCTGCCGCTGCTGCTGCTCGGAGCCGCACGGGTGCTGCGCGAGGATCCGGCCGAGGTGGGCTGGCGGCACGCCTGGACGCTCGGACTCGGGCTCTCGCTCGTGACTGCCCTCGCGCCGGCGCTGTGGCCGGTGGCCGCCGTTACCCTGCTGGGAGGCGGCCTCGCCGGTCTGCTCCGCGCCCGGTCCCGCGTGTCGGCCCGCCAGGCTGTCGCCGCCCTCATCGCCGCGGCCACGCCCATCGCGCTGTCGCTTCCCTGGTCGCTGAGCGTCCTGGGACACCCCGCGCTGCTGACCGCCCCGGTCCGGCCCGCTTCGGGCACGGTCGATGTGGCGCTGCCCGCCTGGCACCTACCCCTGCTCGCACCAGGCGGCCCGGGGCTGCCGGCAACCCTGCTCGCCACCGGCCTGCTGCTCGCCGCCCTGGCAGGTCTGGTCCGCCAGGAGCGACGCCAGCTGGCCCGTACCGCCTGGTCGGTCGCCGGCGTGGCGCTGCTCGGCGCTCTGCTGCTCACCCGCCTGCGCGTTCCTGCTACCGGTACGGCAACCGCTGCGCCCCTGTGGCCGGGCGTGCCCCTGCAGCTGGCCGGGGCAGCGATGCTGCTGGCCGCGCTCGTCGCCGCCGACGGGGTGCGGACCCGGCTGGCCCGGGCCGCCTTCGGCTGGCGCCAGCTGCTCGCCTGGACCATCGCGATCACCGCGGCCGCCGTACCCGTCGTAGCCGCCGCAACCTGGCTGGTGCGTGCCGCCGACGACACCCGACGACCCGGCGCGGCGACCACCGACGCCGCTACGCAGGAGCACCTGCACCGCGGCGCGAGCATGCTGCTGCCCGCCTTCGCCCAGGCCGAGCTGGCCGCAACGGCCGGCCTGCGGGCCCTCGTGCTCGCCCCGACCACGCCGGGTGCGGTGTCCTACGAGCTGACCGGTGACCGAGGCGACCGTCTCGATGCAGGCGGGACGCCTCCTGCTGCCGGGCAGACCCGCCGCCTCGACGAGGTCGTAGCCGACCTGCTGGTGCCCCGTGGCAGTGACGCGGCCGAGGCGCTGTCCACCCGCGCTGTTCGCTACGTGGTCCTGCACCCTGGACCGGGTGCTGCGGTCGTGGCGGCTGGCCTGGACGCCCAGCCAGGCCTGGTACGCCGGGCCAGCACCCCCGTCCTGCTGTGGCAGGTCCTGGCCCCGACGGCGCGACTGTCCGTGCTGCCACCGGCCGCAGCCGCATCGGCCCTGCTCGGCGCACGCGGGCCGTCGCGCGCGCTGCTGCGTACCGCCCCGGCGAGCCCGCTTCGGGCCGGAGTCGAGGGTGCTGCCGACCAGGTCCCGTCCGGTCCCGACGGGCGCCTGCTCGTGCTCGCGGACGCCGAGGACGCCGGCTGGCGGGCCACTCTCGACGGTCGGCCACTTCCGCGGCGTACCGCCTGGGGGTGGGCCCAGGCCTTCGCCCTGCCGGTCGGGGGCGGCCGGATCGAGGTCCACCATGAGCAGGGGCGGCGGCACGCGTGGCTCGAGGTCGAGGGGGCCCTACTGCTGCTCGTGGCGGTGCTGGCGGCCCCGGGACGCGCGCCGGGCAGTGGGCTCGAGGGCGACGACGGCCGCGGAGCCCAGCGCCCGCAGCCGGTCCGGGCGCTGCCGGCAGGTGCCCGGTGACGCGGCCTCCACTGGCCCTGATCGGCGCGGTCGGGCTGCTCGTCGCCGGTACCGCGGTCGCGACCGCGGCCGGTCCGGCGGCGCCTGCCCGGACCAGCCCGGCCAGGGGAGTCGACGTCGTCGGCGCCACCGCGGTATGCCCCGACGTGCGGCAGGGGGCCGCGTTGACCAGTCGGGTCAGCGCCGGCTCGGCCTCGACCGGCACGGGTGGCTCGGTGCACAGCTCGCGGCTGGACCCCGCCGCGCCGGCGGTGTCCGCGAGGACCGCGGGACCCGGTCAGACGGCCGTCGCTATCGGTGCAGACGTGACCGGCGACGCTTTGGTGGTCGCGGCTCACGGGCCGCTGGCCGGCGGTCTCGAGGTGGAGCAGCTGACCCGTGGGGACAGCGGCCAGGACCGGGGCCTGGCCGGGCTGCGCTGCGGACCGCCGACGACCGAGGCGTGGTTCCTCGGCGGCTCCTCGGTCGTGGGGGAGAGCACGGTGCTGGTGCTCGTCAACGCCGACGACGTCCCCGCGCTGGTCGACGTCACGGTCTCGACCGCGACCGGCCCGCAGGACCCCCGCCCGGGCGAGGGCTTTGCGGTCGGTCCGCACAGCAGGACGTTCGTGCCGTTGGACACCCTTGCGGCCGGCAAGGACCTGCTCGCCCTGCACGTGCACGCCCGCCGCGGCCGCGTCGCTGCTGCCGTCCGCCACTCCCGGTACGACGGGCAGGTGTCGCACGGCGTCGAATGGGTGCCGCCGTCCCTGCCGCCGGCCACCACCGTCGTCGTACCCGGTCTGCCCGCCGGCCCAGGACACCGGTACGCCCTGGTGACCAATCCCGGGACCGACGACACCACGGTCAGCATCCAGGTGACCACGAGCGACGGGCAGTTCCTCCCGACCGGCTTCGAGGCCGTCGACGTGCCAGCCGGGCGCACCGTCCGCACCGAGCTGGACCCCCTCACCGACCGCTCGGCGCTGGCCCTGCGTGTCGTCAGCACCGGCGCGCCGGTCCTGGCCGGCGGGTACGTCGTCGACGGCCCGGAGGGCGGGTCGGTGACCGAGATCGCCTACACAACAGCAAGTCTGCCACTGTACGGACCGGCGTTGCTGACCGACGTGGACCTCAACCCGGCCAGGCGCAGCACCCTGGTGCTCTCCGCGCTTGCCGGCCCGGGCTCAGTGCTGCTCCGCCCCAGGCCGATCGCCGGTGGCGCTGCCGGGCTGCCCGCTGCCCGTACCGTGCCGGTCCCGGCCGGCCGTACGTCCACCGTCGAGCTGTCCTCGCTGCTCGCCGGTGCGGGCGACGGCCGGTTCGCCCTCGAGGTCGCCCCGGCCCCGGGTTCGGCGCCGGTCTACGCCGCGCGCTACCTCACCGAGACCGGGTCGGACGGGCCGCTGACGACTCTGCTGGACCTGCAGAGCCCGCCCGAACAGGTCCTGCGTCCCGCGGTGCAACGCGACCCCGGGGCGGCCGGGTAGCTCACCGCGAAGACGGTCCGGGCGGGTCGATGCTGCCCGGGTCGCTGTCACCAGGATCGCGGTCAGCAGGGTCGCTGTCATCAGGATCGCGGTCTCCGCCGTCGCTGTCACCGCCGTCGATGTCATCCGGGTCGAGCCCGAGCAGGCGCGCAACCTGCTCCACGAGCACCTCGTGGACCAGCTCGAGCAGGTCGAGGTCTTCGCTCGCCCGGGCCTCGAGCGGGCGCCGGTAGACCACGATCCGGGCCGGGCTCCCGTCGGTCCCGGGCAGGAGCAGCCGCCCGAGCGGCACCGGGCCACCGGCTGTCTCGTCGGCGACCACGCCCGGCGGGGAGGCCGCATCGGCCTCTCCCGCGGGCAGGGGCGGCACGTCCTCGACGGCGAACTCGACCGCGCTCAGCTCGGCCATCCAGCGCCGCTCGAGCTGGGCGACGGCGTCGCGCACGAGGTCGTCGAAGCGATCGCTTCGGGTCCGGTGGAGCGGTAGGCGCACCGGCCGGCCGTACACGGCCACGGTCGGCGGCAGCAGGCGCCCCTTCAGCCCGCGCCCATGCCGGTCCCGGCGACGAGGGGCGGTCATGCCGTCCTGCCCGTCATGCCGTCATGCCGTCGCGCCGTTCCGCCGCCACGTCAGGGTGGTTCACCGGGCCAGCGTGCCACGGCATTCGCGGGCCGCCTGGAGGGTGAACGGCGACACGCAACCGTGCGCCGGGTGCCTGGTGGTGGCGGCCGGTCCGGGGGACTAGCGTCGCCACCGTGGGTATTGTCCGGCGCTGCTCGCGCTCTACGTGCGCCGTGCAAGCTGTGGCGACCCTCACCTATGTGTACGCCGACTCGACGGCCGTGGTTGGCCCGCTCGCCACCTTTGCCGAGCCGCACTGCTACGACCTGTGCGAGGCCCACGCCTCCCGCCTCACCGCCCCGCGCGGATGGGACGTCGTGCGGCACGAGCCGGACCCGGCCCAGACCCGGGCTCGCAGCAGCGACGATCTCGAGGCGCTGGCCGATGCCGTACGCGAGGCCGCCCGCCCGGGCCGGGGGACGGTCGGGCCGGCTCGCGACACTCCCGCGGGCGGCCGGCGAGGGCATCTGCGCTCGGTCCCCGCCTCCTCCTGAGCTGGACGGCAGTACCGTCCGGTTCGTCCGCTTTCGGCTGGACACGCCCGGGCCTCAAGGTGCTTGCCATTTGGGCCGAAGCAGTATTCAGGCCCGGAGCACCGGTCGCCGCTCTCGCCCAGGAGGCCGCCTTGTCCCTCGTGACCACCCCCACCCGCGACCTTGCGGTCTGCGCCCGGTGCGTCGGCACCCGGGTCACCCGGATCACGATGACCCTCACCGACGGCTCGGTCGTGGACTTCTGTTCGTGCCACGCCTGCGAGCACAAGACGTGGACGCAGGCGGGGACCGGGCTCGACGTCTCGGCCGTACTGCGCAAGGCGCAGAAGATCAAGCTCTGACGCGGCGTTAGGGTCAGCGGGTGACGAAGCCGACCCGCGACCTTTCCTCGATCGTCAAGGCGTACGACGTGCGCGGCGTCGTCCCGGACGAGCTGGACGCCGACATCGCCCGCGCGATCGGCGCGGCCTTCGCCCGGTTCACCCAAGCGCCCCGAATCGTGCTCGCCCGGGACATGCGCGCCTCCGGGGTGGAGCTCAGCCGGGCCTTCGCCGAGGGCGTCACCAGCCAGGGCGCCGATGTCGTGGACAGCGGCCTGGGTTCGACCGACCTGCTCTACTACGCGGCCGGCTCGATGGACCTCCCGGGCGCCATGTTCACCGCCAGCCACAACCCGGCGAAGTACAACGGGATCAAGCTCTGCCTCGCCGGCGCGAAGCCGGTCGGGCAGGAGAGCGGCCTGGTGGAGATCCGGCGCGAGGCCGAGCGCTTCCTGGCGCAGGGCCTGCCGGCGGCCGACCGCCAAGGCTCGGTGACGCAGCAGGATCTGCTGGCCGGCTACGCGGCTTACATGCGCTCGCTGGTGCCGGATCTGGCGGGCATCCGCCGGCTCAAGGTCGTCGTGGACGCCGGCAACGGCATGGGCGGCCACACGGTCGCCACGACCTTCGCCGGCCTGCCGCTCGAGGTCGTGGAGATGTACTTCGAGCTCGACGGCTCCTTCCCGCACCACGAGGCCAACCCGATCGACCCGGCCAACACCGCCGACCTGCAGGCGCGGGTGCGGGCCGAGGGAGCCGACCTCGGGCTGGCCTTCGACGGCGACGCCGACCGCTGCTTCGTCATCGACGAGCGCGGCGAGATCGTCAGCCCGTCGGTGCTCACCGCGCTGATCGCCGCCCGCGAGCTGGCCAAGGACCCCGGCTCGACGGTGATCCACAACCTGATCACGAGCCGCGCCGTTCCCGAGGTCGTCACCGAGCACGGCGGCACCCCGGTCCGCACCCGGGTCGGGCACTCCTTCATCAAGGCCGAGATGGCCCGTACTGGCGCGGTCTTCGGTGGCGAGCACTCCGGCCACTTCTACTTCCGCGACTTCTGGAACGCCGACTCGGGCATGCTCGCCGCGTTGCACACCATCGCCGCCCTCGGCCACGCCGATGGCCCGTTGTCGGGCCTGCTGGCGTCCTACGCGCGCTATGCCGCCTCGGGCGAGATCAACTCGACGGTCGACGACCAGGCAGCGAGCGTCGCGGCGATCAAGAAGGCGTACGCCGACCACCCGCAGGACGAGCTCGACGGCCTGACCGTCGACCTCGGGGACGGCGCCTGGTTCAACGTCCGGGCGAGCAACACCGAGCCGCTGCTCCGGCTCAACGTGGAGGCCCCCGACCAGGTCGGGGTGACGCAGGTCCGCGAGCAGGTCCTCGCGCTGATCCGCTCGTAGCTACTTCGACCTGAAAAAGTCACCGCGCACCTGATCGGGGGGCCGGGCGACTGGGTCGCCTGGCCGCGGATCTTCGATCGCGGGTCTTTCAGTTGGCCAGGGCGCCGATCTTGACCAGGTTGTG
>JAABUU010000831.1_pt1 | contig 61582 bp, 59 predicted proteins | sample 5559301 | NCBI WGS metagenome assembly JAABUU01 (sample SAMN10711884, study PRJNA513360) | rock metagenome | isolation source: Antarctica rocks | place: Antarctica: Victoria Land, Richard Nunatak white
GCCATCGTTTTGCTGATATGTTGAAGAATTACACGTTGGTAGCAATAAAATATGAAATGTGAATTTTCAGCCCTATAGGGCTGTCCCACTGCTAGGTTTAGCCCAGTGCTAGGTGAACCCTTCTACCTAAACTGCTGCCTAAACGGAAAACTGTCGACGCTGGGCGCTAAGGGGCCGGCCCCGAGCGGTGCTTTGTAAGGTATATCAACCTAATTGGTGTCCGAAAGTCTTCCGGCATAATGCTTATGATTGCTGCAGAAATACATACGTGATAGGACTTAGAGCGAGCCTGGGCAAGCCTCGCATGCATGGCCACTTCAAGTAGAATGGTGGTCCGCTCGCACGCCGTCCACTCGAGAAGATGGTGTGGTCGATCCGAACGAGAGTTAAGACCCACGATTACCTACTTCAACTCGGCGGACGAATACGACACTCATTTTAGCAAATCTGCCAATTGGTTCTCTGCGGAGGGATTTCCTACCCCGTACATTGACCTCGTCGCAATAGCATTGTCATTTTAAGATGGCTTCAAAGGAGCGGACAGTCGAGAATGTGTCCAAGTCTCGCTCAAGGAATTGGATATCCTACCTACCTTCTTCATTGGTCCCCTATATCGAGCTCGCTCGACTGGTCTCCCCTGCTCCAGTATTCCTGATCTACTTTCCTCACCTCTTCGGCACGCTCCACGCCGCCAGCCTCCGTGGTTCAGAATATTCGCAAGTCCTCAACACGAATCTCATACTCTTCCTTGGATCTTTTTTCTACTCCAACGCCGCGCACATATGGAATGACTTGATAGACGCGCCCCTCGACCGTCTTGTTGCTCGAACAGCCTACCGGCCAATTCCTCGCGGCGCAGTGAGCAAGCCTGTTGCAATGATATTCGCAGCCACCCAGTCCCTTGCGGCTGCAGCTTGCTTGCTCCCGATTCCTCCGGCCTGTGCCATGTTTGCACTCCCTGCGGTTATCGGTGCGGGCATGTATCCGTTCGCAAAGCGGGTCACTCACTATCCGCAAGTCATGCTTGGCCTAATACTGGCCTGGGGTATTGTCATGGGGGAAGTGGCTATGGGTGTAAATCCCTTTGAGACTACCAAGATCACGGCATCTATTGGCTGTTTGTTCCTCGGGAGCACCATGTGGACGGTCATATACGACTTCATCTATGCACACCAAGACCTTGATGACGACATCAAAGCCGGAATCAAAAGTATGGCAGTACTATATCATCAATCTGCGAAGAGGCTATTATGGATTTTTCTAGCTACACTATTATGTCTCCTGACAGTGGGCGGTATGCTGAGTGACATGGGTCCAGTATACTTCGTTTCGTCGGTCGCAGGGACAGTGACGAGTCTGGGTCTAATGATCCAGAAAGTCCAGCTCAAACAACCTGAGAGCTGCAAGTGGTGGTTCGGAAATGGCTTCTGGAGCGCTGGGGGCGCTATGGCAATCGGATTACTTGGGCAGTATGTGAAAACTGTCGAAACCAAGTAAGATGTTACAGGGCTCGCGGGATGGGAAGCCCACATTCCACGTGAGTATTCAGTAATGATCAGTTACTGATATGGCTAATTGTGGGATGAAGCCGTGAAGGCCTGATTGGGCTGGTTTTGATATAGTAAAGCAAATGTACTCAATAACTAGTAATATATGTTATACTCGTCCTCCAGGGAGTTAAACTCTAGCGTACGGGAGCAAAGCGCTGTATTCTTCACGCCGCTCCAACGATTTATTATGACAGCTCTGGAGTTAATTGCTTGCGAATAAGCGTAAAAGGTGGAGAAAGCTTCGTAGAATTTGGAGTAAGCTTCATCTTAAGTAAAGAATCATCTTGATCGATTGATTGATTAAATGTGATGTAAAAGCGTTGAGTAAGATACTGTCTCCAGAGCTGCCATAGTACCTAAATGGTTAGAGCGGCGTGGAGAAACTAACGTATTGCTCCCGCACGCTATGTATTAACTCCCTGGTAGACCAAGTAGGTCTGTAGTGTGACCGTTGGGGTAGCGTGAAACCTTAGAAACCCAACCCTACCCCACCCGCGGGTAGGGTTTGGGTCCGGGGGTCAACCTAACGGGTAGGGTAGGGTTTAGGGGGTGAACCCGAGCTCGAGAGTCGAGACTCAACGGACGCGAGTCAGTCGTTTATTCTAGTTGAATTGTACGTCTTAGGATTCTTTACGCTACCGTAGCAATACCCCATCCTCGTCAGTTTACTCATTAAGTTCAATCGAAAAATAGCAGCCCACACTGCAACGAATTTCGAGTGGAAAACACTGCATGATAGTCTAGATAAGATGAGTGACGTAAGTTCACTATTTATTCAAAATCTACATTTAACAATACTGCAGACCTCCTACGAGAATGAAATTCAAAAGAAGCTCAAGCAGTTTGAACAGATCACTATATCACGAGGACTTTCCTGTTTCACAGTATTGTAATCATACTGTCACTATAAATGACAGCAATTCAAAACTGTATTTTAATGACTTGATGAATATGACATGGTAGTCCACTGGAACCGTTCCAAAGAAGTAACGACTGCTTATATCAACGATTCTTCAAATTAGAACAATTTCTTCTTCGGTCAAATAGTTATGCAAGATACGAACTGCTGAATGAGTACAACAGTTCATACTGAGTTCAGAGTTCTCGAATACTCGCTACGTCTCTCAGCTCATTAACGTCAACACTTGACAAATCTGATCACGAAAAACAGTCTGCAAGTTCTTCATCTATGTACTAAGCTACGAGCGCTATGACAGGTTAACTGTTACTACTACTAGACACTACCTTATAGACTTGCCCTTCTACACGTTCGCCCCGTATATGTCGTCGTTCAACAAGCAGAACGGTTCCAGAACGGTTTCAGCCGCGATGAGTAGAAACCCTCGAGTTTATACTGGTGGTACGAATACAGAAATCAACCCAACCTTCAACCCCCCCCCAACCCCCTCTAACCCTTTCAACCCTAAACAATCCCTCTCCGAAAAAGCCCACTCAACCTCTTCTCTCTCTCTCTCTCTCTCTCTCTCTCTCTCTCTTTCTTTCTCTCTCACGCTCTGACCTTTTCTGCTCTAATCACCTCACCCCCCTTTCAAAACCCACTTCAAACACATCAACCCCCCACGCCGCCTCCTCAGCCAAACATCCTCCAAAACAATAACTCAGAACACCTCTGCCGCCCTTTCTCCAGCTTCCCCCCCCACAAAGTCCCAAATGTGTAAACGCCGGCTCCCAAACATTCAGCCCTAACCTCAAACCAAGCCAAAAAAACCCACCCTAAACATAAAACCCTAAGGTAACAACATCCCGACGACCGCATCCGAGAACAGATTTTCCCAAATCGTTCCTGGGAGCTATGTACAGTAGCCCAAAGCCACCACCACGCCAACCAGATTTCCCGAAAGCGGGGTGAGGCGCAGATGCATAGTGCCGGTTGCTTGTGGATGGTTTAGGGAGGATTTTGGCTGAAGTTTGTTGAAATGGAGATGGTTGGTGGGGATTCGACTCGTTTCAATATCTCTCTAGCGATCATCAATCACCTCCTCTGATTACAACAAAAGCACTCTGAACCCTTCCCAATGCTTTCTCCCATGACAAATTTCAATCTCAAAGCGCGTAAAGAAAAAGCACATCCGTCACATCTACCTTTGATCTATCATATCCAACCCCCCAACCTACTGTAGCACCACCCCGGCTCATCCAGATCTCCCTCTAGCCCCATCGAAGCCGCCCCCCCTTCCAGACCTACCACCCCACAAAACCCATCCACTCCCTCCCCTCCCAATTCTCTCCGACAACCACCCGCTTGATATAACCCTCACCCTCCGCAACACCCAATATCCCACCTCCCAAACCCGCACGAAACCCCACAACTCCCAACCCCACCCAACCATGCCTACCCCGTCCTCCTCCCCCGTCCTCCTCCCCCCCTCCTCCTCCTCCTCCTCCTCCTCCTTCTCCTCCTCACCCTCCTCACCCTCGCGACCGCCACTCCTCATAACCCCTCACCTCCCTCAACCTCCTCAAAGCCCACTCCCCTCAACCCCCTCCACCGACAACGACAGCTGTCACGCCATCCCAAAGGCCCTAGACCCTAATTTCCCCACCCAATCGCACAGCCGACTAACGCCCACACCCCTCCCCCTCCGCCCAGAAGTTTCCATGCGCTGCTGTGCGCCCTCCTCCGTTCGCGGTGGGGGCAGGAGATAGTGGGGGGTATGAATGGGAGGGTTGATGGAATTGATGTTGGATTTGGAGTCGGTAAGAGGAATGGAAGGGGACGGAGATGAAGGCTTGGGGTTTGAAGGTTTTTGGGTTGGGAGTTGATGGTCTGCAGTGTGGACTATCCTGAGCTGGCCCTTAGTGGAACATTTGAAGGTGGAGGTTAGAAAAGAGTCAAGGAGGTGAAAGGTAGTCTGAGTGATTGGGGTCAGCATATTGATATACAAAGGCAACTACCTTAATAGTGCTTTGTCGGCGTACAAAAGAGTGAAGAGCTCAAATGGATATCTATTACGGCAATCGAAGGCTCCAACGCCAAAACCCAACTTTACCTGTGGTTATACAAGAACATAGCCCGTGTTTCCCGTGGCAAACCATTAGTGATGAGCGAATATGTTGAGGTGCGATTGTAGAGTGGGAAAATACAGCAGCGTCCGCAGTGGGCAATCCTCCTTTGTCCTGGTAGAATCCACCTCTACTCATGGTAAAACTCCTGGCGATAGTAGATGAGTAAACTGATGTATCGTCGGTACTGTCACCATTGTGGATATTGTAAGTCTTGTTGCACGTTTCCAGTTCCACCTGACTGGCTCTCCATTTCGAATTCCCGCATGAACTCGTCCCATTCCGTCCAGTTGATTGGTTCCATCATGTTGGCATCAGCCAATGGAAGTGTTATATCGAGTAGGTATTGCTGATTGGGGTCAAATTGATATGGTGGTAAACCAAGTTGAGGCGTTCCAATTGGCAGCAAATCTCCCCCTCCCAACAATTTCGATTCTGGCGAGAGATCCGGGATTCGTAAATTATCTAGAGGGGGCATCTCGAGTGGTACGGTTTGGGCGTTGGTGACGTCACTGTTGTATACGTTGGTGCCATCCATCATTGGAAGATCTCCGATTAACGCTGTCGCACCGCGCCTGTTCGCTTGTGCTTTGCCCATGAGCTTCTTGATCGGCCGCCACAGCATGCCTCTTGTGGAATCTGCTATACGCACCGCCCATTCATCATACACGAGGTCAACGATTCTCCACGCTCTAGCCACTAGCGGGCCTTTATCCTGAACGCAAAGCGCGGCAAGAGTGACAGCCAGGGCATGCCACTGGACCCAGGTACCGAAGAGCCATCTCCATTGTGCAAGGGTAGGCTCGCGCTCGAGAACTTGAGCATACTCGAGGACTTCGACAGCAACCTGTAAGAGATTATCTCTTACCATGCCTTGTGGTGGAGAAATACGAGCTCCTTGCCGGAAAGGATGGTAGACACTTAAGTACATCCTGGATATAACAAGACGTGCTACCGTGGTGGCCACGAAAGCTATAGGGGTAGTTATATCGCAATGGACTAAATAGGTCTTTTCGATATGCTGGTGACACTTTGTTACCATGCGTGATCTCTCTTCGAACGTCAGCGATAGTGGTTTCTCTTCGCTGTCCATCTTCAGCGGATAATGATTGAACCGCCGTACGGCAACAGAGACATCATGACTGATGCGCGAAAAACTCATTTCTGTAAACCCTATCCTTTCCGTGATAACTTGGCTATCAGGATCCATATCTTCATCATTGATGTTCAATGGCACTCGCGTGTTATACGTCCCTTCCAGGACCATATTTTCTGAACCTCGATCTTCTGATGACCGTATATCAAGCATAGCAATCATCCACCACAATCGTCGACGAAGCTCCTTTGTAAAAGGTGAATAGCCAGCATTGGCGTTTTCTCTATTCAGGCCGAGAGCATGAGCGATGCGGATGGCTACACTAGTAAGGGTCCAGCTAAATCTCGTATCATCATGAACCCGGACGCTAGACTACCTGTCTGTTAGCCATTGTCGCACCTTATTGATTTGGACAGCGCCGAAGACCTGCGGGCTTGCTGTGCTTGAAGATTATGAAGCTTGTGGCTCTCTGCTGTGAGATACTTACAAGAAAGATTACCAGCGCCTGTAGCGTACGCAATTCCGTACTATTCAGGATGTCTGCCTTTCCAAGGGCAACTTCAACACCTTGTCTATATCGTTTCAACAAAGAGTCCTTGTCGGCCTGGAACATCTGCACACATTGTTCTGGGGTAAGGGATATAATTGCCGAGTAGTAGATAGCAAACAGTAACGCTTCCATGCTTTTACCGCCGGGAATATCATCGAGATTAGAAGATGCTGCCGCAACTTGTCTCTGTAAAGTTGGCCTATGCAGGAGTTTGTAAACCGGATCGCAATTTCGAAGGTATAGGGTACACAGCAAAGAGATCTCAGAGAGGGAAGGGTGCAACAATCGTAGAGGTTCAACATCCGAAGTAGATCCAAACATCCAATTTTGGCGAGAGTTATCAGACTCTGGGGTGGTTGTGGTGTCTTCTTGCTCATCGGAGTCATCGTTGAGCGTTTGCCTGAGCCCTTCGACCTAGTCCACAGATTTAACACTGTTTACCCATTTCAAGGATTCAACCCCGAGACATTATTCCACTCACTTCACTGGTCAGGCTGTTCCAGAATTGACTGCCAAGGTATCTATCCAGTCCTCCGACGCCTTCCTCTTTCACAATCACCTTAATTTCATTAGCCCCCAAAGGTTCAGTTCGACATCCATCGACAATGTTCGGGCCGCCCGTTTCCGGACTCTTTCGTACTGGTTCTCTTTCCTGGCCCTTTTGGCCACAGTCGCCTTCTTGTCTATTCTTACTCTGGGCAAGGAGCTCTTCGAGCTTGTTGAGTCTCTTGAGTATTTCTCCATTCGTAGCCTTGGACCCCCGTTTTCTCCCCCTGGGCAGTCGGGCGCGATCCGGAAATGTACAAGACAGGCCTGAGCGATCGCAAGCCACACATGGATGAGTCCTGCTGCATTTCACCTTCCGCTGTCGGCAGTTAACGCATGTTACGCGGTAATCAGCACTTTGTCTAGGTGTCACAGTGGCGGTATTGGCTTCTTTGGTGGCTCCTGTGGCAGCACCTTTTGCGGAGCCCTGAGTCTGCGAAGGAGAGGAGGTACTGTCTGACATGGTTTTGGCAAAAGCTGAAGTTGTCGACTGGACTCTTGGAAGATTAGCCCCCGCAGTTTTCGCAATGTTGGATTCTGTTGGCTACCTTTTGACACTCGATTCCTTCAACACGTCAGATAGTCGTTCCAGGCTGCCGTCATACAATAATCCCATGCTGGAAGGCTCGGTTATTTGCAAGTCCAACCGTCATCGCGCTGGATATTCACGCTAATCCCGAATAGTAGAATTGGCTAAGATTTCTAGCCGTTAGGGCTGATATCGCTGATGAAATACTACCTTATCTTAGGCAAAAACCACAATCCTCATCACAAACCTTGGTATTACTAATTCTATGGAAAATGTAACTGCGATTAGACACACGTTGTTCTACGAGCTCATATATACAGTTGTATGCTGTAGATCTGGAAGGTGCTGAAGCAAAGCCGTCAGAGTTTGTCCGGCAACATAAATTGCCTATTCGGTGTTGGCGCAAATTTACTTGAGATAGGACTAGGATAGGTAACTCGATAGTGCATAAGCTTATCAGGGCGTAGTCATTTATGAAGCGCCTTCTCGACGCCGTACATGAACGCCTTAATAAACGCTTGCAAAGGTGGTATAGTGGAACAGCAAAAGCGACATCAGGAACTTCACATCCGCCTAGCCGCGGATAGGAATGAGCTGAAAACTAGAACAAACAAGGTAAAAAGCAGGGACGAACGCTAGACTTTCTTTTGCTGGCAACAAGCAAATGAGCAAAAGCGTGAAGGGCTGGGTTACCCTCTCCTCAGTAGAAATGCCCCTTGGGCAACGCCGTAAACAGTACTGTTAATGGCACGGTTACAACCACACTCCAAATAAGTGCCTGCAGAGCGACCTTGTCTTGCATCAGTCGTAGGCTCTCATTTTGCACCCACACCGTCGTGTCAAAGATTTTCCTAATCATCATCTTCGCCCGGTATTTCTCTACCCATATCTCTGAACCGTATGAGTTTGCGGTTCCGAATGCTTCGAGTGCGACATGTCTCCTTTTCTTACCGGCGCTTTGAGACATGCTAAGAACGTCTGAGCCTGCAAGCGTAGCTTGATCGGAATCGTCCATTGAATAGTTCGACTCGGCGTCCGTGGTGTACTGTTCCCATGGTCGCAGATGGCGATCATGGGTGACGTATAGAACGAGGCATATCCCATTAGAACCTGCGAGGAGGAAGCTGAAACCCAAAAACCAGGCCAGAGCGGCGAATAGGCGCCACCAGCGGGACTTGAAGGAAAGAGTGAGAAGGATAGCAATGACGAAACCGAAAAGAATATGAACGGCTCCGAGGACTCGGCCGAAGACCATGCGGGGCTGGTTGCCGTTGCACATGGACCAATGGATAAAATTTGGGTGGGAATAGTCACGAAGAGAGCGGGTGATGATAGAGGCGGGGATGGAGAATGCAGAGGGGTGAGTCGTGTGTTGAAGAGCGTGGAGCTGGAGGATTTCAGTTGTTGGCTGAACAGTTGTGCGGGAATGGAAAGAGCTTACGCAAGCTGTACGATCCTTGTGGGAGAGATTCAGCTCTCGGGGAGAACCAGGTGCGAGGTAGTGGGTAATTATTCGGTTGGTCTCTGAACGGAGCGGTTGAATAGTAACTATGACAATCAGACTCTGTTTCCTTATTTAAATGTACTAAACCTACAGGCTTGCCATTTCAGACCTGTCTGAGCATTGGCATACTCGATCGAGTTCATCGTGTCACCACGAAGCTTCCCAGACATCCATGACTGCTTGTCTGAGATGGGCGAGAGTGGTATGTTTTTGGAGTCGAAATTGATGGTGTAGTCCATTGTCTTCGCCAGTGTTCTGTCCGACTGTCTGAGATTTGGTTCTGCTGAGTATCCATATGGATGAGGTAAAGCTTCTTCGTCCCACGGTGGGGAAAGAGCTTGCTCCCGACCTGCTAATCCGTAGAAGCGGCGCTTGTAGTCCCGAAGCCAGAGATAGAACTGTAGATTTTCTGCGTCATGCGAGACGTTCATCAAGTAGCCCATAAAGTCTTGGAGAGAGCATGGCTGTTGAGATTAACGGAGGTTCTGTTGTTAACACAATTATCCAGTGGCCTACCGGCATTGCTCTGTTGGCGACCACATTTTCGAAACATAGCTCCGGAGGAATGGCTCGTCTGGTCTTTTCGACATACTTTTGGTAGTTGAAGCTATCCATGGGCCAGGTTTCTCGGACATAATTGGGACGTCTGTAGAACAACAACGACATCTTGAGAGTACTCTTTGAATCCCAGCCATGCAGTTACAAAGGAAGAGATTATGAGAGAATGTGGACAAGTATTACTGTAAGTGGGGAGCAGACGTAAAAATACTCGAAACTTTCAGAAGCATTGGGAAGGTGGGGGGGGGCAGTCTCTAGGTAAGGTAAGTAGGTAAGTAGGTAAGTAGGTACCAACGGTGAAGCCATTGATCAGGCGCACCCCACCAACAGTGAATGATAACAAATATCAGCTCGAAGATACAGTAGCCGCTAAGGCGTTTCATGTTCATTTTAGCGAACCCTCGATTGCTCCTCGTACCTACTGGGTCTGGCCGTTTACGGCGAGAGAGCAAAAGAGCAAAAGAGGGCAAGTTGGACCTTGGATCTACACATCGTGCTGCATGACATGTGCGGCTAAGATGCGCTTTCTTTCGAATAGAGTGGCGTAGGTAGAGTGAAATTTATTCAATTGACCGCACGGCCTCCGCGTTCGATCGGAAGAAGGAAGATGTACGAAGTACTCCTGCAGTGCGGGAATAATGCGGATACATAATTCGAAGCAAACATACCTAGACCTATCGCTATCACGGGACTGGGGGGCTCTGTTTGGGGTGGTTGGGTGGTCAATAACTTTCATGACGTCGGTCGTTGTTGAATGTCGGGAAGATAATGTTCTGTACCTGCAGTCCATGTGTGAACGGCATGCAGATGCATCGTCGTTTGGTGTGGCCGAATCTAGCAGGTCAAAGTTCAGTTCACTCGTTCCAACAACATCGACCTTGTCTTGATCAAGCAACAACCACCAAAGAATCGACAATGTAGTAGGTACTTTTGGCGGACACGCGAGGTGGCTGGATCGATGGAATTCAGTTAGCCTTTTCTGGCCTAGCGTTACAACGTCCATGAACGTAAGGTTAAGGTGATACTCGTAGTAAGGTATTCCGTAAGAGGCAAGTGACACAACCAACCAATGGCACTTAGCTGCACATTCTACGCTTACAGAACTCTGGACATGTCCCCACACGTCACATAAGTTGACAGCTGCCTTCTGCCACTGTATGAACAGGCTCAATGTTCTCGTGGGGTCCGAAACATGTCGTGTGACCCGAGCTGTTCCTTCTCCGTCACCAGAATTGTTCCTTGTCACTTGGGTCTCACTTCCAAAATCCTAAGAGGGTCTTTCGCGTCTTCCTTCCGCTGCTCACCGTTCTTCGACTGAAGCGCGGCACGGAAAATGTGCTACAGTAGTCTACGAGCCATGCAAAAAGATGGGGATTCGGGGCGATTCTGAGACATGCTTGGACTCTTCCAGGCCGCTCCCCTCGAGCGTCAGAAATCGTGGATTCAGTTTATGAGTGCACAAGCCAGACACCCCTCCATTCACAGCACATCAAGGTATACCACAAGAGCTGGCGATGATGATGTAATTCTACCCAGCTATGGTCAATTGTTCTAGGTATCGGGGTACGAAAGTGCTGCCTCTGGCAAAAGTTCCCACACCCTCAATGCCTCCATCATATCCGTCGCTTCGCCTCACGTCCTACCCCTGCACTCCTCGCAGAACCACGGCCCACTCGGCTTCTTCGTTATTCCTACGCAGCCCGAGTGAAACCATTCATACGGACAATCCCCGTTCCGGCACTTTACCATATTGCCATATCTGACGCCGCGACATGTACAATAATCTTCGTCTCCTTCCTCTTCTTCTTCGTCCTCTTCTATGCCGTCCACACTCTTTCCGTCCTCTTCCTCTTCTGTCTCATGTAATTTTCCTGTGCCTTTTACACCTGAATCAACGTTCGTAGATACAAATGCCCCACTGCTCTGACCTAAAGCTGTCTGCCGTGCCGCAAAAAAAGGCTGAGAATTGCTTGGACCGTGGAATGATCCTGGCATGTTCTGTTCAATTGAATTCTCTGCAGATCTTTTGATCGCTTGCAGACTTTGACGTTGTTGTTCGAGAAGCATCAACCGCATCTGGTAGGCCCATAACGCTTCTTTTTCCGCTTGAACTGGGCCGTTCGCGAGTTTTGCGGCGAGTTTGGGGGGCATCTAGGATTTCTCGAATTGCATGTAGTTCACCTCGCGCAGCAAACAGGGCCCTCCAGCGGAAAGCTGGGTCTGGGTGATAAAGAATCTCAAGTGGTATACTGTACTACTCGACTGCACAAGGTCCGCTGAGTCGATATACTTGAGCGTATTGGCTTTGGAGATTCGAAGTCGCCTTGCGGAATAATTGTTTCGAGCTCCAAGCTTCTATTCTGGGGACTTATCGAAGGAACGCATAATCTAGTCGGAAGTTACATTCGATGACAAAGTACTCCTCGCCTGATGACGAAATTATAGCGGTGAGGTTCAGCTTCCAGAATTGCTTCGTCAGCCTCTTTCCGGCCGGAGCCGATTGGATTTTGTTGCCAGGCGTACAGTGTATTGGAACTGGAATCCAAGTCAAGAAACAACTGGGTTATCATTGTCGTACCAATCAATACTCCAATAACCAATTATTCGAAAACTGAGAGCAATACTTCGCCACCATCGCGGATCTCCCTGCCACTGTCCGGACTCCCAACGCTGTCATTCTTCTAGCAGCCTCGCCCTCGCTAATACCGACATCTTGAATCCTCCCAATGAGAAGTGTTACAGTACTATGCAACATGAACCAGCACGTTTTGAAGGAAATTATTCCATCACACATACAGGCATAATAAAACCGCCTCTCCTACGAATTCTTTCGTGCCAGCATCTCTCTTCTGAGCAAGCTCGCGGTCTCACAGTGCGGAATTATTTCGATCGCTGAGGAAGGAGCTGGTCACTGGATTTGCAACCTTTTGATTAGGAGTTTAAATGGCATGCTGCTGTCTTCTTCTTCTTCTTTTATTCTTCTCTCATATTTCCATCTCCATATACGCTCCTATATCGTTCTTCGCATATCTTTAAAGCCCCCAAGCCCCTCATCTCCACAACTCTCACCTGAGATTTATCTGCTCTTCCCCATCGCCACTACCCCTCCCCCTTCCCTCTCCCTTTACTCCTTCCCCTCACCCTTTCATCGCCACTAAAGACATACAACGACCTCCCCCATCACAGAATCAGCCCTTCAGCTAAAAACTCGCCACCACTTTTTGCTACCACTTGCCGCTTTCTTGACACTTGCTCTCTCTGCCTCTAATCTCCTTTCCGCCTTTGTGAGATTCTTGGCTCGAGTTTCGACCAACGCAATGATTTTCTCGTTCTTTGTCTCTCTTGCCATCTTCAAGTACGACTTCGAGGGGTCATACGTGCCGAATTTCAGAAGGAGCTCGAGGCTGCATACCTGTTGCTGTTGTATAGCTGCATACAAAGCAGTGGGTGTGATGATAGCACCCAGATCGACCATCTTCTTGACGAGCGCTACAGGCTGCATCTGGGACACCGCAGCGTGAAGAGGACCCCGGCCGGGAAAGCCACCGTCGTTCACGTCGGCGCCATGATCCAGTAGATAATTGGGTATCAGCGGATTGCCGCCCACACATGACTCCATTAGCGCAGTGGAGTTACTCGATTGAAATTCCATGTTAATGATACTGGGGTTGTGAAAGTGGAGAAGCTGAAAGGTCTTGAGATCTGGATTTGCGGAGAGTTGACGGAGCATAATGGGGTTGTACATGTTCCATTTTGGATATGTGCTGAGCAGGAGTTCGAGGATCCCAGTTTGTTTTCGCTCGACGGCCATGAAGATCATCATCCACGCGGGCAAAAGATCCTCGGGAACTGCCGAGTCGGTTTGGTTCCCGTCGACTAAATGGAGCAACTGGCGTAATCTACACAGATCACCAGATGCGCAAGCCGCTATTAACTCGGCCTCATTTAGATAGATTCCCTGTTCGTTCGGCTGTTCTTTCTGGGTATGTTGGTCCTTCTGAGAGTCCACGGATTCAACCGCAGTCTCCGAGGAATGGGATGAAGCCGTGGCGGAAGGTGGTAGATGCGGTCTCTCACCCTTCAAGATGTTTTCGATTGTTCACAGGTATAGGCCCTATTGTAAGCAGTCAAGGCTTGATGAATTCAATTCTGCACTCGAGCCACTGTAGAATTACGACCAAGTGAAGGTAAATGCCAACGACGTAAAACCGATTAGTTCAGAAGCTGATCATCAGAGCAAGAATTTCTCTTGCCTCAGAATCTCAAACTTTGTTTACTTTGAACTAGCGCTTATTATGTCTGCGCATTCACTTCGAAGAATCCGAGTTTAGGAATTATATCAAAATACTTCATCTTGAGTGGTGAAGTATGAGGGTACGAGTACATTAACGATCGAGCACGCAGTAAGCGAAGCTAACCTCGAAGCGGTTTAGCTTTGTGTCTAACTCGTTCGGAAAAGAGTCTGGGATCCTGACGGAGGCAAGACCCATTCCAATTGTTCCCACTTGCAACACCAGCCTTCGAATGGATTGAGCCTATGGATCAGGATGTTAGTATGCGCAGTAAGGAAACGCCGTACTAACAGTGTGGCAAGATTTCAGGTAACCGAATTGGAAGCGCGCCGCACGAAAAGTCGTCCTTCAGTATGCAACAAAAGCATTAATTTCATTCAGATTTTACGCAGACTTGTGTAATGGCAAAGCCAATTTTGGTTTCCATCCTGAATGCAGTCCTTTGTAATTCCAGCTGTTGCTTTGTTTCGGGTCGCTCTTGCTTCGCCATCACGTCGCTTGAGAACGATGATTATATATGTATATGGTGGAAGGCCTTTTTCATTCCTGCATCCAAGCACATACGTGATCTCGTTAGCATAGCTTTCCACAAAGCTTTTATCTCTCTCTTTGAAATCCAATCTTATCTATTCATTCATTCATAATGGTTCGTCAATCGGTGGTCTCCCTTCTGGTATTAAGTGTTCTAAGCTCTCACGTCTATCACGCGTACGCCGTGAATTTCTTGTGTCTCTGGTGTTGTAAGGACCCTGGTGATGAGCCTCCAAATCCTCCAGCAAAGCCCGCAGACTATCGTCAATGCAAGAATCGCCCAATTGGTCCCGGTAATGAAAAGTGGGCACCAGATGGTGGCTGGGCTTGTGACCAATCGAAAGTCGATTTTCCCACAGTCGAGGTACGTCATTTTAGGTCTATAGATCTCTTTGCAGGACCGAGTAGAGATGCAAGACAATGTATATAGGGGTAGTACGACCTAGAGACCTCCCACGTGCTCTCCAACTATGTCCTAAGACCACATCATCGTCCGAGATAGGCAACGCTGACTCCAAATCAACCAACAGTGCCTTGCCGCCGACATGAAAGCTTGCGGAAACGTGGGGACAAATTCAGTGTTTTATTCTTTCGGGGCTCGTACGAAAGATGCGAGACCCTTTCGTGACTCGCTGGACCCTCAAGGAACCATGTTCAACGACGCGCTAGACGCCGCTTACGTCGAAAACGTGATCCAAGTGGCGGAGCCCAAGTATTCGATGGCGGACGATGCAAACCGTGGAACCGACGGTCCTAACAAAGGCATGAACGGGCCGTGCCCTCGAAGCTTTTGCCCAAGTCTCGACAGACACAGCCTATGTGCTTATTCTCGACTATAATGGCGACCCAAAAGCCAACGCAGGAGGGCAGAAGGGGGCCTTTCAAAATCCCCTCCCTTTCCGCTCCGATGCCACGGGGAATCCTAACTTAGATCCATGGGTTCTCTACGAATTGCCAACCTTACAACGCAACGTATGTAAATTTCGCAGTCCGCTCTCCTTGACCAGAGCCAAGGCATGTCTTCGGCATCATAATGTACGAAGAAGATCTGATGGCTGAAGTCCATCTCCAATCGCTAACCCATGTCTCTTCATTAGACCGAAATTAAGCAGATCATAAGCGTCGATCTAGAGCACACATCGCCAGACCCAACGGATGAAGGCGACCCCCTATTCACGAAAATCGGCCCTCCTCCATAGTCCCAACATCAAGACTAGGTAAAACAGGACGATGGGACGATCGACAACGAACGCCCAGCTAGCAACGCCAGGCAGCTACTTTTGCCTGAGCCTAAATCTGCTGCAGCACCTGCACCGCCTCCAGGACCTGCCGGGGCCAAATATAGATACAAAAGAGATGAGCCCACAGCCTGTCCAGCTGACGGGCCGGCTAGTTCTGCGCCAGCAATTACTTCTCCGCCGGCGGCAAAGCCATCTTGCGATCATCAGGACTCGACAGTATGTACATTTGAGCTTCGATGCTTGTCTAGAGGTAAGTGTGCTGATTTTCAACATCAATGAAGTGGAATCCGAGTATTGCGTCTGCCAGGGGTCCGTGACTTTACCAGTGCTATCAGCGTCTCCAGGTGCGCTAAATCACCCTACGAAAAGGTATATTCCGCCATGGATCTATATTAGTTGGACGTTCACCAAGGGTCCTCTGCTCAGCTGTGACTATGTGTCCCTTCCGGATGCTAAAGCACGAATCACAACAACTGCTTCTTCAGAGCCGCTGACTATCAACTCTGCTAGATGTGAAGTCTGCTCCGTAGCAGGCAAAAACAACCAAGAGTGCACTACAATGCCTAATTGCCTCCCACAAACGCCCAAAGCCTGGGTGGAGGTCGGAAATTCTGCTGTGCATGTTGAAACCTTAACTTCAATGGCATTGTCTTCCTCAATCTCCAGCGCCCTTGCGAGCATCTGCCCTGAAGTAACCCAGACTGCGAGCATGACGAATTGTACCGACCAGACAGTGAAGATAGATGGAATATGGTACAAGGATCCCGAAGATGATGAATTGAACAAGGCAGGCCAGCTGGAGGTGAAAGTTACCGTAGGCCAGCACAACGCTACCTCGCTTCGAAATGCAATGATCAACAGCGCCGCTTTAACTGCTATGCAGTCCGCGACAGGGGGAAATTGCTACACAGAGCATTGAATGTCAGGCGGTGCAGCTAAGAAGCGCAGCTATTCCGACACAGCCCGCGCTTGGTTGCGTCTACAAGAACGCGACGGTCCTGCTGCGAACAGAGCCGAGGAAACTATGACCATGTGCCAGGCGACCAGATTCGCGGGCGTGCAGTACCTCCCGCCATACTGGAAAGAATGCGACTACCCTTGCAAGCCGGAAAATAACTTCATGTGGCTGGACACGGAATGGGATTTCGACGTGGCTCTAGGCGCAGGATTTGCTTGCGACTTCATCAATGGACTTATCAATGCGCTCGCCGTGGTTGCGCCCGGATTCGCTATCGAGGATGTTGAGTTGGGAACGGCGATTGATGCTGCGTGCAAGGAGGCGATTCAGAATGCGAACAAGGGAGGGGGTCCTTGAATGTCGCGGTACAAGGGCTGCGAATCTGTCTAGAGATGGATGCGATATGCTCAGCTTAGTTAGACCTTCCTTGGCGTCGGCGTTGGGGGTGGGATGATAGGAATCGGACGATGTAGAAGGTGGGTGTCTGCAATGACTCGGGGAACGCTATATTGATTATTTCTTCCTCTTGACCTGAAAGCCTCAGTTGAAGAAGTAAAGCAGTGGGCAAGTCGCTCTTCTTTTTCCATGTTTTACCTTGTCATGAATCCGAATCTAGTTCATTTTCAATTCCCTTCTTTCCACATGTCCTTCAAGCAAATCGCCATCATCTATTCTGCTATTGTCTCCAAATTAACTCACTTAAGGCGCTACCGCTCTCGTCGGCGTATAGTCGGACTACTTTCCTTAGACTTGGCAGTTTACTAACGTATACTTCGAATCCCAGGAAGTGGCCGGGCCAGGCAGCAAAGTTTGACAATGTGTGCTGCGTCGTGCACTGCCGATCGCAACGACGCTCGCTCGTCTTGTACGATCATAGAGCGGCGCTCACCCCGGTCTTCATGTGGGGTGAGGTCGCCGCAGATATCTATCATCATGGCAGCGCGGGAATCTCTTCACGAGGTTCGATAGCGCCCGTATAATTGGTTTCGTCCCCGAATATATCTCAGATGCGTTCATGGATATGCTGGCCGTAAATTGTGAGCTGTTTTGCCTTCCAAGAAAAGACAGTCTGAAGACTCTACTGATGCTGGATCGACGTTTGCAGTTCAGCAGTGAGGATTGATTGAAGCGGGTTCACCAGCTGCAATGAATGCGGCTGAATGCCCCCCCCGTGACGACCTGCTTCCTATGTTGGGCTAGTGGTGGAGTGGTATTATCGGAATAGTGATGATGGCAGGAGGGTTTTGGTGCAAGGCAATGAGGTTAGAAACGACGAACAGCCAACGGATGTGGATAGTAGAGATGACAACGATGCCCCCGGCCGCGTTAGCTCTCTTTTATCCATCGGATACCAAACATCTGGATAAATGCGAGGCGAGTCCCGCCTGGAACAGCGTGCGAATGCCCTCCCGTGATGGCAGATCGCAGTTCGAAAGGCATGAGCTGGCACTTATACCGCTTTCATACGGCAGAAGCTTGTTCATGTGGCTTTCGATCTCTAACCATCATATTCATCTTACACCCCCAAGCGGGAGACCACACACACACACACGGGCCCAGTGGAGGATTTGCCTGGTTCATCTTTGTATGTATGCAGCTTTTACCCGGCCACAATCATATCTACTCTAGTTAGTTCGCAGAAAATAGGGGAAACCTGCCCCCGTCCCATTTCCAAAACGTCATTGACTATATATTCATGCCGAAGCATTCCCACAGTCCCACATCTCCTCTCACATTTCATCAATCCATCAGTAAGCCGTGCTTCAAAGTTTGGGCATCTCGCAGTAAAACACCCCTCTCTTTTGCAAACCATCCACGTCCCCCCCAATCCATCCATCATCCTACATACCTGCCTTCCCCCCACCTTTTTTTTTTTTTTTTTACAAAATACCAGCCTTAGCCCTCCATCTGCCTCGTCCCTTTTTTTTTTTTTTGGCCTTCTCGAGCTTTGCGACACACGGCAACGCTAATGCAGGAGCCTAGCCCGCAGCGTAAACGCTCAGCGATGCGAAACCTTTTTCCCCCCAAGAGGAGTCGCAAACAAGAGCTCCCTTCCACCGACCCCTTGACCGCGGGGGGTTCGAAACGATTCCCTTTTTTCATGTCGCTTTCTTATGCGCGGTGGATTTTTAAAGCCAATTTTCGACGCAAAATGCGAGGAATGATGTATTTCAGCGTAGAGGAGGCGATAGAAGTCCGATTGTGACGAAGTCCCCTCCCCTTTTTGCCGAACATCAAAAGAGGGTACTATCCCGCGCAACAACCTCCGTCGCCAACCCGCAAATGTGAGCGATCTCGGAAGGGGGAATATTCGGGAGCGAGAGAGAGAGCGCGGGGGGGGAATGGTGATGCGTTCGTTTATTGTATGATTTTACTTTTTTTCTTTTTTTTGGGAGGGGGGTAAAGACGGCAAGGCTCAGTACCATCTCCAACGATCCGCGCGAAACATGTACATCCCTATCCACCCACTCTCCCCCTCACGTTACCACAGAAAAAACCCGCCTGCTTCCTCCACCCTCCTCACCCCACCCCACCCCAACGTTCTCCCTCTCCTTCCTCACCAGCCAAGATCCCGCCAATCCGCCCACGAAGACCACCCCCCCAAACAACAACAACGCCCCCCACCTCTCCACCTCTCCACCACCCAACCAAACAACAACGCCCTCCCCCCCTCTCCCCCACCTTTCCACCACCCACCCAACCAACCAACCAACGCCCCCCACCTCTCCACCAACCCTCCCTCCCTCCCTCCCTCCCTCCCTCCATCCAGTCCCCAAAAACCCCCCCCTTCCCGCACCAAGCCAACTTTTTTTCTTTCTTTCTTTCTTTCTTTCTTTCTTTCTCAACAGGCGTACAGTACGTACTCCCCTCCCGTCATCATTCTTCCGAGGCGAGAGAGAGAGACAGGGAAAATCCATCTTTTCCCAATCAATGGGCGCGCGGAAACGGGGGCCAGGGCTTGCAAATCCCGCCATCAACACCCCCGTTTACTATTTGACTCAGCTGAGGTGAGCGGGGGCGCTGAGAGCGTTGTAGAGTATGTAGGTATGGCTCCTCGGCCGTGTGGAAGTTTTTTTTTTTTTTTTTTAGATGGAATGACTAGGAGGTACATAGTTAGTTCGTGTTCGCGTAACCCTTTGGCTTTTTCTGGAAGAGGGGGTTTGCGCGGGGAGAATGTCGGGTTTGAGAGAGGTGGATAACAGAGGTGGTTTTTTTTTTTTTTTTTCGTTCGAGATGCCGTTTTGCGGCGCTGGGGGTGAGTGGATTGAGAGGATAGGATGGATGCTGAGGCGGTTGGGCGGGTGTTGGCGGGGTTTTAATGTTTGGTGGGTGGTGGGGAGGTTGTGAATGGCGGGGTTTTAATGTTGGTTGGGGTGTTATGGGGAGGTTGTGAAAGGTGAGGTCGAGCCGGGGGAGAGGAGGGGAGCGTGGAGGAGGTGTGTAATTTGAAATGTGTAGATGGGGAGGGATTCGGTGGCTCCTTCTCAAGGTCGAGGGTTTATGGGAATTTTTCCACATGGGGGCTGGGGATGGAGGAGGTGGATGGGGGGGTGAGATTGAATTGAGGTTTCTTGGGTTTGTTTTGAAGTGGGAGAGTGGGAGATTAGGGAGAGGGGGGTGGGGGAGGGGAGGAAGGGAGGGAAGGGAGGGAAGGGAGGTAGGGAGGAAGGGAGGAAGGGAGGAAGGGAGGAAGGGAGGAAGGGAGGAAGGGAGGAAGGGAGGAAAGGGGGAAAGGGGGAAAGAGGGAAAGAGGGAAAGAGGGAAAGAGGGAAAGAGGGAAAGAAAGAAAGAAAGAAAGAAAGAAAGAAAAAGCAGTCACGGATTGTGATGAAAGGGAGGGAAAGAAAGGGGTAGAGAAACGGAGGGGCAAACTGGTGAGAAGGAAAAAGCGAGTGGTTTTTGCGATTCAGCTTTCTCATCAAAAGCAGCAACCGTTCCCCGCACCCCCACCAAACCCCAAAGAAAACAACACCCCCATGACCCCCCCCCCCTCACATAACCACCGCAACATGGTCATCCATAAACTGATCGATATTCCCCAAAAAGCACGCCGCCACCACGCTGACGGCCCCAAACGCAATGCTCGTCAGATACACCCACTTGTAGCTCTCCGCAAACGCCGTCTGGCCCGCCGCCACCACCATCCGATACGCCGTCTCATTGCCCTTGATCCCGGGAATGAGCTTGAGCTCGTCGAGCAAGGAGGCGCCGGTGAGGGCGATGGCTTCGCCGATGAGGGTGGTGTTTTTGATGCCCAGGTGCAGGGCCATGGTGCCGCCGATGTAGTGTTTGGCGTTGGGGACGAATTTGTTGATGAAGACGTTGTAGTAGGTTGTGTAGCCAATGGAGCCGCCGATGACGCGGATGGCGAGGGTGAGGGCGGCGACGGTGGCGATGAGGTCCTGTGGGGGGGTTTAGTAAAGGGAGATTTCGGGGGGGGATTCGTTGCTTGGGGGAACCTACGTCTGGGCAGATGATGGTGGTGATGATCGAGGCTGGAACGACAATACCGCCAATGCCGATGCCGGCGAGGACGAGGAGACCCCAGACTTGGTAGAGGTTGTCGACGCGGGCGACGGCGAGGCCTCCGCATCCTAGAGACGGTTAGTCTTCGCCTCCTGTGATCGAAAATGTTGTTGGAAGAGGTTGTTACTTGCCAGCTGTCATCAATATAGACGAAATAATCAGTAGCTCCTTATTATGACCCCGGAACACGCTGAGCAACCAAAGCACAACAAAAGCGCCTGTCAAGATACTGAATCCAATGGGCAAACCTCGGATTCCGACACCAACTGGGTCTTGGCCGTAGACGTTAAACGCCTGCGTGGGCCAGAAGAGCAAGACGGAGAAAAAGTTTGCTCCGGAGATGAAGGTGATGACAAGCGTAAGGATGAAGATACGGGGGTTCTGCTTTAAGCGCGAGGGAAACATGGGGAATTTGGCGAATTTCCATTCCCAGATGAAAAAGGCGGCGATGAGACCCACTCCGATGAGCAGAGGGGCCAGAACGTGAGCGGACCTCCAGGCATACTAAGGCCAGTCAGTGGTTTCAGTGTTTTTGCAATTGCCAGCATACCTGGTATCCTCCCCATTGAAGTCCTATGTTGCGTTCAATCAGCTACGAGCGACAAAAAGTACTGAGTCGAGGTACTCACCTGCCATGAAGAGGACCATTCCAGAGACGCTTAATAAACCCCCAACGAAATCAATTTGACGAATCGTCTCCATTGTAGTCATACCCAGAGAGTTCACTCTTGGCGGTGGATGGTAGAACATCACGGTCATGACCAGGCCCACTGCATTCCAGACACCACAGAGAACGCCGCAATATCTCCAACCAGAACTCGAGGCAATCAATTGCGCCCACAATACTGAAGGGCAAAATGGGATGATGGTGAAGACCAGGATGGCGACGTACTTGCCACGCTTTCGAGTGGGAGCCAGTTCGGACGTCACCGCCAATGCCGTAAGTTCCAAGATACCAGCACCTATACCAGCCAGGGTCATTCCACCTGTGATTGCATCAGTATTGATTCGTCGACTTGGCTTGGTGGGCTAACCGATGAACGGGTTCATAGCCTTTGCAGTCGATGAAACGATCATTCCAAGGACGACAAACATCGCACCGATGATAGCCACCCATCGGCGACCCATGATATCCGACATGGACCCAACAAAAGGGCAGACACCTGCGAGGGCTAGAAGGTATGCAAGGACCTTGTTTGAGATAAGTATGTGGATCCTCCGAGAGTACTTTCATGGCGACGTACAAACCAAATCCATCGATCTGCTCCACCGATATCTCTGTATATGTAGGGAGGAATACCACCTGAACATGGTCAATGATGCGCGTGCAAAGGCTGCTGCGGATGACTTACCAAAGATGTAGACAGGAATCTGCGAGCCAGTCCAAAGGAACGCCATGGCAACCAAGGACATGATCCTTTTCAAGGACATCTTGTATCGCCATCAGCTTCCAATCTTTGCTAATGTGTAGAATATCGTACCGGTGGCTCATGCTCATGATCTTCGCCTTCGACAAATGTCCCTGGAACCCAGCTCTGTCAATGTCCTTCCAAGCGAGGAACCAGAGCAGTCGAAGACCTACGCAAGCCATCCTTTTCATAGTAATTGGCATGTCCCGGCACTCTTTCGTTTGTACGAATGGCCTCTATATGGGCACCAGCACCTTCTTTCTCCACGTCGGCTGGCGAATGCGCCGAGCCATCGGAGCTCGTTTTCATGTTGGGAAGAGGGATACAAGGATGGAGCACAGTACTGTGGCTGATAGATATTCCTCACCAGTCGAGGTCAAAGAACGCGGGCAAGAGAGATGGCAATGTAGGTGGGATGGGATGGTGAGTAGAGAAAACGAAGATTGTGACTGGATGCGCTTGGGTATCACGTCGACCATGAGGATATGGAGAAGCCCAATCGATCGTACACACAGCAATTGAGGAGACATGAGGAAAGCGTACATATATATGCAGCCCGAGGGACCTTTGATCATGCAATCGACCCAAGCTAGATACAGTGCTGCAAGTACAGGCAAGATGCAGAAACGGCATTGGCTGCCCTTTCCAGATCTTCCACCCAGGATATGCAGCGGTAGATCATAATGGCCCATGGAAACTAGAGAGTAGCCAGGGTGTTATCCCGGAGACAACAACAACAAGCTCATAGACGGCATCACATTATTTGAACTGGAGGTACTGTACATGATTGGTGCATGGTAGACTGAAGCGCACTGCATGCACGGTCACTAAAGTAGTACGTGAAGGGTAATAGAGTAGTACTATTCCGTACAGGGTTTTGTTTGTTTGGAGCATGGCGGGGGGGGGCCAGAAGGTGGCTGCTGCGGGGTGCTGTCAGAAGATGCGCTTGTCGGTGTTGGGCTTCTTCAACCCTGACCCTTGACCCTTAACCCTTGCCGCCAGGATGCGGGGAACCGAGGCTCATTCTGCCCACGTGTAGCGTTCGCAGTAAGGTACAGTACTTAGTAGACAGTACCTACAGGTACTTAGTGAATATCCACCCGGCTCACAGGCGACGGTCGAGAGAGAGCACCGTTGCTTTTGCGGCTGATGGTGGGAGGCAAAGGGAAGCCTTCATCTTCATGATCAACCTGATGGATGGGTGGGATGTGGTTACACAAAGCGGGGTCGTTCGATCCTCAATGCATTGATATTATTGATATCAGATATCATTGATATCATTGATATCATTGCTTATTATTCTTATCCCCCAGATTAATTAATTGGAGCTCGTCCAGACGTGCATCTTTCTTTTTCCAATTTGATTGCTGATGTCGTCAGAGACTTGTGTCCTTTTATCTTCCTTGCGGGCTAGAGAATAGTACATGTTCATTATCGTCGATAATCGGCACTCGAGGTGCATTTTACCTCAGGAATAGATTGCGATGAGAAACCTGTCGTCATCTGGAATCCTGATAGCAAGACGCACAGTCCGTGTGCGTGGTTATTCATGATTAGCAACGACGCGTGTGCGACACAGACCTTACTTATGTCCTCGACCGCAAATGGCCGCTGACATATCACACACTCAGGTCCCTTGCCATACGGGATCCGAGCCAATGCGATGGATCTTTATTCCTCTTCGCTGACAACGTACCTCTTTCGCTCCTTCACATACTCTGTACTGGTTCTGTTGTCCGGAGTTTTTCTGTATTCCGACTTTTTCGATTTGGACATGGAAGTTATTTTGTCTGCGGCTGCTTTGGCGCTGGTGACCTGGACCCCAGGGGATATGTAAAATGGTTTCGATACTTGGCGAATTGGTACAGAAAGAGGATCATATGTACGAGAAGGAAAATCCAACCTCTGTCTCCTTCGCCCTTAGTCCTAATCCATCGCTCACCCCACAACACCGACCCTAGCTCCCATCCTCAGCCCCCTCATCAAATCCACGCACCCCCTGAAATCGACCCTCGTCCTATCTGCAGGCATATACTCGCCACTGGCGATACACAGCACCTGCATGCCTCTGGCGTACGCCAACCCATGCAGCAATTTGGGCGTGATGAGGAAATACTGACTTCCTCCGTTTCCCCTTTCTTCGTCCGCGGCCTGACCCTCCCCATTGACCTCATTTTCTAGCCCTTGCGCAGACGCCTCATCGCTACCACAAGCGATTGCCACCATCCGCTTATGCACCAATCGCTCGTTTCGGGGGTCCATACCTTGGTTGATTTCGTCAACGACACGAAAAGGGCTTCTGGTCAGAGCCTGCAAGCTCATCAGATAGAATATGGTGGATACAGCACGCTCTCCGCCGGATTGTCGATGGGAGTCCAGGGTAGTAAGAGGTTCGGATTCTCTGAGAATACACGGGTCAGTCGGCTGCGAGAGTAGGGCAGTGAAAAAACAGGAAACATACCTGAACTTCACTTGGATCAGAATGGCCCACTGGTCAAAGTCCTGTTCATCTTTGAATATGCCCACTTCGCCCGCACAATTGATTTGCTTCATGTTGAAGGAGAACGAGTCGCTGATCCTCTTGACCAGCTTATCCAGCTCTGGCTCCCACTTGTTCCTAATCTCCCTTATCTTCTCGTCAAACTCGTCGAGGCCATGCTTGAACTCTTCAAGTTTCGCTTTGAGAGCGTCTATGCGCTTCTGCCTCTGCTCGAACTCTTTGATCACTCCGCCGTTACCTTCATGCATAAGCTCCAGCCTAGCCTTTTCACTATCAATCTCGTTCTCAAGCTGCTCGAGGGTCTGACCTTCGGGTAAAGCTTTCCAAAACTCCTGCAAAGCTACATCGGGATTTGCCAGCAGAGCTCGACATTTACGGAGAACAGCACGAGCTTCCTCCTGAGCAGCGTCAGTTTGACGAGTTAGTTCGTTGACCTCACTCTGTTTGGCCTCAAGGAGCGCTTTAACATCGCTGTTGCGGGAAATCAGGATCTCGAGATCGGAAGTAGCCTCTATAAGCATTAATTCGGCCTCATGAAGGGTATTGTGGGCGTTTCTCAGATTCTCAACGGCATCCGCGTAATCCAGGGCGGCTTGGACGCTTTCGAAGGTTGCCGCATCGTGTTGATCTGATATGTCCTGCACACGCTGCCTCGTGCCTGTCAACAGTTCTTGAGCCGTGGCAAGCTTATCCTCGTTTTGGGATAGCTTTGTAGGAAGTGCTTTGAACTCGCCGAGTATTTTTTGTTTGGTTGCTTTGTCCCGCTGCAAAGTTGCTTGGTCCTCTTCGTTTTGATGCTTCTCCCCTCTTAGTCGCACGATCTTCGCTTGCGATTCTTCGATTTCTCTTTTGTAGGATTTGACCTCTTCGCCCCAGCCCTCAATATTTTCCTGAAGCTCTCGTTTCACTCGTAAGTCTACCGGCTGATCTGTCCAAATACGCGCTTTCCTTACATCACGTACTTGTGTGGATGTTGCGCTGGGCCCATACTCTCTTCGGCGGACAATCTTGTAACTTGACTTGCTTGTGACCCAGCTCTCAATGGGACTACTCTGAAGAAGCTCATACTGCTGGCTGGTCGTGTCTCGTAGAGAGATTGCAGTTAGATGAAGTCTTATATCATAACAAAGACTGGCCAGTACAGGCTCAGGCCCGGTAAGATAGTCCAGAGCCCATCCTTCAAAGCCGTATCGCTTCGTCTCTTCAGGGTCGATAGTGGGGCGGAATTCGTCCAAACGACCTGTCATCGTTCTGATGTTGACTTCGGATAGTTTGAGGTGACCATGGAGCTCGTCTGAAAGCTTTTTGAAATCGTTGTTTGTTTGGACAGTAAACGAGAGGAGGTTGTTCTTTTGGAAGAGCGTCTCAACCAAGTCAACGTATCTTGGATCCGTTACAGCGCATTCCACTATCGGAGGGCCATAAATGGTCTTTTCAAATTCATTCTGATGTTGTTGGATCCATTCCCAAGCCCGAGACGTATCCCGTGATATTTGGGCTAGTTTGCTGTTCTGTTGTCCGGCTTGAGATTCGAGGTCTTCGAGGTCACTCTTTGCTTGCTGAATTCGTGCCGATTTTTGTCTTCCACGCGTGGCTAGACCCTCCTGAGTTCTTTTCAATTCCGTAATCTCTCTTATATTCTCGTCAATTAGTCGGCTTTTTTCCCTCTGCAATTTGTTAGCTAGGTAAATCGGTCCATTGCACGGTGAGACACCCACAATTCGCTCGTTGTACGAAGACACATCAAGATCAGGGGGCGTTTCTTCCATCTGCTTCTTCAACCCTCTAATGACCCCGTCGAGTCTAGCTATTTCCTTCCTAGTCTCCTGGCTACCTTTACGTTCTGCGTCTTTGGCGTTACCAAACTCCACGGTCCGATCGTGCAAATTATTCAGCTTCCGATCAATACCATCTGCCGCTTGCTCTGACATTTTCATCATACGAGTCCGTTCATTGACAACAGTCTCAATTTGCTGCCGATAGAGCTGCTTCGCATTGACAGCTTGTAGGGATGGCGCAATCTCATCTTCTAGGTTCTTCAGTTCATCAGCAGCGACTTTCCTCTTGTCTTTCGCTTCCTTGTGCTTCAGCCGTGCCCCTCGGTACTCCGCAAACGGCTTGGAAGCTTCCATCATCTTGACGCGGTCCTTGATTGCCTCTCGTTCTCGCATACGTTCCACATCTGCTTCCTGCATGCGTTGACGACCTTCAAGATTGGTAAGCGTGTCCTGATCCGATATTTGGCTAGATTGGAGTTCCTTTTGGTGTCGTCTAAGCTCTTTCAGGCTATCGTGCATATCCAGCATTTCTTGTGGCGCCACAGCTCTTTGAGTAGACCGCAAAAGTTCGACAGGCGTCATAGCAGCAAACTCTACGACTTTGTCTTGTGGAAGGAATTGGCATAGATTGTCGATTTGTATGGAGAACGATTTTGCAAGATCGAGAACGCCTTTCTTCGACGATGGTTTGCCATTTATCGAGAAATGGCTTTTGTTGCCTTCGCGCTTAATGCTGCACTGTATGATTGGGTTTCTCTTATACCGTTTACCGTCTCCTGCAAGTTCTATCTCGATCATGGCTTCTTGGCAGCCATGTTTAACAAATTCGGAGATATCTTTCGCCCGGCCAAGATGCTGCACCCCATCAGTATGTCTCAGTCCACAACCCGCAAGGATTATAGGATTACCTGAGGGCTCCATCCCAGGCCGAGGCAGATCGCACACACGAGTGTACTTTTACCCGTACCATTCGGTCCAATAACCATGTTTAGGCTGGGGCCTGGAAGAAACTCTACAGCCGTGTAGGTAACAAAGTTTTCAAGCTTGACCCTGACGATAGATCCTGGCTGGTGTTTTCTACGAACACCTTTCGAGCGCAAAGCTTCCTCCTGTAGGCCGGTATTTTGATGTGAATTGTATCCATTTCTTTGCTGGGAGGGAGACGCGTCGCCATTATGGTTAAGACGAGCTCGCTTATTACTTGCGGAGCTGGTCGATGAGGCTGTTGCGATGCCTGGAGATTCCATCCATCCAACTCCATCAGATTCATTCTCTTGCCGTCGCCGTCGAGGTGTTGTCGCCGAAGGCATAATGTGCTTTCCAATATCTAAAACCGTGGATTCTGGGATTGGATAACGCGACGTGCTTGCGCTAAAATTGGTGATGAGGGTAGTTTCGATTACATAAGCGCTTCAAGAGAAACCGACAATGCCGGCGTCCGTAGAAATACCTCCAGTGACGGACACATCTCGCAGCGAACAAGCTTTGTTTCTACCAAAGACATATATCTTACTACGTTCTTTATAATCTAGTTCTATTTTCCTGCACTTTCAGTTGACGAATGTTACGATGTTTGCTCATTATTTGCGCATACAAAGTAAATCTCATAACATGAATATCAGATTCATGATCTATTTTATTTATAGTTTAAAACTTTTGAATTATTGTTCTTCAATGTAAATTGCAACGAAAAAAGCTGAATTCAATAACATTGATCCAAGTCTGATGCTGATTAAAACAAGACTTCTCGAAAGATATCGCAAATTGCTGATCAACACGTTACAATAAAAGAAATAGATAAATTTGATGAGTAGTACATTGGTCTTTGCACAGCCCTTCGTTACTGAGGATGCCGTGTTATAGACAAGGAGACCACAGATTCGACATTCTACGTTGATGTCAAGTCGGGAAGGATTGCGGAATAATCTGAGAATCGTTCTGCGAGACGTCAACGGGATCTGTCTAAGAGAAGACAAGCCAATTGTAATGAGCCATCTGAAGAGCTCGAAGCCTTGAATTCGTCTCTAACGCCAATCGAGGCGGAACAGAACTTGCTGTACAATCGCCTCACTGCGCTAAAAAGAATACCGATGCGGGGAAACAAGCAGCTCATTGCTTGATTTATGCAACGCAGACAAAGCCTCTGTCAATTGTTTGCCTGACCTGATTGCCCTTTCCTTAAGATGTCTAGTGGTTTCATTGGGCCAACCTGACGATTTCTTGCTTTAGTCTTCGAGCACGTCGCTGACTCTCTACCAAGTCGGCTTGAAGCTGCGTGGCCGCCTCTTCAGCTCGCTGTCTCGCCACTGAGTCTGATCGCGCCCGATCCTTCCAATTAAAGAGCTCATGTGCTAGTCTGGTGTTTTCTGCTTGGAGATCATTGATTCTTGATATGGATCTAGTATCTAAGATTAAGAGTTTTGTAGACTAGTGAGTAATTCGAATTAGACATGAATACAACGGAAGACCAGTACAGTCTTACCTACCACTGAACTTCCTTCATGTGATTCGAGGTACTGTTGCGGTACAGCCTCGAATATATCACCGACATCTCGACATGGCTTCATGTATGCTCCAATGGAACGCTTGCTTAATTGCCTCTTGAATAAGTGTCTGTTGGACAAATGTTCTTTCCCTGGCACCGCTGCCACGTGTATTCGTCGTTGTCACCTGGCATTAGACGTACCTGTGTCGGTTCAACCGTGATGTCTAGCTTAATTTCTTCCAGTGTCGTCAGCAAGAGCCATTTCACGAGATATGACCCCATCTTAGTCAAATGGTCTGGTAAGACTTTTCGGCATCTGCTTCTCCACTCAGCACGCTGCAAATTCCCTGATCTAGGGCGACTGTCATGGTTCATGGTGGAAGCCAACCGCCAACGATAATTTGAGCACTACTTGGGAGTTCGTGGTGCACGAAATGCTCCATAATTTGCGGTATTGCCAGTGGAGGAAGGGTGTGTTGAGATAAAGCCTGCCGAAGCTGACTGTCATGAACTTCCACAACATCGTTGATGGGGTTTCTGGCGCTGTGCGCCTGCCAGGCGCCGTATTGACGTTCCCGCGCAGTTCAACTGACCCTAAGCCGAAGAAGGCGTGGAATATGTCTCGTTTAATCGCAAGCGAGGTTAGATATCCTTTAGGAGAGGCGTATTCAGTTGAGTACAGATGATCGAAGAAGAGACTACATTATCTTCCTGGAAGGAGTGCTCGTGCGGCCGACCAGAATGGTGAGTAATTTCACACCAATCTGACTCATGAGCAGCGCTGTCCGACGCTGCTGTTCTGGAACCGTCTCGAAATACGGCGCAGGTCGCAGGCGACCTATTCACGCCTCCGCTTCAGGACAGGGCTGACGAGCGTCTGAAAACAGACGTAAACATAGGAAGACGAGCAAATGCAGGGATTCAACATGACTGTTTTCAACCTGATCGAGAAAAGAAAAGAAAAAACCTGCATTTCTTTGCATACAGCGCGTCTGTCCAAAGACTCTATGGAAGGCCGACTGAAGATTATTAGGAAGAAGCATGGCTTCGATGGATCAGAGGCGGAGATGGAAGTGTAGAACCGATAAAGAGCAGGTATACAGACAGAAGATCACTCAACCTCGTACATGTCCCGAGACACCAAAGCTTCGAACGGTATGAGATGTCTTAGTTTTAACGGGAAACTTCTTCTACCGAAGTCATCACACATGCAGCTATATCGGAGATTACCGATCCCATGAAGTTACTATATCCCGCAGAAACTTCAACAAGCCTTTCCTGCGCCAACCTTTCGCCTGCCAGTCGTTTGCTGTTATTGGGAAGAATTCTAACACATCAAGCAAAGACCCATCATGTGCGCATATGGTCAGAATATTGTAATCAGAGTCAAACAACGTGAGTTTGTCAACTGATCGTTGAGCCTCTGCTGGGTCATGGTCAGGTCCTGCTACCGTTCCAATTGACGTTGTATGCGAGGGGCGATCACCTTTGATTTCGCTATACCGATAATGAACCTTCTGGGATCGAATTATCGCAGATTGTTGTCGGAAGTGCTGATCCGAGCAAAGCCAACGAACCAGGGCACATCATGTTGAGGCACTTCGGGTGGCTCATTTGAGGCTGTATTACGACAATCCATCCTCCATAATGTCGCCCGTCTAGGAGCAAGTGGAAAGAGTGGAATAAGATGTATACAAACTGTAAGAATGAGAGAAACGATCAAGGATTGTGGGTCTTATGAGCTTTTTCTAGAAAGCTGGCTTCAGGCTAGCCTAACGCAGCTAGTTTAATCTCGAAATAGTGACCGTGTAATAAATACCTGGCCAATGATATAGTTATAGCAATGCCTCATAGCCTGGCGCAGGAGATGCTAGAAGGCTAGATTTCATACTGAGGTTCTGATTGATGAGGACATTGCGGCACGATCAGAAAACAAAAAATCGGCTGATCGAGGATGCTACTGAAGCTGCGTCTTGAACCAAGTCTCGAAATCCAAACCCAAAGTTGACGATTTAGCGACGAAGGCCGTAGTGAACTTGATAACGGCCCATAAGCATTGCTGAAATGGATCTAGCTGATGAAGAATTACCTTCGCTCAGGAAATGCAAGTCCTCAAGATCGTCGAATCAAGAATTTGTGTCGTGGACACGATTCCTGGCAGTCCCCATGTGTGGACAACCCGAGCTGAACTGCAACCACGAACATGTGTTGAGAATCCTGGTATAGGCAGCTAAGCACCGAGCCGAACGAGTCTTTGATCACGATCTTCGGCTCAAAGCCGTCCGATAACCTCTGCAAGACTCGTCATGTCCTCCAAGAAGAAGTCGTTCTCCCCTTTGACTACCTCCATGTCTTCCTTGATGTCATCAGTCCACCTATGTATATACACAGTCTTCATTCCAGCCTCTTTCCCACCACGAACATCATGTGCATGCGCAGCAACCATGACGGACTCCTCCGGTTTCACGTTGACCAGCTTCAATGTCTTACGATAGCTCTTCGGAGCAGGTTTGTATACTCCCAGCAACTCGCTCGAGAACAACATGTTAAATCTCAAGCCTGAAGACTTACAGAGGTCAAGCTGCAATCGAGTAGTACCATTCGCAAAGACAAACACCTCATACCCTGCGGCCTTCAGCTGCTCGATGGCTGGAGGGACTTCCGGCCAGGCTGGCATCGAGTGCCATGCGACTACACATTGATGCTTGGTGCGGTCATCGAACAGATTTTTGTGTTCTGGATGCTTCTCCAGCAAAGCATCCAGAGTCTTGCGGAGCGTGACGTCGATATCTTCAGGAGGGTCATTAGCGGCGAGGCGGGCAGTGTTGGCATCAAAGTAGTCATGACGCCACTCCAGAGCGAGCTTCGACCTCTCGCTTTCAGCGATGGATTTTGGTAATACTTTGATTGCTCCGCTGTGCCAGTCTAGGCATGTGCCCATGAAGTCAAAGAAGACTGCTCTGATCTTTGTGTTTGCCATGCTCCGTCGTGCTGCTCTGAGACTAACTGAGTCCCGAAACTGGGCGTCTGCGCATCACCGGCTGAAGTTGATCAATGCGAAATAACAGGACAACTGGTCGGAGGCTACGTGATTGGATTATGGAAGGGCGAAAGGGAGGGTGCCTCAGCAGAGGGTGAATAGCCTGAGTGGTGGGTGAGCGTAGGATGAATAAAGGCGGCGATGATGACTAGCCTATTTCGGACGGCAGCAAAAGAAATCTACCTTAATGTAGAATTATTTGCATGAAATAAATTGACTCGATCATTTGCAAAGCATGTGCGAGCAAATGGGATAAGGGCTATATGAAAGTGGTAATCTTAAAACTGTCACTTAGTTCTATCATCGGTTTTTGTTAGTCGACTGGTTCCTTCACCTGAAGGATCATGGATTGCCAGAAAGACAGTATAAGAGCCAAGATAGCACACGGTAAGCTATTGGTCAGGGGTTGGACTACAGGTTCTACGCGGACATATTGCTAGAATGGCTAGTAATACAGTCCAGATGGGAGAAATATTCCTATTTCTTCTCCTTCGGGCTTAACATCAGTTCCGGACGAACGTGTGTATCAAAGTCCTCTTCGCTAAGAGCCTTCAGTTCCATCGCGCTTTCTTTGAGAGTGAGGCCCTTCTTATGTGCGTTCTTCGCAACCTTGGATGCCATGTCGTAGCCAATGACAGGATTCAAGCATGTGACAAGCATAAGGCTAGCGCTGTTAGCGAAGACCAGGCCACAAGAACAGGTTTAGGGCTCACCTTTCGTGTAAAAGTGTGCTGATTCTCTTTTCGTCGGCTTGGATTCCCGCGACGAGATTCTTCTCAAAACTCCTCATTCCATCGCTCAAGATTCGTATGCTATGTAGTAAATTTCTGATAAGAACGGGCTTGAACACATTGAGCTCAAACTGTCCGCTCATGCCTGATACGGTCACTGCGGTATGGTTGCCCATAACTTGAGCGCATACCATGGTTAGTGCCTCACACTGCGTTGGGTTAACCTTCCCAGGCATAATCGAGGAACCTGGCTCGTTCTCCGGAAGTTGCAGTTCTCCAAGGCCGCAACGAGGGCCAGAGCCAAGGTAGCGAATGTCCTGCGCTATCTTGAAAAGGGAGCACGCCAGGGTATTCAAAGCTCCCGACGCTTGCACTATCGCATCATGTGCGGCTAGTGCCTCGAATTTGTTGGGGGCGGTCTTGAACTCAGACTTGGTCATCTTGCTAACCTCCGCCGCCACCGCTTCAGCAAAGCCCTTGAATGTGTTGAGACCTGTCCCGACAGCAGTCCCACCTTGTGCAAGGAGCTGTAGATGAGGAAGCGTCGATTGGACGCGTTCAATCCCATAACCCAGCTGTGTGACATATCCTGAAAACTCTTGCCCGAGAGTCAAAGGTGTAGCATCTTGCAGATGAGTCCGCCCAATCTTGATGATCTTCTCAAATTGTTCGCTTTTTGCCTGCATTGCATCTCGGAGACTCTTAAGGGATGGAAGTAAGGACTCCTCGATTTCCAGCACCGACGCAATGTGCATGACCGTGGGAAAGGAGTCATTGGAAGAAGCTGACATGTTGACATGATCGTTAGGGTGGACAGGCTTTTTGGACCCCATTGTACCTCCAAGGATCTCAATGGCTCGGTTGGAGATGACTTCATTGGCGTTCATATTCGACTGCGTACCGGATCCAGTCTGCCATACCACCAGAGGGAAATGGTCGACCAATTTCAATGAAGCCACCTCTTCCGCAGCCTGCTGGATAGCCTTGCCAATTTTTGAATCTTGTAGAATCTCAGCGATTGCTTCCATCTTGAGACACAGTACAGTTACCGAGTCCATAGCTCATGTTCACCGTAGCCGCAGCCCCCTTCAGGATACCAAAAGCTCTGACTACAGGCGGGGGCATCCGATCTTGGGGCTGATTGATCCTGAAGTTCTCCAACGATCGTTCTGTCTGCGCCCCCCAGTATTTTCCCGAAGGGACCTGGACCTCTCCAAAGGCATCACTTTCCGTTCGTGTCGCCTGCGCCATGGTGATTGTTAGACCTTTGGACAGATACTCTGCTTTGCGTACATGAAGACAATGGATAGCATACCATGCTCATATTCCTTGCCAGGCAACGGCTACTTGACGACGCATTGAGGGTTACTGGCAGCTTCCGTGTTCGTGGTGGTAAAGCGGACCTTATGACATGTGACTGGAAGAACGCCGAGCGAGACAGCATATTGGACGCTAAACCACTTGAATCCGCAAGATTTGCACTGAAGCTTCAACAAATCAACTGAGCAGTTTCCCAAGCGTACCTTACCTTAGGACAAGAAAGATAATTATAGACGACTGGCAAACCCTTGCACAAGCGGTTTGTACAGCTTCAAAAAATCGAGCGCCAAGAGTGAAATTGCGGGTTTTGCTTCCGGCCAATTTTCGTTTTCCATATTCTATTTCCTTTCCTTCTCGTCCCGAAGCCCCTTGAATTATTCTCGAAAGAAATATTACGACCTTTTCCGCTGAATCTTACATGTCTTTAGTGTTGTTAATTTACAGTCAGTAGGTATGTAGCTGGCTCAAGGCGCGAATCTCAATATTCTGGCCTACCACTCCCTTGATTCCAAGAGCCTTCAATTTTGAGCAACGGTAATAAGTTCTATTTCTACGGAGAATATCCGATTCGAACGGATGTGGTCGTCGGACAAGTTTCAAGCTTATCTAATATCGAATTTCTGGTTCTACTTGGAAAGCCAAAACACCTGCTGTTGGGAGTTAATTGCTGGGAGGCAGCTTACTCGGGGCCAATGGCACACCAAGAGGCCTTCGTTGTTCTACGACGTATCTGCCTGTTCGTGTAATTTTTATTGGAGTTTTTGAACGACTGAATGCGCCTCTGCTACACTTCATCGTTAGCAGCATCTGATATGTTGACCGCGCACAAGCAACAAAGAATGCAACTCGAGGAAGAGCATGCAAGTATCTCCTTGTCACCCGAGGGCTCGAATCTGATGTTTGTTTCCGCGACTACCGGAGTGTTTGACGGGTCCTTCTCGTGCATCACCTGGCCACGCGGTCGTCGTGGCGGTACGGAGTACTTGATCCTGTTCCTTTGCCATATTTGCTATACCAAGCTAAGGTTACTAGCCAGCGAGCCAGCGTGTTCACCTTGCCCGCTTTGAGTCATATCTCGTCTCAAGGTCAGGTGACTCATTTCCAACATGCTTGGTGTCTTCACCTATTCATGCAAGGGTTTTTGGTTGGAGGGTACGAGTATGCAATGGCGGCAAACGCTATCTCACAATAATTCGAGTAGTTGGACAATGTAAGAGACCATTCCAAATTGGTCTCGGTCAGTAGACATTAGAATACTCCAGTCTCCAGCTTGGTGGTTTAGGCGTCAAACAGCGCTAATACCACCCACCATTCTGCATCAACGGAGTATGAGCTGCTTGCTTCAGCCTTGTGGAACAAAGCGTGATCAAAGAAATTACATCCATCGCCGTTGCTACCAATGATGATGCAAACAGGATCAAGGCATTGCCGCCTCCAAACAATCATGTTGACTCATCCAGCCAGTCGCACAACGGATCCGGCACAGGCAGCTCAGCGCCAGTGGCAAGCCAACAAAAAAACCACTCTCTCAACAGCAGCAACATTACGGAATACAAACGAGTGAGTAAAACGTAGGATAGTAGTAGTAATAATCAAATACTCGCCACGCCCACCGTGCTTTGTTTTCGGCAATATGTACTGCGAAGTCTGCGAAGTTGCCTGAAACAGATGATCGGTCAGGACCGAGGGGAGTGGCGGATGAGCCCCCCCCTCTTGGGACAAGCATGACTCGCATGATACGAGAAAGGGAGCGCCAGTATGAGATGTACGCCGCAGGCAGCAGCCAACGTGAAATCATTAAATCGTTTGAGAAGGAGATTCGGTTATTGCCCAGGGCTTTCAGAAGTACAATGAGATTCAAATTGTCGTCATTTGTAGAGGTTCGTCACATGAGAAATTAGCTTCGTACTAGAATTGGGGACTGCGTTCGGAAATGCAAAATGCACAACTCGCTGGCGCTTGCGGGTCTACGAGAGAACTGAAGCTGTAGGCTGGGGACTGGCTGGCTGGCTGGCTGGCTGGACGGCGGAGGCAAAAGAGTCATCAACGCGCTAAAAGGGGGCCTCACACCACAACTTCAAAGCTACCCACGCACCCACGCTACCTTTACATACCCGGCGAATTCCCCCCCTCAACCCCAAGACTCACAACATCAGTAACAACGATGAATGAACCTCCACTCTCCGGTCGGTGAAATCGATACAGTCGATGATCTCTCACAATCTCCACTCAACCCGTAATAGTCGTGTATTTTTACCTGTATTTCTAACCATTCTTACTGCGTCGTTTGTTATTTGCGACCGTACTGTTCTGTACGTCTCAAACCCGCCCCAGCAAGCTACCGTGATTACCAGCAAGACTCATAATTGCCCCTATAGGTCCTTCCTAAAGCACTGAAAATCCCAAGGTCAACCTCGTGGTACCTTTCCGCCTCTTCTTAACCGACCCCGTACCTTGATTCGCCTTCATACCTACCTGACCTTACTCAATTTCGCTCAACCTTGAGTCACTCTATCCAGTCGCCCGATCACCACCAATTCATCCTCACATAATAGTCTCAACCAACTTCACTCTACCTATCCTAACACCTTCCAGACGCCTCCTACCAACCTCGAGCAATACATCTAAGTGAGGACGAGAGCGTATTCTATCTGGTGTCGCACAGCGCATCCACGATCGAATCGTCTCTCTAGCTTTGCGCGGAAATGTGCCAATCACCGAACATAGATCTTCAAAAACTTCCAGCCGCTGCCTACGGGACTACTAGTATTACATTTGTCTCAGGAAAGGACCTTGTCATACAAGGCGGCTGGAAGGTCTAAAGGAAGAAGCACTCTGCCAGCGATCTATTACCCCCAAGACGCCACAAGCAAGTGCTTGTCGTGGAGTTGAGGCGGTACTCTGGAGCCTGAATCAGTCTCTCGATCTGTTCCTTTTGACTCATTGGCTATTACTCTGTTGGTAGCCTGTGACCGACATCTTATTGGGTTTCAAAGCAGCCCCGGTTTATCTGTGTTCCCTACAATATCGCATTAAGCTGGACGGTCAAATGATCTAGAGGAACACTGTTGCCTCTCTCTACACGGTATCTGGACTACTCGAACGGTTTGCCTATCGGTCATATTCTACTCGCCTGCAACATATCAGTAACACCACCCTTTCCGTCACCTCGTCTCATCGATATCCTCACCAGGGTCTTGCGCGTTCCATATCATGGTTTGCATATCTGATCGCAATGGTACAGCGCCTAGCTCGCTAAGGATATCCACACATAATCATCCCTACAATCCAGCGACTTCCTCACCTGCGTCGTCCTCATCCTCCTCGGTGTTTTCCATTGACGCCCCTTCCTCAAAAAGTTCTGCCCCCTCCTCTTCTACAGACTCGCTGAATGCGGTCTCGGAAAACGAGAGTGACGTCTCATATTTCTCAAGCCGTTATCACCATCAGCAAATTATCCCGATCTCCTCGACTGAGGCTGGAATAATCTCAACATGTCCTGCGAAACGCGCAGCGCCTCGTGCGCAGCCGCCACGGCAACTCAGCGAAGCAGTTGCGCCAGAGTCTCGACAACACCCCCGCCGAACGCAACGTTTGACCGAAGTTCATCCTCAAAAAGGTGGTTCTACTACAACGTGTCCTCGACCGCCGCCGTCTCTTATCAGGCAGTGCGAACGCAAAGATAATTTTGTTGACAGTCTTGTTGGTAAGCTTACCGATGGTAGCATTTTGAGGTGATCATTTACTTACACCTCTTGGATCTAAAGACACTACTACGCAGATGATAGAGACAATCTGGCCGCTTTCCATCTTATCATGCGATCGCGACACCACTGTTGGCGGCAAAAACCAAAATCTGATTGGACTGCGGACTTTCGTCCAGGAAGTATTAAGACGATCCAAAACAAGTTATTCGACGCTACAGGTCGCGTTATATTATCTGGTATTGATTCAGTCTTGCCTACCAAATCGTGACTTCACTATGGAGCAGCTCGAGGATACGCAGTCTTGTCGAGCCATGCAATGCGGTCGGCGAATGTTTCTTGCAGCCCTGATTCTTGCTTCGAAATATCTTCAGGATCGCAACTTCTCCGCACGCGCATGGAGTAAAATATCGGGACTGAGAACGTGTGAGATTAATACCAACGAAATGGCTTTTCTATCGGCGGTGAATTGGAAGCTACACATACCTGAGCCAGTATTTCATCGATGGAATGCCATTGTCTTGAAATATTCACCGTCTGCGCAATCATCTACGTCGCCAAGATCGTCCCCAACTTCCCCGAACTTGTGGAAATCAATCATTCCCCACCTGACACCGGACCTCGATGATCTGGATGTTGGAGCGGCCATAATTTCCATTGACTCAGGATACAACTCTCCGGGCTCTGAAATGGATTCTCCGCCTCCATTGGCTTCTCTGAAAGTAACCGCTTGTTCGGAATCGAATGAGCAAACTCCTACCAACCCTTATACTATTCCGCGAGTGCTAGAACCAGCGCTTCGTGATTTCAAATTGAATGAACAGATACTACCGCCGCTACCCCGCTTGGGCCCATTGCCAACACCAGTCATGACGCCACAGACCAGTAACTTCAGTACTCCTGCAGTGGGTGCTTACGGGCTATGTCCTCGGCGGTCGTCAATGAGCATTGCGATGGCACAGGCGAACAACGCCTGTTTGTCTCGAGTAATTCTAGACCCTTATCCAAGCTCGTCTCAGTGTTCGTGGAAGCCGACTTTACCAGAACCCTTTCCAACGTCCGCTCGGCGATCATCATTTGCTCGCTCTAATTCTTCATTGTCATCGCCAGAGTCTATGGTATCGGATCTGTCATCTCGTTCTTCCAGGTCGTCGTCAATCTCATCGGTAGCGTCTTCGACAAGCGCGCTTCCTCAGCCACGATTGGCTGTTCAAGCGACTCGTCGATGCGCCAACATGCAGCTGCCATGTCTTAAGGAACATGAGAGGCCCGTTCCTCGTATAGTAGATTCCGACCGAGATCTGTCCTGGGAAGCTTTTTCTCAACGGTCTGCCCCCCACAAAGGCTCCAATCGCCAACCCTGGGAATCCATTTGGGCCTTTCCAGATGCCATTGAGAACCCCGAAATTGACTATTTCGCCAAACCTCGCAAACCTCAACCTAAATCCCATCCAGAAAATCTCTCAACCACTCATAGCGCCTCCGCCCACGAAGCTGCCGCCGCTCTCCGCGATCTCGCACTCAATCGAGGCGTCCCTACCAATCCGACCATTATCTCCCTCTCTCCCCGCAGCACACCAACCCGCAAGCGGGAACGTCCCCCTTCAATGGATTTATCCCACAGCACTCAAGAGCGTGTCCGCGAGCTCATTGCTCCACGCTGTTTGGGTGACATCACCAACGGAGTCAGGAACGGTGATGATGGCACGGTACTGCGAGATAGCAGGCCTGCTGACTCGTTTCTGATTAGGAACGAGAACTGTTCCGGGATGAAGACCTTGGTGAAAGAGGGGGCGTCGAGAAAGAGAGCTTGTGCTGGGAAGGACGAAGAAAGACGCCTAAACAGGACGCTTGCGGAACGGAGTAGAGAGCCGGGGCCGGGGATGTGGGAGGGGGTTATCTGACTTTGGAGGATGGTGGCGAGGGAGGGTTAGAGGATGGAAGGGGTGGACTGTCCATAGGCGAGATCTCGGATAGTGGTTACCTTGTATTTTGTAAATTCGATGCTATGCTTAGAAAGGCGAAGACAGGGAAGGGGAATGGCGGCTGCAGAGGGAGGGCGCTAGTATTCATTAATCATTCGTTCGGTATTGTGAGTCTTGGGAGATGAGAATTTGTGTGTCTGAAAAAACAAATGTAAGTGGATTGTTGTCGCTATTGTATACATAGGCTTTGTAAATTACATGTATATTGGTATATAATTCCAGATACAAGGAGCACCACCACTCATCATGAGCTGGAACATACACATTCCCCCTGAATATCTATCTGCCTTGGTGCTCTCGTAGTTCCCACAGACACTAGTCCCACCCTGGCACCATTCATGATTATACAGCAAGACTTCGCTGTAACGATGTCCAAATACGCCATTAAACCACGTCTTTGCCAGGAGGATGTCGTTGTATCAATGGCGGGCATATATTACCAAAATCATCCCTGTTGAATCTCAGGGAGTATATCGTTGCAGAGAGGACATTCGTTATGAGGGGCTTCTTACTGCACTGCGTCGTACCTCTATTTCTATGAGTCCGCCGAACACCATCATTGCAAGCCCTCCACGTTATCGACCACGAACGCGCCGCCAAGTCTAGCGCCGTCAGCGGATATCTCTAAACTTGAATCAAGACGACTTACAAGATCGCTGGCTCGTCGATGCTGTGGTGCTCGTAGCTATGATTCCATGTTAGTTAAGATGTGGGATTTTCGTGGGGGGAGGAAGCGTTCGTACCTCAAGGTGCCTACTCCGCCAGCTGCACCGGTTTTAGTGGTCTGCAATGGGCAGGTTGTGAAGTGGGGGGTTTACCTTCTAGCAACAAGCTCACGCCTTCTGTCAACTCCTTGCCAACCCATCGCATGGCGAAAGCTCTTAGGATGTGCCCGTGCGCCACGAGGAGTATGTCGCCACAGGATGAGTCTGTTTTCGACGGTCCCATACATTTTCCCTGAAACCTTGATCGAATATCGCCAATCAACTTATCCAACCGCTTTGTAACATCCGCCGGCGACCTAGACCCTCACACCCCATCAACTGCCATCCTCCTCAACTATGAATAGAACTAAGAAAAGAACCTACTCCCCACCCGGACACCCATCCGCCCAGATATCCCACCCCCCCTTCCCTTCCTTCTCCCTCAACTCCCGAATCTGCGGACTCGTCAACCCCTCATAATCACCATAGTCCCACTCTCGGATATCCTCTGTAATCTGCACCTTCGCGTTCGTGCGGATATCGAGGCCTTGGTCGCGCTGTGAGGTCCAGGGCAGGCGGTCGCGGCAGCCGAGGTTGAGGAGTTCGACGGTGCGTTGGGCGCGGCGACGGGGGGAGACGTAACTGAGGTGGGCAAGGTTAGCGGGGTCGTGGGGGAGCTCCCAGGGCGGAAGAGAGGGGTATTTACATGTGGGCGAGGTGGGAAGGGACGATTAGGCGGTCGTCGCCTACGAGGGCTTTTCCGGTTGCGCGGATGCGTTTTTCGCCGTTGGGGGTTAGGGGGAGTTCGGTGGTGCCGGTGTGGCGGCCATTGAGGGACCATTCGGTTTCGCCGTGGCGGACGATGAAGACGCGGGGGGTGGGCATGGTTTTGGAGGGAGGTGGGGATGAGGGAGGGTGGTGGTCGAGAGATTGTGTGGTCAATGAGCAATATGCGAGGAAGTGTAAGAACGGCTTAATAGGTATGGAGTAATCATGCTATGTATCTCATTGTTGGTTTATCCGCGAGTCCCGTACTAACAATTGCAGGCCACCAGGACGTTAAGACGTGTTACACATAAGCCACCCGAAGAAGTTCGCCATGAAGAGTTCAGAAAGTAATAACAGCTAATTCGTCGACTGTCTCGCTATGTCAATATGTTGCGCATACATGAACCGATATTTTGTGAAAGCTAAGGCTAAGATTGGAGATTTGCGTAATCGGATTTCCCCGCTCGCCGTAGAACGTCCAACGTCTTCTCCACCTCTCTATCTACCTCCAAATTCCTGCGCCTGACTTCCGGCCGGCATGTCTGCTCCAAAGAAAGCTCGCACCATCATACTCACCTGCTCAGTTGCCGCCGTCACAGCAACAGGAGCATGGTATGGCGCAGATCTGAAAACAAAGCAGAATTTGAAAAAGGTCCGCCCATCTACATGCATACCCCATGTTCGCAAGAACTGACAGTTGACTTGCTGCATAGACTGCGCAAAAAACCCAAGAAGCCACACCTGCGGAACGAACGGCTCAGCTGCAAGAGACTCGTAATGGCTTGAGGGCGAAACAGATCGAGCTCGAGAAGAAGATTGCGGAACTGCAGGCTAGGCAGGCGAAAGAGAAGAAGGCGAAAGCGAAGAAGGCGAAAGCGAAAACCGCGGTGGCTGTGGGTACACAGTAAGATGGCGAAGAAAGCTTGGTGGGTCTGGTTGGCCCGGGGATAGCTTTCTGAAGGAAAGGCTGGATAAAGAGCAAAAAGTATGACTTAAACATTCACCGACCGTTGGGGTCCATTGCCGGGATCACTCATGAGATAGCTCCACTTGTAAGCTCGAGCCTGTGTCCAAGAGGGCCGACCAAGCAGGAAATAGGCTTTCGGAGACCCCGTCTCCAAGATGTGGAACCTCAATGCTCGGTGGCTTCCTTAGTCGTGTGTTGAGTCAAGAAGTGCTGTATATGAGCTTAGAAGTCGCTCGGAGAAGACCGAAGCAGAAGATAGAGACCTTGTCTGACAGTGTCAAGGATTTCGTAAGCTGTGGAGCCTAGACAGCTACTATCAGGCGATAAGAGTCGAGGTATTCACTATGGCTCATCCTTGCCGCAAATCACTGCTGCTTTGACACCGAGGGATGGTTGGTGACAAGCCGGAAGTGAAGAAACACCCCTGGACTGGAGTCCCTTGATGCTTTCCTAATGCAAGAATGTATTGGCGCTTGTACTTCTCTGGTGCGCAGTGATCCTCCCCTCATCTCTGCCGATGTTGTAGCCAGCTCATCAAACCGTGCTCTTTGCAGGCCGGATCAAGGTGCGGTCGTTTACGTTCTGTTGGTGACTAGGACCCATAAGAGTATATCCTTTGGGAGAGGCCATGGACAGGGCCTATGTTTGGTCTGAACTCAGGGCCGCTGAATCGATATATCATATATGGTTCGTGGTATGTAGAAATATCGACCAAATGGGAGGACTTGCCTTTCTACGTCCATCGGATCTTGAGCTCGATATGCCACTTAGTACCGAAGGTTGAACTCACTGGATACTATACTCGGTTAGTCACTCTCATTGTGTTGTTTCTGCCTGACTATTCCCTTTTTGGTATCTTTGTGTTGAGAGTATATGAGTTGGTCCTGGGTTCAAATCCTTGCGGGGGCGAAGTGGGTTGGACCCGGATTTTTGAACAGGATTTCTTAAACTATAGCATGGATTTTTGGATGAAAGGTTGTGTTTGGAGAGCATGTGGCTACACGTTTTGGTCAAAGCTGATGATTATGGTGATGCTGGTGGCCTTGTTTTTGGCTATATATATGGCCACAAGCATATATTGTATGTGGGAAAGGTCTCGTGGCCAAGTGGTTAAGAGCCCCTTAGCAAAGCTAACATATTTGATAGGGACTTTTACCAGATGTGGTATGGCGGCAGGGCTCGATTCCTGATCATGTAATCCGAAGGGGATTTGCAAACCCTGAGGAGATTTCCATACCTCAGGGGACGCCCTGGGAGGTACGATTTCTATGTCTAATCCTGTAACAGTCTAATCATGTAAACAAATCTACGGCCAAGAAGAAAGCCACTTAAATCACAAACAAACAAACCAAAAAAAAAAAAAAAAAAAAAAAAAAAAATGCGGGAGATAGAGATGGAGATGAGAGAGAGTAAGTACAACTTCCTATCCTGACCACGAGACCAAGTACCACAATTTTTTTTGCCTCGTCAAATTTTGTACATGTATTCAGTACGCTTTGAAGACAACTTGTCAGGCTGAAAGTACTTGTATCATGTTATAATGATGTCGTGATGTTGTTTTAACATTTTGATTTCTCGAAATCTGTCTCAACCAAAACACCAAACCGTCTGCTGTCCACCACGACATGGCTCCCACCTTTCACACGCACCTCTCCTTCACTCCGCCACGCGCCCATGATCTTGTGTGTGTTCCCAAACAGGCATGTTCCTGTGTCCACTTCGAGCCGTCTGGGCCTGATGCATTGGGCGTTTTGTTGGCGCTTTTGCGGTTGGTTCGGCTTACTATGTCATGTTGTGGCGTCTGCCTTCTATGTGCGATTCTGCATTTGGATGTCTCAACACCGCGGGCGATACTCGAGTTGATGAGTGGTGCTTGCTCAAATGAAAGAGGAAATAATACTTGGGATCGCCAACCACGACCATGCTGGCCTCGGCATCAACCTACACAACTGAATACAAAGTGCGGGTACTGAAGCCTCCGGCTCACCAATTTGAAGTTCCGAGATATTCCCGCTCGATACATTTGAAGAAACCTTCAAAAAGCGCATGAGTATATCAAAGGGTGCGGTCGCCTCTGCTACGAGCATAGCACAATACGGATACCAAGAGTCTCCAACGTCGCGGCGTTCTGCTTTTGGGGCAGCATGGCAATCACTATAAAGGCTCAAAGTGGCTCTATGCCAGAAGCATCCCCCTTGCGACTCTCAGCTCCTTGCAACTATACCGAGCATGCTTCGACAACTGGCCAGGGCTTACAGGCTATCAATTTGACACCTATACAAGAGGCTGGAGCATGGACTGGGCTTGTGCGAGGTTTGATGATTTTGTATCATATAAACTTGCATCTAACTACATTGTCCAGCCAAAAGTCCTGCATGGCAGCTCCACTATCAACGGTCCTTTTCAGACTCTCCGGAAAGAACTTATCGTCAGGTCTCCAAACTCCCAAACCAACCTCATAGCAGGACCTCTCACGGAGCACAGACAAAGGCAATCACATGATCACACCTCATACGAACGCTGGATATCCTGCCCCCCCTTCGACTATCCCTACAAAACTCCAGCATCAAAACCCCACCAGCTACTACCTCCGCACTTCGACCATTCCGACCAGCAATCCCATTTCCAACAAGACACTAACCCAATCCCCCCAGCCGCGCACCCGTCACCAAAACCCTCCACCCACATCTCTCTCCCTACAAAAAAAAGCACACACACAACAGCCCCCTCACCCAACTCACCGCGCGTCGTATCACCCTTAAAGGGGTCCTCAAAGCAAAATCAAAAAACAACACCTCGCCTTAGCCACCCACCCCGAAACCCCATTCAATCTAACAAGCCTATACCCGGCCATAAAAACAAAAACACAAACCACCCCCGGGACGAGCCCAAGCGCTAGCTTACCGCGTGCGAGCTACACAACTATAGAAACATGGAAAAGATAAAAGCGATCAAGGTATAGGCTATGTGTGGGGGTATACGAACACGGAAAAGGGAAGGTAGCGTAAGTGCAGTTGTGGCTTGGGGGGTGTACGACTAGCAGGACCAGCAGGAGCGTGTGTTAAGGCTTCTTCTTTTCTAGGCGCGTTCGGTTGGTGAGTGTGTGGGTGTGTGTCTGGTGGAGTTCGGGATCGGGAGGGCGGTTGTGGGATGGTGTTTATTGGGAATGGGGGGTTGTGGGTTGGGATGGGGGTGATGGGATTGCGAGCATGGATATGGGTATGGGTATGGGTATGGATATGGATATGGATGGGAGATGGATGGGAGATGGGATAGAGGGGGTAGTAGCATCTCTCTCTCTCTCTCTCTTCGACCTTTTCGACCTTTTCAGACTCTACAGCTTCAACCACCAAACCTGCCTCCCAGCGCTCTCGGCGGACCTGTGATCAACACGCCTATACCTCCTCCTCCTCCTCCAGTTTCCCTACTTTTATCCCTCTCCTCCCTCCCTCCCTACTCCCACAACAAAACCCCCCATATCCCCTTATCTTATTATTCTCATACCCCTGCCGCCCGCCATACCAGCGCGCCTTGGAATAGAATAGTACAAGGTAGGGGATTATAGGATGGGATATAGGATGGGATATAGGATATAGGATATAGGATATAGTGTAAACAACATACGATGACTTGGGACTAGGGCGGGAAGTGTGAGTGTGAGAGTGAGAGTGAGTGTGAGTGTGAGTGTGAGTGGGTTTGATGGGGTGGGTTGGGGGGAAAAGGGGGGGGGGGGGGGGGGGGGGGGGGGATGGAGGGAAGTAAAAAACGGGGGGTGGGTAGGGCGAAGAGTTTGGGTTGAGGGTTGGGGGTGGGGTGTATTCGGTGAGTCGGATGGATTTAGGATAAGTTGTAAAGGTAAGAGCACGGAGTGATTCTCCACCTCAGCGATTTGTTGATCGACTGTTAGTCTAATCATCAGTTATTTCGATGCCTTCCTTGTCATCCCCCTATCCCTTCGCACGTTCCTCATCCCCGCCTCTCCCGCCATAGACACCCCCATCTAAGATCCAAGCCTCGTTGTCCGTCTCGTCGTCCTGGACTCTGCGCCACATCGACATTTTGGGCTGAGCGTTCTCCTTATCCCCGACATCGCCCTCCTGCCCGGCAGCTCCCTCGTGGTCGATTTCGGGCTTCCAGGTGGGTCTGATGAGGGCGCCTAAAAGGGGGTTTTTCGCGAAGGCGCCTGTGGCGTTGTTATTTGGATTGGGAGCGCTGGAGCCGACGGGGCTGGAGTGGTCGTCGTCCTCGCTCGGCCTCTCCACTTCCCCCATCCTCCTAACGACTTTTCCGCCTACCAAATCAACACTGACGACCATCCTCCTCTTCTCAAATTCGGGCTTCGCATTCCACTCCTGCTCCCTCAGCACCTTTTGCTGCCGCTTCAGCTGCGCCGCACGCTCGACGGGGCTGCTCCAGATTGATTGGCCCGAGGTCGGGGTTTCGAAGTCGGCGGCTTCATCGATGATGTGTGTGCGCCTGGCGTTTTCGGACTGGTAATTTAGGAGGCGGTCACGGTGTTGGCGTGCGAGGTCCAGGGAGGTAGTTTGGGGTGCGGTGGTTGTTGAGGTAGAGGAGGTGGAGGGGGGAGGGGGGGTGAAGGGGCGGGGGGTGGATGAGAGATCGGCGCGGCGGTGGGAGGCGTTATTTGCGACCATTTTCTCGATGCCGCGTTCTTCACGCAGGGAGCGGATCATATCCTGCATGTCTTCGGCGCTCAACAGCGGTTGGGAGCAGAAAGTGCATGGTCCGATTCCTTCTTTTACGCAGATGATCTTCCCGCAATTAAGGCAGTTCGGCGCGGCGGTTAGGAGTGGATGTCGCGTGGCTAGACAGTCGCAACGGCGAGCTGCAGGATTTGCGCTGGCGGAGAGGGAAGGGTTCGTTTGGACTTCAAGGGTTCGGATTGCGGAGTCGAGGTCTGCGAGGGCGGTAGAGGGGGCGTGCATAGAGGGACCGCCTGAGATATTGACCTTGGTCTTGGGTGCAGGAGAGGAGGTCCTAGATGAGGGGTGAGAACGATTACTGGAGTGCACATTGGGTAAATCGGAGATTAGTGGACCGGATGCTGAAGGAGGAGGTTTGGGTATGAAGTTGGTGGAAATGGGGAGTTGGCGCGCATCTGGCTTGTCTGAGAGGGCGAGGGTATTTGCGAGGAGAGGTCCCTTTTCCGGACGACGAGATCCGGCTATATAGTCTTGTTCGTCTCTCTTGTGGTACGCGCCAGCAGTGTTGCCATAGTCTTCTGGTCTTCGAGGAGGAGGCAGTTTGTTAAGAGGGGCTTTCTTTTTTCGTGGCTTCCGTAAGGCTTCAGAGTTCTCTGGTGCTGAGACTGGAGGGCCCAGGGTTTCGCGGCGAGAGTTGAAGGAACTTATGAATTCTAGGGCTTTTGGAGAATCACCAAGCAATTCCTTGAGATGCGAGGCGGCGGCATCTTTAGGTAAAGAGTTTGTGTAGTCGAGGATTTGATTTAGGGAAACCTCATCAAGAGGGATGAGCTGGGACATCTGGGATACCGCCCATGTAGAGGATGCCATGGTGAGAGTGGTCTTGCTAGGCGCAAAATGTTTGAAAGCGAATACTTTTTGGGTTGTTTGATCGAACATCGGGATATGGCATGGATTGGAGCGTCATCGCGGGAGATCGCCTTCTAGCGAGCGTTCAATTCACTATTGCATGATTACTTCCTACAATCTTCCACAATGCAAACTGAGTTCGTCTGCGAGGGTCAGGATGGTACGGAATCATACAAAGGCAAAGACAATTGGTTCGGACAAGGTACTCTAGACCGATTCATCATGTGTCCTGGCTACGATCTTACTCTCTTCGACTGCTGCTGTATGGTGCGCAGTTCGGCGGAGACCAGCATTTCATCTGATGGCCCAGTTTCATGTGGATCTCCGCCGGTCTCTTGATGCAACATCGCATCTAATCTTGCGGCTGCATGTTGCCGTGGAGCGCCCACCCGTCGATTTACTGGGAGGATGAAGTTTCAGTGCGGCAAGAACCTTCACGAGAGCAAAGGCAAGCCAGTCCGATTGAAAGGTATCTTTTCCTCTGGTTTTCTATCTGCGTGGTCATGTTCATATCCCAAAGGGGGTGAATCCGGTGGTAATGGGCCGTTTCAAGACAAGATACCCCATGCGAAGTACTCTTTCCAATAACTTCTTAAGATACATTATATTACTCTACCACAGCGCTTTCTAGGTCAAAGCTTAGTTCTGGATGGCAACTGCAGCTGCTGAATCGCGGCGAAACAAGCTATCTAGACTCTCTTGCCGCAATCATAGACAGCCGGGAGATCCTGTGCATGATATACTTCCCGATGTTTTGTGTGGGTACCCAGCATAACGCAGGAGCTGAGGCTGTACGTGCGCCTCAATATTTTTAACTTATCTCTTGCAGCGCACCCTTGACGCGGCAGGATTTCGCTTCAAAAGCCATGACCGTTTGTTAATTAATTAAATTCATCTGGTGATAAATAGCAATAGATAATGACCGTGGGGTGCGTCTGGCAAGCGCTCTTTCAACCTTGGTCCTTTCCACGGCTCAGCGGTAAGGATTTATAGTACCCATGCCGCATTGAGCAGCATTCTCTTGTTCAATAAGGTAGCTTGATAATGCCCACTCCAAGCGCTCAAGGTCCTCCTTTTACCGATACTAGGTAGATTAGGGAGACTTTTAGATGGAAAGCACTGGTGTAGTGATCTGGTGGGGAATTTGATTCTGTTCTGCACGGCGGATGGGCTTTGGAAGGTAGCATGTAGAATATGTCTTCGAGAGGCCAGACCAGTTAGTAGTGTACAGCAGTACCTTACGCAATGGAGAGCGTCTTGGCCGTCAGCATAGTTGGAAATTTGTTCATTCGTAGTGTTGGAAGTGATCACGATGCGAAAAAGTGCCAACAGCAAAACCCATAATTCTCAGCGCGTAGCTGAGTGCCAAGAGTCGCTTCCCACATCTCACTGGTCCGCAACGAAGTCGACTACCATAGTACTCGACTCCACCCCTGCCGTCGTGCATATCTCCTGCTTCTCTGCTTCTGTCACGGCCCGGACGACCCCCATCAGGCGAATCACATCCCGCCTACTGCAAAGCCTAGAAGACTCCGACCGTCCCGGCTTTGGTGCCCGTCAATCGTGATTCGACGTTGTCCCCCGTACGATATCGATAATGCACTGGGGTCTTCTCTATGGTGTGAGCCAAGTCTTGATGGAATGAACAGCATCGATTGTGCGCGCAGGAGCAATAAGCTTCTTCATCGACATACTACGAACGGTATGGCGTACCCCGCTAGAGTTGAAGCTTGTCCCAGGCACACAATTACCTTGGTAGTAACCATCACATGTGGCAAGCGCCCAATTACGATGTGATGCGTGGGCGGTTGGCCCATAGACGTGGAGCTTCTCCGCTTTGCGACACAAGGAACATATACCCCATCGATAACCCGGGGAGTTCGCTGATAACTACCTCTTGCGCATTTATCTGTTGACCTGAGACCAACCCACCGAGACCTTCCGGCGGCCCTCTGCTCACCACAATCGTTATTATCTCCCCACCGAGGATCTGGAATCCTTCCTTGTTTCGCATCTGATCAATTGGCATAGCGTGGTGTTTTCAACATAGAAGCAATTGGTTACAGGACTTGAGTTTCCCGCCACCTCTAGAGATTGGGCGATATCTGGCGCAAGCTGTAGGACTTCTTTGCCACCAGTAACGAACGTTGGCATCAACTACGACAGTGTCTTCCTCCGATTACAGCGACAGAGTTCAAGAGTACCAAAGTCGCTATCATTGCTTCATCATCGACGGATGCCCTGCGGCAGCGGATGAACAGATGCGAATCTGCTAAATTCGACTCGTTGGGCCCGAAAAGGTCCTAAATCACTGCGATGCCTTTCCTACCTACAGATGACTCGCTCGTTCTGATAAACAATTACCTGGTCAAACGAATAAAGATCCCAGTCAATAGCAGCAGCTCGCCTGGGCTTATCGCCGCAAGCAAGCAAGATCCATGGTCACAATCCGGACAATACGCACTTGGCTGGGTCTATTTTTCCGTCATCTTACTGGTTATAACATTTTGCATACATTGGTATCATTGGGGAACGGATAGAATACGAAGGGCAACATTCAAGGAAGAGGTGGCTATGTCATCGAAAGACTCGTCACCAGATAGCGACTACGAAATGGCAAACCTGCCGACAGCGAGCTCAACACGGAAGTTCTTTCCTGGGAACGGTGAACTACCTCAAGCTCCAGCAGAGGGAGTTTCAGTCCTGTCCTTTTCGCCACTGAACAAAGCAATTGCTGCTATTCGATTCATCACCTACCGACCTTTGCCAATTCTGCGTATATGGAAGCTTCAAATTGCCTTTCCGTCCGTAGGAGTCGTGGCCATTGTTTCTGCGGCCTTTGTCTTTGTGACGCTCTACTGCTTCATCCCACAGCCGTTTTACTATGCGAGTATTGCCTTTGGTTCGCCACCGTTGGCGATCCGGGCTGGAATGCTTGCTGTTGCGTTGATGCCATGGATCGTTGCCTTGAGCATGAAAGCGAATTTAATTACCATGCTCACTGGAATCGGCCACGAGAGACTCAACGTTTTGCATAGGTGGGGTGGCTATTTGTGTCTCTTCCTGAGTTTGATACATACGATACCGTTCTATATCACCCCAGTGTGGGATCAAGGAGGCTTTGCAGTGTTCAAAAGTTTCTTCACTGGCCAATACTACATCTACGGCACCGGTGTCGCCGCTCTTGTACCTCTACTCTTCCTCTGCTTGCACTCTTTGCCCTTTCTGCGAGCCTGGATGTACGAGCTTTTTGTTGCTTTGCATGTGCCAGTTTCTATCGTCTTCGTTGGGATGATGTTTTGGCATTGCCATAAGTACCTGACATCGTGGAATTATCTATTCGCTACCGTAGCAATCTGGCTTCTGTCTTACTGTGTCCGACTTTTCTTCCTCAACTGGGCGAATCCGAGGCGATTTTCATGGCTCATTGGTGAGGAGTCGGCAGTTACTGTCCTTCCGGAAAATGCCGTAAAAGTTACTATCCCAACTCAGATGAAGTGGAGGCCCGGACAATACGTGTACTTGAGAATGCCAGGCATCTCAGTGTTTGAGAATCACCCGTTCACCATAGCATCACTATGCAGCGAAGACTTCCCATCCGAGTATGGCGAGCAGTACCGGGATATGACTCTGGTTTTTCGACCTTTTGGCGGCTTCACCAGAAAAGTGCTCAACGCTGCCATTGATGACGGTCCAATGAAGACCTACCGAGCTTTCATTGACGGTCCTTACGGCGGAATGCAGCGAGACCTCGCATCCTTCGATACCGTAATCCTCTTTGCCGGCGGCAGTGGCATCACCGCCATCGTCTCGCAACTCCTCGACCTCATCAAGAAAATGCGTGACGGCAAAGCCGTCACCAAACAAGTCCACGTTGTGTGGGCCCTCAAACGGCCCGAAACAATGGAATGGTTCAAAGAAGAACTCCGCATCTGCCGTGATTTCGCCCCCTTGGAAACAGTCCACTGCCAATTCTTTATCACTGCCGCAAAACGCACCATGCCCGGTGCCGGCCAACCCCCGCCTTCCCCCTCCCGCCCCGTCTCAGATCTCATGCACCACAAAATCAACGACGTATTTCAAGGCATTGCTTCGAAACGTAACTCCGCCCTTATCCGCGACGAATCCGGCGGCGATCCTGAAAAAGAACGCGAACTCCGCGCCGAAATCGAAGACGGTATCACCGCCCTTCCACAACCCACCTTTCTCCCTCCACCAAAGAAAGCACATACTCGCAACAAACCTTCCTTCAAGCTCTCAATCCCACCCACGAATCCTGAACCTCAGAAGAGTTTCGACTTTGGTTTCCCTTCCACACCAACCATGCTCCAGAAAAACCTTATGCGCTTCGCCTTCATGCCATCGGTGAGCACGAAGAAGGAAGGTTGGAGAACGGAGTATGGGAGACCAGACATTCCATACATGCTCAGAGGATTCGAAAAGGAGTGCGGCAAAAGGACCTGTGTGTTCGTCTGCGGGCCGCCGAGCATGCGGGTCGATGTGGCGACTTGCGTGGCCAGGATGCAACGGAAAGTGCTAAGTGGAAGTAATGGGAGAGAGGAGGTGTTTCTCCACACGGAGAATTACGCCATATAACGGGCGGAAGCAACGTCGACTGTACATTTTCGCGACGGAGAGTGGGGGTGTGTGTGTATATGTCTTGCTGTCTTTGAGTCTTGCACTTGCGTTTCGGCGCTCAGAGCTTTGGGCTGGTTGGGGCACTGCTTTAGAGATGATACCTACTTGCTTACTCGGTGCTATACGCACTTTTCCCTTTTGTCTGATGTTGTGCTCATCGAGCTCCCAGAGCTAGGAGGCTTGTATATTAACAAAAATCCCATTCTTCAGTATGACTCTATCCCAAGGCGGATTACCAAGGCTCAGTGAAAATTGTTGTGAGGCCACTTGTGTAATCCGCTAGGTCGCGAACAGCCTTGGGAATTGAAACGACGTGGAAACATCCGATGGGCCACGGTCACGTGCTCGGCTAAGCATACCAAGGTAGGGTTACTGTAACGTCGCGCGCTTGCTCCAACCCAACAGTTTACCAACAAAGTATCAATGCTTACGACACCCAGCCATTTAAACGGACATGTTATCAGAGTGCTCATACACACAACGTACCATCCATTCCACACACATCTACAAACCCCTGGTTCCAAAAAAAATTCCGCCTATAGCCCCTCCCCTTCCCCTTTTCAAAGTGTTCTACATATGCCGCTCTCTGGCGCTAGTGTACGCAACAGTCGTAAAGGCTGTCAAGGTACGGCTACAGTTTTTGCTTTTCTTTCTTCGTGTTTAGGGTTTTGTTGATGGCTCGGGATGGGTTTGTGGTTGGGGTTGGGGTAGGGTTGGCGATATAAGGGAAGCGCTGGAGAGGGGGGTTGGAGTGTAGAGTGGTGAAAGGCGCGGGGGGTCGTGCGTGGAATCTTAGGGTATGGGGAGGAGGGGGGGGGGATGAATTAAATTGGTTGGCTGTGGGTTAGGTGGCATAGTAGCAACCACCTCAACCAAGCCTGCCGCGTTCCGCGAGTGCTCGAGCGCTTGGGGAGCGTAGATCGGGAAACCCTAGCATGGCCTTCTCGACCTGGTTCTTGAAAGATATTTTGCCCCCGGTGGCTACACCGAGGGTTTGGCCGAGAATCGGGGAAGGGAAATCATGACCATTGCTGCAGCGAACTGTTACGTCTGGGCTGCTGGCTGTGGCTCTTGAACGCCGACAGCGGTGGGCAGTGATGAGGATAGCCTATGCCGATCCTGGGGGATCACGGGTTACGGGAGACCACCTATGCGATAGTAGAAGTGTCTATGTCGAGGGGGAAACTCACAATGCCCGGTGCCCACTGATCGTTAGGACATAATCCAAGCCTCGAGAGACATCGCTATCTTTCAAAACATACCGCTGGCGAGAACGGGGTGGACGGTAGCGTTGTACGAATCGATGGGAAGGTGTAGCGCTGATACAATATGGCGGCTATACGTCAACATACCAAGGCGACGCACAGCGTTGAGTGCAGAGAGAATTGTTTGACAGCTTGGGAGTACAGGCCCGTAAGCTAATTTTCACCCTCTACGCGATTTTCCTGGTCCTTTTGGGGAGGGTTTTAACGGATTTTTACAAGCTCTGCATTTTTGCCAGTAAAAACTTTCCTTCTGCAACAAAGAAGCTGCGTCAGAAATATGGTCTGCTTGTAAACATCGATTGTCAAGAAAAACATGCTAAAAGAGCGTGGAGTAGGACCTTTTGTTCGTCTTGGTCCGAATTTGTTGTCCTTCAATGGCCCAACAGTGTACACAAGACAGACTTCTATACTCCGGCGGTCATGGGGGAACACTCTACGATGTTTTAAACTCTAAAACAAAGCGAGCATGTTCCCAAACGCAGAGTCTTCTCTCCCTCTGTACGTGCGTTTTCTCGAATGGTGCCTTGCACCTCTGATTTGATTATTGAGTGTTAATACTCGCATCTCTGTATACAAAACTTTCGACAAAGCACTTCCGAGAGCATGAGGAGGTAATAAGCAAGCAAATAGTAAAATTGAACGATGAATAGCGGCAAAAATTTACTTCAATTGGTAAGGTTTTGGATTTTGCCGAATGGGCTCCGTGAGCATACCTTCGTTGAACACTTGTCGAGACTCCTGATAAGATCGTTCCGTTGGTCTGTGACTCATTTCACGTTTGGTCATTCGATTGGTTTTGTCGATGCAGAATGCGATGTTGACGGCATTATCGCAGCTCTTCATAGCATGGCTATCATGACTGGGCTAATATCGGCATTGCCATAGCTTTTCAATGCAACCAATAGCATGCCCTACTTTACAGCTTGTGTCAAAGAGACGCTGCGCATGTTTCCACCCACCCCGATAATCCTTCCACGCTATGTTCGCAAAGGCGGCTTGAGCCTCAACAACACCTGGATTCCAGAGGGACACCGAGGTTACCGCCAACCCTTAGCTTACAAACCGTGACCAGGGCACCTTTGGGATAGATTCAGACACATTCCGGCCAGAGCGATGGCTTGAAAGTACCGAGAGAACAAAAGAAATGGACAGGTGTATTTCTCCTTTCGGGTACGGCTCGAGAGAATGCATAGGGGAAAACCTTGCGCTGCTTGAAGCGCAGAAACTTATGTCTGCAGGTAAAAATATTCCTCCATAATACCAACAGTGATCTGAAATCTAATAGCCGAGGCACGCGTAGCTTTTCAGAGACTTCGAGTTCCGGTCGGCAAGTTCGGAGAAAGACGCACATAGCAGCGTTTTTACGTATTTTCTGCGCCTTTGTTCTTAAAATGTCTCAGATAGCACCAAAAGGTCCAGATCTTATAGGCTTGGTAACCATGAGTATTCACCTTCCACCTCCTAGATAGCCTCCTAACAGCAACAACCAAAATATCAATATGCCCTTATATGACCTCGTATTCCAACATATTCTGGGCTTATCGAACAACACCAGAGTATCCCACCCTTCTCACATCAATTGATAGAGCGATAATGGGTTTGATCCTTCTGGTGAGGAAATCTGGTTGGAGTCACCGATGCGTGGGATCAAGCAGCAGATACGAAGCCCTACCTCTACCCTCGACGAATCGTTTTCAACCCCCGCCAAAAAAACTCGTAGCACTGATCTACTATTCAGCATTTAGATATGCACCGGGTCTTCTGAATTGCATATCTTCATCTGTGATTGACGAAATGGTTGTCCGCGGATTTCATGGAGTTGTTGTTATGTGAGCATAAGACAACGATTTACGGTTTCCTGCGAGCCACCACTCGCCCACGCACATGCTTGTAGAAGACCAATCCTGTCGTGAACGCTGCTGTCTTGAAGTTTGCTGCAAAGTCAACAATCGCATTATGCTTTCAAGTTATTAAAACAATTGTGTATTCCTGGGACCAAAAGACAAAGATGTTGAATAATCGCATTGCCATTTGCATAGATATAACGGATGAAGATGTGGAACAATCGTGTTATCAGAGACGGGCTGACTGGGTATAAAATGACTCGGATCTTTCAACTTGGTACGTATCTGCACACCTTCAATCACAGAACAACATCTCATCAGACAGTCAAAAACTCAACTCACAATACCACGAAACTCAAAACACAAGATGCCGTCCACCCCAAATGTTCCTGAGGATGCGGCAGAGTATGCTCTCATCAAGACAGTCGCCGCCCTCGAGCTCTGCATAGAAGCGAACACGGCGGAAATGGAAGCCAGTCGAATGGAGCTCATGGCATTGCATGCCAGAGCCCGAGCCGAGGAAGCAAAAACGGAAGCGATTCGACTCAGTGCACCCTTCCTATTCAGATTTGGACTTGAATTGGGCTTTCTCCGTCAAGTGGCCCTTGCTGCTGTGCTGGCAAGAACGGGTGTTCAGAAGCTAGTTCGATGCTTCGCTCAGGCAACGCTTGCTGCTCGATTGGGAATGGACAACGAAGCCGCCGAGTTGCAAGATATCTCGCCTTTCCATGAGGTGTGCGATGCTGTAGAGATGGCGGTTGAGGCTGGCATCCCGGTGGAACACCTTCGTCTTACCAATCGCTTTGATAATGAAGGACATCGTTCCGACATAATCCGAACTGCTCGTGCGATCCTTGACTACTACACGGAACTCCACAAGCCTCAATTCGAAGATGCGTCTCGCGGCGCCGAAGAAGAGTCTGGCTCCGAAGACATTCCCATTGCAGATGCCGAACGCATTCCCATGTCAGATTATGGAAACTTTTTCAGAACCATCCACAACAGAGAAGAGTTCGATCCCGCCCAGATCGGAGGCTGTCTCTTTGGAGCGACAGGGAACCGCGGCGTTCCGTCTAGCTCTCCGTCTTACTTGGATTCTGCAGCTAGAGGACCCAGCGGAACTACCCAGAACGAAAACTCTTCCCTTCCAGACATGAGGGAGGGTCATGAGAACCGCGGCTTTCCGTCCTACTCGAACTCCGCAGAGAGAAACAACCGGGTCGGTCGGCAAAGACGCCCCTCGCCAAGGATGAGAGAAGGCCGAGGAGCTGACGGGCATCAAGAACTTCTCTTCAGCCGAAACCGAGACAATCTCTTCGGAAGAAGGGAAAGCCAGGGATCCGTGCGGAGTGGAGCCAACAAATTCGAAAGAAGAGACATTTCCCCAAAGTCACTCAAAACGAGTCTACACTATTCAGGAGGCGATTGAACCAGCCAACCAGGCAAGACCTAGACAAGCTCGACAAATCCAACAGAACATGTCCGATATGTCTTGGTGCCAATACCACCCACGGGCTCATAGGAGAATCTTGCCTCGATGTTTCCTCTCATACAAGCATGCAATATCTCGATTTTAGATCCTAGACTTAGAAATGCAACACCTTTTCATCTCGACATATGTCCTACCAGCTAATATTCATTCAAAGATCTCAACATAGTGCTGTTCATATCTAACGCTCTTCAAATTCACAGTTTCTGCTAAATAATTGAACAAGGGACTTAGCTCTCCTACTGACATTTTGTGATTCCCATGAACCTTCCTGGTTGCTCATAAGCTTAATTGCGGAAGAACCTTACCCTACCCGCAAATCGATCCAAGTGACAATCCCCAGTATCTCTAGCCAAACTTAACAGCGTTCTAGACCTTGTCTCATCTTAGGTCTCTCGTCCTGTTCTGGACGCACTCTTTCGGCTTGTTGTGTCAACAACGTCGCTTACAACGATCGAGGTAAAGAATTTGGACCAAATCATGAAAACATCTGGGCCCTGTAAACTGTACTGCAGCTTCCTCCCCCAGGAACCTCTTTGAATTTGCATATCCGATCCGCTATAACCGAGGACGCCAACAATACTAATAGTCCATTCAAACAACCAGAGCATTGCTGCGGAGACAGTGACGGGGAAAGAGATTGATACTTGGTGTCAAGCGTAGTAATCCGACCGGAGAGTTTAGTTAGAAAGTCCACTGGGTAATGATGGTTATATAATTGATTGAACTCTGGCTGATGGAATTACCCCAACAACAAGCTGATTCTTGTCTCGCACAACTGTACCCATGAGCTTGGATTCCATCTCGGGATCTCTTAAGAGGACTACCGGTGGAGAGTATTTCGCAGTTTGAGACTGGATAATTTGCCAGAGCCAGGAACATTGATTCGAGAACTTCCAATTCGTGCCTACGTTTTCAATCGGGTTTGGAACAAAGTGAGCGATGTCTCTGCTTTGAAGGAGCTCTGCTTCACTCAGTCCTGTGTTCTTCCCGTAACAAATGATTGGTTACGGACGAGTTTAGTGCTCGGTATTAATTGCATCTCATAGATACTCGCTGCTAGGATTAGACGCCGTGCCTCTAGGGCTGAGACGAAACATGCTACTCTAGTCCTAATCTGGTAACCTTCGCGCAATCTAATCAAATCAGAGACGCGGTCAGCAGCCTGCAGCAAGTTCGGTCCCTACTCCGCAAATATAATATATAGATAGTATCACACAAAATCCTGTACGACACATATTCCACTGACTTATATACTGACATGTCTTCACAGCCCTTCAAACGTTCCTAAATCAACCCTCAGAGCATAGCCCATCATTTCCATAGTCTACAACAATATCGTTATTAACATCATGGGCAAACTCGTCAAACTCATCGGCACTGGAATTGGTCTCGCTGCAGAAGCAATTGCAGCCCGAAGATCGCCATCGCCTTCCGGAGCATCCAGCAGCCGCAGGACGGTCGAAGACGCTCCTCCTCCATACGTCGACCTACCAGAAGAACGTGCTGACGAACTCATTGCCAAGGGACAAGCTGTCCCAGCTGACCGCAGAATCGGCCATTCCGAAGACGAAGGCTCGAATTCAGATTCCAGTGAACTTGATGAAGCGGACTGGGAGCTCGATGAGGCCGGGAATGGTTATGCTGATGAGAAGAACGAACCTAGCGAGCGCCAGGCCGGTGCTGGTGAGCTCGTGCAGTCGTTTCTTGTACAGCATCCGCCACCGTATACCACCGCCAAAGGACGGCTACCTTGCCCTGTGATCATCCCACAGCGCAGACCAAAGGATAAAAGCCGCGGCTTCGTTCGCGCTTATGCTCCAGTGCTCATGGATTGTGGTATTGACCAAGCTACGTTTTTGGATTTTTTGAAGTCTTTTCATAAGGCAAGCCAGGTAAACTACAATCCGTCTGGATTTACCCGTCTGAGACATCCATTAATTGCAGGTGATCTGTAGGCGTCACCAGTATACACTGTGATAAATATTGCAGCTGTAGGTGTGGGTTTTGTTCCGGAGATAGCGGCGCAAGTCACTGCAGCTCTTGTGCAGGTGACTGTGGGCATCGCCAAAGGGGTACAAATCAGGCAAAGGTGAGCTGAGCTATTCTTCGGACATTATAATTTCGTATCAATCAGTGATTCGACTTAAGGACGAATTCATTCCTAGACCAAATGAACGACAAGCTGTTCCGCCCACATGGTCTATTTTGTTTAATCATGACCTACAAACCCGAGCAAAAAGCCAGCCACGAGCAAGTCGACATCTCCAAGACCATCGCCAAATCGATTACCCCATCGGATTCAAAAGTTCGCGAGCAGCTCAAGGGTCTCAAGCTATCAAGCGCCAAAACCTACGGAGAGTTAGAAATGCCAGAATCCGCACCACTAATCTTCCCAGCGCTGGATGCAGCAGCGGCCTCTGCGGATCAAGAAGGGAAGAAGCAGTCCCAGTTCAAAAACAGCTCCAAATTTGTAGCGAATTACCTTGACCGCCGGGCTCAGGCAAGCTATGTGAGCCCAATTCTTTTCCTACAAGCAAAGCGTACACATGAATACTAATAAACACAGGCCAAAGAAAATCCCAACTCCACTCTTGCAGCCGATCAAAGCGGAACTACATTTGCATCCCGCTACAGCGACCCTAGCCACCCAGCTTCAAGCGGCTCGCTCGTATCACTAGTCACAGGCGGAGCCCTGGTAGGTGGAAGAGAACGGCGGAGATCCCGCCGAGAGGAGCGAGGAAGGAGACCTCGAAGGGAGCGAAAGGGGGGCCTGAAGAAGCGGCTGCTGCAGCAAGTAAGTGGAAATTTCGAGGCTAGTCTGCAGACTGGAGAGATTTGGGCTTACATGCTGGTTGTAGGATGTCCTGTACCTTATGATTGTGAACATGCCAACGGATGAGGAGATTGAAGCGGCAAGGGTGCTGCTTGCGAAGTAAGAACGTTGGATGGGGTTTCAGAATTAGCACGGACAGTGTTTTATGCTAAAATGCAGTTTAAATCTCCGACTATTCTTGGTCCGCAGGAACCGAACTTGCAAGGCACAGAGAAGCTCTTCATCAAAGATTCGAACAACAATAGTCCGCAAATTTCTTATTATATTCATCTCCATTATCCAAACCATCCAGCTTCCCTCCTTCACAAATCTTATCTCCGCAACCCTCAATAAACCACAATTCTCAGACTACCCTCCCCTCCCCACACAAATCACAAATCTCCACCACCGTCTTCTCCTTCCCCACCCTCAGCCGCCTACACTTCCCCCCACACCTCCCACACTTCTCCACTTTCCCCTGGCCTCCACACCCCTCCTCCTTCCCCTGTCCCGACTTCTTCCACCACCACCGCGGCAGCTTGCGCTGTTCCCACCACGCGGCCTTTTCCCAGCGGCCAGGGCGGAGCAGGAAGGCTAGGTCTGCCTCGTCAAGGACGGTTTGGTCTTCGTTGACGAGAGTCTCGGCATCGTCTACGAGGGTTTCGGTGGAGGCGATTGACGCGGAATCGGGCGCTTGTTGGTATGGGCTTGAGGATGCATCGTTGGGGGAGAAGGAGGGAGCACGAGAAGGTGAGCGGGTCGGTTGTTTGAATAGAAGTTCTTCCCTTGGAAACCCGTCCTGTCCTGGCTGTTCGAACAATACCTCACTCGCACAACCCTCCCTTCCCTCGCTATCGCCCGCAGATTTCTCGGCTTTTGGCTCAGGCTTGGGCTCGGGCTGTTGTTCCTCAAGCTTCTGCTCAGGCTGTTTCTGCTCGGCTTTCTTCTCAGGCTCGCGCTCGCGATGAGGCACGAAGCAGAAGGGGATGGAGCCTGCGAGGAGGTAGGCGATTGTTTCTTCGTAGAAGTGTTGGAGAGGCATGGACGGTTGGGGTTGAAGGTCAATGCGAGTTCGGTGGTTGAGAGGTGGGAGGTGGAGGTGGGTTGGATTGGATGATTTGGAGATTTGAGAAATAGAAAGGATAGATGGGATTGAAATACTACCTCAACGGGGTTGAAGCTTTGAAACGGTTGGGACGTTAGAGAAGAGGAAGCGGGAGTTCGACGCAGAAATGCAATAGTGAGATGAGGTAAGACAAGGCATCGAGCGTCGAAACAATGGGATTATGTCGTTTCAGCACAGCGAGACAATGAACGACATATTTCTATTATCATGGACAAAGAACCCCCACACACCAAATCCAAATCCAAATCCAAATCCCTGTATCGACAGAGAAAGAACAACCGAAACTCGCGCTGCCAACCCTCTTCCCCCAACCGTGCTTGAATAAACCCTCAAAGCAACCTCCCTCTTCACAACCTACAACACCCCACCAACCACCCCCCCTCATCACCACCCCCCTCCCCACCTACACCCGACACACCCATCTCCTTCTCCAGCAACATGCAAACAACTCGCCCCACAGTGCCCGCATGTTTGGCGCCTGGCTTGCTAATCTCGGTTGCCGGAAAAAGGGTGGCGAGGTAGTCTTCCCCGGGGG
>JAABUU010000497.1_pt1 | contig 61399 bp, 53 predicted proteins | sample 5559301 | NCBI WGS metagenome assembly JAABUU01 (sample SAMN10711884, study PRJNA513360) | rock metagenome | isolation source: Antarctica rocks | place: Antarctica: Victoria Land, Richard Nunatak white
TCTAGAGGAAATTAGAATAAAATAAGGATAGCCCCTTCGTACGAAAGGAGTTGGGTATATTAACCCCTGGTTTACCTGTTGTTTACCTTCCTATATTAATATTAATTATAAGCCACATTCGGTGAATTGTGTCCCCACCGTTCCCACTATATTTCTGATTTTTTATTGATAAAAATTAAAAGGACTATCTCCTTTTAATGTGGCTTATATTGGGGTTTTACTTTTCACTATGGTAATATTTATCGTAGGCACGGCAGGAAGGCTATGTTAGTTAAAGATAAGTGCTGAATGCATATAGGCACGAAACATACCTTAAGATATTCTCATATAGACGTAGTTTAACACTACGATTTTATACATTTCAATTATTTCATTAATTGATAAATATTAATAGGCTTTAGCTGAAAGAATTGTGACATTTTTAGGCATTAAGTACTAATTTTTTAATTTACTGAATGATACATTTATCTTTACATTATAATATTTTACACATAATAAAAAAAATTTTTCTTATATTATAACAATATCTATCCTAATAAAGAAAAATAAAAAAAAATAAATATAAAAATATATATATATAAATATATATATATATAAATATATATATATATATTTATTTATAGATATATATTTATTTATAGATATATATTTATAATGCCTGGTTAGCATAAAAGTAATGCAACCGTTTTGTAATCGGTTTAAGTAAGTGCGATACTTGCACCGGGCTTCAATGCATAGCATTGACTGTTATAATTTTACACAAGGCATTTAATTTTAAAAAATGCTTTGTAAAGGCCCAATCGTCTAGTGGTTAAGACATGATGTTTTCATCATCAGCACGAGGATTCGACTTCCTCTTGGGTTATAATGATTATTATAAAAAGAGGCTAGGCTTGTTAAACATGGCATTTAATTATCTAAATTGTAACGTATAGGGCCAATTGTCTAGTGGTTAAGACATGATGTTTTGGTCATCACTACGTAATTTCGACTCCGCTTACCCTTCGTTTATACGATTAACACTAATATATTTATAGTAATGTATGCGGATTGATGTAATAGTCACATAATTGGCTCATGTCCAGGATATAGAGGTGCAAATCCTTTGTCCGCATTTTAACTTTTAATATTGTTATTATCTCTAATTTATTGATAATAACAAAAGGCTATAGCTTAATTGGTAAAGCAAGCTGCTCATGACAGCTGAGATGAGTGTTCAAATCATTCTGGCCTTATATTTAATATAGTTTTTTTAACACCTGCTTGTATATTTAAACATGATAATATACTTATCATAGCGTATTTGTATATTTATAATAGTAAGATGTGTATATAAACATGTTATTACAAGTCCGAGTGCTGGAATTGGTAGACAGGGCGATCTTAAGTTTCGCTGGTTTATAACCGTAAACGTTCAAGTCGTTTCTTGGATAATAGTTTTATTTTATAATAGTTTGGTATTCATAGTTGGTTTTAGCGATATTGTTTGATAAAATAATGATTTATATCAGGTAAATGTTAAATAATTACTAGGTTAGGTAAATAATATGATGAGCGGCTGGTTTATTAGTGGGGCGGGCTGAGGGATTTATAGTAGATATCCCCTTTTTTTATACGCTTCAGCATATAGAGAGCCCTTAGGGTAATTTATATACTGATGCCAAAAGCGGTCCCAGTAAAGTGTTTATTAAGTGTTTATGAGTTATTATTTTTGTGTAGTAACATTTTAAGATTATTGTTTTAATCGGGTAGGATTAGTAAGGCAACCTTAGACAGCCAAAAGTCCACTAGTCTATTTTTTATGAGATAGACCAGTACCGGATATTCGTATCCTGATTAAGATGGTTATGAGTTCCCTTACCATTTAAACGAGAGGTGTTGATTTATTTCTATGTACAGAAATAGTAAAACGATATATTAGAATAATTATAATACTGAGTAGTAGGGTATGTCCGGCTCTGATGGGAGCGGGACCTGAAAAGCGTAAGAGAAAAACAATGGCTGGATAGGAAGTAGTTTAATGACGAGTTAAGGAATAATTTTCTCTAGCACTGGTAGGTAAGTTATCCATTTATAATCCTACAGTGTACTTAATAAAACACTGCACAATAAATCCCACTCGTATCCCTTTTGGGTCACAATTAAATAATAATAGCATATCCTTTCAAATACAACCGATTTTAAGTTACACAATACACACATAATTAGATAAATATAAACCGTATGTGTAAAACATAAATAATATATAATGTGCCTTGTTTCATCTATTTATTATGTAAATCCCGATTTATATATAATAGATATATTAAAAAATAACAGAAAATTGGTATTTATAAGTATAAACCCATGTGCTGTCAGGATAAATTCATGTAGCCTGTGTCATATATATCTTGTAGATTCACAAGTTATTATAACGTACCCTATTTAGAAACAGAAACCAGGCAAAGTAATAGTAGAATATATAAAGCATTGCTAAAATAAGGATATTAAAGCTTTAAACTTGATATTGTTGTATACTGTGATATTGATGTTGTTAATGAGAAACAACAATACTATCTTTATCAGTTTAAACCGTAATATAATTTTTTAAAAGCTGCAGCCTCTCTTATAGGATTTAGATATAGTGAGGCTTATCTTGAGCTTATCCGTTTGGCAAAATTACGTGATAAACGTACTTAAGCGCCTAAATTAAAAATAACAACTGGTAATACTGAAATTCAAATACAGTCTGTATTTGTCACAAACAATAAAACGGGTGAAAACAAAGAGTTTATATCTGTTTTAAAAGCCACAAAATTTATTGGTTGTACATCATTCTTATATTGCTAAGTGTATGAAAAAGCCATAAGTCTAAAATACAAATCCTTACCACTACCGATATATAGTTTATTATAAATAGTATTTTTAAAACAATATACTATGGAAAAGAAAAAAATAGACTATAATTAAAAAAGAACAGGTTTAACTTACGTAGTTTAACCGCCCTATATATTATAAACTTAAGATTTATTTGTTAAGATCGTTTGCGTTTAAGTCGTTTTTCTTTTTTATAATAGATAAATATTTTTTTATATTTAGTTAAAACAAAACATAACTAACAACTTGTATTAAAAAATCTACGAAAACAGGTGTTTTAAATAAAATCATTAGTTTTAGTGTTGGCTTTAGTTATAATTATGCTTGTAATTCTAGCCATAGTTGTAGTTGAAGGGGATATAGTTTAATTGGTAAAACATCGATTTTGCATATCGTTATTTCAGGATCGAGTCCTGATATCTCCAATTCAATGAAACTCGATTTAGTATTAATTGTCTATTTATTTTTTGCCTCGATAAGCTCAAGTTTTTATAACTAATGCTATCCTAAAATTAATCTATTACTAGTTTAAAGATTTTTACTTTAAATTCATTTATATATTTGTATAACATATTTTTTATAAAAAATAACAATTATATAAAATATATACCTGTAGGTATGAATATTCTTGCTATCTTTTTATTTGTTAAAATATTGTACCAATTATCTTTGTGCATATCCATACTTTTCTATGCTTTATGTAGTTTATTGTAATAATACATATCACCTTTTTCATTGTTACGTTTAAGTTTAAAGGTATATACTTTTATTTACTTACGCTTAATAAAAACAATTGATGGAGTTTTATAAAAACAAAAACCCACGTCTTAATTTTTTTTTACACCCGTGCCTTATACTATTAATTTTGAAGTAATTTATTCTTTTGTATATATATACAATAAATTAAAAATGCTAAAAATACTTTAAGAACTTATGGATCATATTATAAATTACTTGTTTATTATTTTAGATTTTATTATCACAATTTCAGCAATTATTATATTTTTAATTTATTTAAATTTGGTGATTTGTCCTTTTTTGATCTATTTTTTCTCTGACCTTCTATTTAATAATTTAAACACAAACACTTTATGTTAGCTAAGCGATAACCAACCTGCTAGTTATTACGGTTCTTACTCTCAAAACCCGGGTCCTGATTTTACACAAGGGGAAACTACCAATATACCAGCTGAGGGTGTTTCTAACACTCAGGGGGAACAAGGAGAACGGGAACATAATAATACACATAATACTCCTGCATCTACGGCCCTATTATCTACTGGCATTAAGGGGTTTTATAAAACTGTGGTTAATAAGACTAGGCGTAGGTTTTATGGGGAAGCTATTGAAATAGATAAAAATAATTATAATAATTATAATGATTAAAAAAAATTTTAAATCCTAATGTAAAGACACGTAAATAAATAAAGAGTGAGTTAAAGGCTGACTTAGAAAAATTAAATCTCCAGAAAAATACTCTCCTTTGGTTTTTAAATATTAGAAAACATAAATAATTTATTTTTTAATAATATTTCAATAAATAGCCCCTAAATATTTATGTAATATTAAAAAAAAACTTTAACTTTGAGGTATAGCCTCTTTTCATAACTTCAAAATTATAAAAATGAAAAACACAACCATATTTAAGTTAATATCTAATAAAATATCTTATTCATTAAGATATTTAAGTTTAAATTTATTTAGTTACTCTATTTCCTTCTATCTGCTTGCAAAAAAATATACTATATTTATGTATATATTTAGCTTTATATTATATATAATACTATTTAAGACTTTTAGTAGCCCAGAGTTCTGTATGCCCGATGATTGAATACCTTAGGATCGGACTTTAAATGACACAACTGCGCCTGAAATAAATCCTGCATATAAACCAATGGTGCTTAATGACCCTTACTCTCACAATACGTATTATTATAATGCAGGGCGTTATACCAATATTGCAGAGTTAGGGGCAAACCATTCTCATGACACTACTGGTTCTTCCGAGCTAAAGGCAAACAGTTACTCGCGAGATACTACACCTTATATGGGTGCTAGTGGTAATAGTATCCCTGAGTCAGGGGTCAACAATCCTTGCTTTGACGCTCAGGATTTGCCAGTAAATTACCCTGAAACTAGCTCTGTAGGAGCAGAGAGCATAAAATAATTCTGTAAATTCTAATATTCATGAGTTACCTGGTGATTTCTCTAGTGCACAGGAGTTACCAGTTAATTATCCCAATACTAGTTCTGTTGCCGTAGATAATAGTTCTACAAGTTCTAACTGGTGAGAGAACCAGAACCAGAACCAGAACCAGAACCATAACCAGAACCAGAACCAGAACCAGAACCAGCAGACGCAAATTTTTATTAACTGTAATAGCTTATCCAACTAAGTCTTCTAATTTTACATTCGTTGAAAATTTAAGTTTATACACTTCTGACTTGGAACAAGCATTAGTTATATTCAAAGAAATATTAGAAAGTAATAAAACTTCACTTGAAGTTGAATATATTAAATTTATTATTACTTTTTATAATGATAACGATTTACCTAGAATTAACTATAAAGATATTTCTTGTATCACAAATACAAAACCTATGGTAGGTCCAGATATTTTAATTATCACATTAATAAATTTAATTATTAATATAATTATGACACTAGGTTTATTACATTGTATTGAAGTAATAAATATTTATGATCTTGTGGGAATTAGTAATTATTATTTTACTGATTGTGATGATTTAAATTATAATACGTCTTGTAATTACGAAATAATCAGTGAATATAAACCTGTATAAATTAATTATTTTAACTCTACTTTAGATTTATTTAAATACAAAACTTTTTATACTATTACTTATGATTGTAAACCACATATAATTAACACTTTAGATGACTTTTATGATATGAACTCACATTTTATAAAAAATAATAATAGTTTACTTGAACAAGTAAATAATATTAAAACCATATTATGATAACTACAGTGATTTAAAAAATTTTATCATTGATAATAATTCTTTACAGCATTATAAATAAAAATAAAAATAGTCCTTTAACCTGACATTAAACAAAGATATCTATTAATAGTAATATAGATACTAAATTTTGAGGTATAGCCTCTATTCATCAAAAAAAAACAAAATGATCAACATAAGTCCTAATAAAATTAAAATTATCGATATAAATAAAAGAAATATATTTTTCACACTTTCTAATATCAACTTCAATACTATAATAAACTCATCTATAGCATCTTTATGAATAACAAACCAAGAGTTTTAGTTTTCTATAGATGTTGCTAGATTATCTGAAAACCTTTCTTGTTTAAACATAAAAAGTTTAAGAATAATAAATATAGTATGGGCCACTGATAATACTATACAGATAGGTAAAGTGGAAAATATTTATTGTATACAATATGGTATACCTACCTTTATGAAATTCATGGGTAAAGAAAACATTAATGAATTTTTACATAACACATTGTTTATTGCAGATGGCATTTCTTGATGGCATATAGTGGGATCTATGAAAAATTCTACTAATGCTATATCTGTAAGTGGAGGTAGTAATAATAAACGTCATTTAAGTAGTAGATTAGACACCAGATTAATTAGTTATATGTTAGCTATATCTGACCTTGATATGCATACGCTTAATGCACTAAATGCATTTGATACAATTGAAAAACAAGTTATACTACCTTTTTTGGATTATTGTAATAAAAAAGAAATAAGGGTTACTAACAGCAACTCACCTGCAATGTCATTCCCTAGAAAGCTTGACCTAAATAACCAAAGCGCAGGAGATAAAAAAAAAAGAATAAAAAAAAAAGAAAACAATGATTATACTGATCATAAGACTCAAGAATTAATTGATTTAACCTCTAGCTATGACAAATAACAAAAACAATTTAAAAATTATCCATCAGAACCAAGAGAAAGGCAAATGAGCCGTAGGACCAGTGCCAGAACCTAAACCAATACCAGTGCTGGCAATAATTTATACTGATGTTGAGCTTCAAATAAACTTAATTATAAAAGATAATAGAGGAAAGTTAGGTGTCTATATATGAATAAATACTGAGACAGGAGAGTTTTATATAGGTAGTACTGCCAATCTGTCTAAAAGGCTAACATATTATTTTAATGCTAAGTATATGTCTAAATATAGAAGTAAATCTATTATTTATTCTACTTTGTTAAAAAATGCATATGGTATATTTAAAATAGAAATCCTTGAACACTGTGACATAAAAAGCATTATTAGTTGGCAACAATATTACATAAATACATTAAAACCTAGATATAGTGTATTAAAATTTGCATACACATCTTTAGGATCTAGGCATTCGGAAAAAACAAAAATACAAATGTGTTTAAATAACACTAAAGAAAAACATCCTTTTTTTGGTAAAAACATACTGAAGAATCAAAGTTAAGGATGTCTTTTTCTTCTAATACAGCTTTACCTGTTGAAATTAGCGACCTCAGAACCAATACAATTAAAATATTTAATTCTAATGTTAAAGCTGCTAAATATTTGCATGTAAGCGATTGAACTATTCGTAGTTATAAAAACAGTAAAAAACTTTATAAGGGATATTTTAAAATATTAGATTTTAATGAGTCAAAATCAGATACGCATTGTAAATAAAAACTTTTATTATTTATATAATTTTTATAACCAATATAAATATAGCTCGAGAAGCTCAAATGGTAGAGCGGAACACTGAAGATGTTTAGGCTATAAGTTCAAATCTTATCTCGAGCAGGCAGATATTTATTTTAATATCTGTATATAAACAAACCTAGAGAGAATAGAGGTAAATAGGTTATAATAAAACACATTATACAATAATATCTCTATTTTAATTATTAGTAATTATAGCAAAAAAAATTGCTAAACATGAGTTTACAAGAGTATTATTCGAGTGTGATGGAATTGGTTTACATCTAGTACTTAGGATACTAGGGCTTTTAGCCATATGGGTTCAAATCCCATTACTCGTAGGTGATAATTTTTAAATAGCATATATTAAATATAATAACACATAGCATTTAATTAAGATTAAACTCACAACACAACACAACACAACACAACACTACACTACAATACAATACAGTGAAAAATTACCTCTATAGATTTTATTGCTTAACTACCCTGTTTTTAATAAAAAAATTTAACTACTTTAGTGTATATATTGTTAAGATTGTTCTTGTTCCATACCTTTATATCTCAAGGATATATTTGGTTTATTAAATTATAAAGCAGAGCTGTAATATACGTATAGCAATGTATAATAAATAATACCAAATATTACATTGGTCACCGGTAATTGCTAATCCAGTTAATAAAAAACAACACTTTATATAATATAAATCTATAGCTAATACACATAATATAATTTGTTATATCTATATAATCATGTTTAAAAGTATTATCGCTATAATTTTATATTTGGTGTGTCACACTATACAAACCTACAATAATAGTTAATAAGAAACATTTCATTTTTAATAACAGTATTTACTAAATAAACTTAAACATATTTTAAATTAATAAGAACGGTTATATGTTAGACTTTAAATATAGTGCAGTTTGTAGTGTTAACTCTAATACTAGATATAGGGTAAAATTTTTAAACAAGACTTTAATAATAACCTTTATATTTTATAGCTCAAAAATAATAGACTTATTAGTTATAAGATGTCCTGGTTATTATTTAGTCCCTTTTTTTCTTCTAGATTTATAGACAAAGTGTGTTGTTGGTTAAAAATGTAACTTAGTGAGCTAAATAATTAAATGTAGCAAACACCTATATATCTATATACTGCATTTTGTTAACATGGGTTTGGTTATTTGCCACTAACTATATTTAATTACATCTTTATTTTTAATTACTATTTTTAGTTTATGTAAGTTATATAAGTGAAATATTATATCTTAAGAAAAAATATGTTGTGGACTAATCGGTAAGTCATAAATTTTTGGTGTTTACTCACGAGTGTTCGAATCACTCCAACATAAGATTAGGCTTTTTTATATATTAAATATAAAGGTGGTTATAGTTCAAATGGCAGAACCATTGTATGTGGAACAGTAAGTTCCCTGTTCAAATCAGGGTATCCACCCTTTAGTTAAAATACCTAACTAAAAATTAAATTAAATTAAAGCAAAACAACCGCTTTTTCTTTCATTTATAAACGTTTAGTAATGCTAAATTTAAAGCCCGAGTAGTTCAAAAGGTTAGAACATTAATTTCATGCGTTAAGAACGAGAATTCGAATTTCTCCTCTGGCTCATGATAAAAAACACACTAAACAATATACATTTCAAAAGCCGAAATATGAAATATTTCGAGACAAATCTAAAAAAAGCAAAATTCTGTCATTCTGATTTCAATAATATTATAATATACGATGACGCGTTAAGTAATAAAAATAAGATATTACAAAACAATAAACAAAGATGTGGAGTCTATAGGTGAGTTAATAAAATAAACGGTAAATGTTACGTAGGAAGCTCTGTTAACTTAAGCTCAGGATTCCGCAATTATTTTTCTTTAAATTACTTAGCTAAAAGAACCTCAAAATATAAAAGTAAAATTTACAATGCTCTGCTGGCTCACGGATATGAGAATATCCAACTGGAGATATTAGAAGTTTGTGCTAGATCTGATGTTATTAAAAGAGAGCAATTTAATATTGATTATTTTAAACCTGAATATAACATATTAACTACAGCAGGATCTAGTTTACATTTTAAACATTCTGAAGAAACATTATTTAAATTTAAATCGCGTAAGTTGAGCGATAAAGCTTTGTATAATTTGAGAAAAGCAAGAGTAGGTGCAGTATTATCTCCTTTAGCTAAAACCAACCAATTGCTGTCCACATCTCATATCGTTACCCTTAAAAATATTGAAACAAACGATACTAAAAAATATAGTTCTATTCGCACTGCTGCCAGAGAATTGAAAGTAAACCATGCTACATTATTAAATTACATAAATAAAGATAAGTTGTTTAAAGGTAAGTACATGATTAAGAGAGTAAATTAAAAAAAATGATAGTTCAACTGGTTAGAACGTTAATTTCATGCATTAAGAATGGGAATTCGAGTTTCTCTCCCGGTTATTTTCATATTTTATCTTCTTTTCTTCTGCTGTTGCTTATTTTCTCTGCTGTTGCAAAGTATGTTGCAAAGCATCCGCTGGAAAAAATGAGCATGCAAGCATCCGCTGAAAAAGATGAAGCATCAGCAAGAGGGGCAGTTTTCTGTTAGTTTATGTACTTACATTTTATGCATTTCATATTTTAATTGGTCTAATAATATACATATTAATACCTTACATTTCTTTAAAAGATATAAATATATTGTTATGTCTACTAAACACAACCGTCAACACGTCTTCTTTTAATAGTGACATCTTAATTTTTTTTCTGTTTTTATAAGTTAATGCTTTGCAACAAAAATAGGTAGGTTTGAACCCTAAAAAACAATAATTTTATATTCTCTTTTATTTTTATTATTATCTAATGCCGTCAGTCAAAGACGAGACAAATCTATTCTTTACTCTAGAGAAACAGTAATAATTTTACTTTATTGTTTCTTGTTGGCATCACAAAATTTAACCATGACTTATTTGGACAATGGTTTAGGTTTGTACGGTGGTTTATTTCATGCTACATCAACAACACAAACATTTCACTTGTTTATCTTTTTAATAAGTGCAGTTGTTTTGCAATTAACTGCTTTTTATCCTAGAAAAGTTTGAGTTAAAGGCTATGCTAGTCTTTACAATCTCTTTTTCAGTAAGTTTTTATACAGTAAAACAAATATTATTAACAAAATGGCAGAACAATTTAGAATAATCGAGTATCCTTTAATTTTATTATTTATAATAACAGGAGGTACACTATTAGTATCTACTAGTGACGTAGTTTCTATCTTTTTATCTATAGAACTACAGAGTTATGGCCTATATTTACTTGCAACATTGTACAGAAATTCAGAGTTATCTACTAGTGCTGGTCTTACTTATTTTTTATTAGGTGGTTTATCTTCTTGTTTTATTTTATTAGGTACTAGTTTATTATATGCAAACTCTGGCACAACAAATCTTGACGGATTTTATGTAATTACTAGTTTATCTAATATAGCTAATGAATATAAAAATGATATTTTATATTGATATAAACCTTTTTATATTAACCTTTCTCTTATTATAATGTCAGTAGGATTTTTATTTAAAATATCTGCTGCACCTTTTCATTTTTGAAGTCCTGATGTGTATGATGCTATACCTACTATAGTTACAACCTTTGTTGCAATAATAGCTAAAATATCTATCTTAATTTTTTTATTGGAATTAGTACACTATACTAGTAATTCCTTTTTTGCATCTAAATTTAGCTGAATATCTAGCTTATTAGTTAGTTCTTTATTTTCTTTAATTATAGGAACAGTATTAGGTTTAACTCAATCTAGAATAAAAAGATTGTTTGCATATAGTACTATATCACATCTGGGTTTCATATTATTAGCTTTAAGTATTAACAGTATAGAATCAACACAAGCCTTTATTTTTTATTTAATACAATATTCCATATCTAATCTAAACGCCTTTATTATACTAATTAGTATTGGGTTTTCATTATACCCGTTTGTAAATGATAGCGATGGTAATGCTGATGCTGATAGAGATGGTAATGGAGATAGCGATGCTACACAGAAAGATCCAAAGCAAGATAAAAAGCAAGAACAAGAACAAGATAAAAAACAACAACCTAAGGAAGAACAGGAAGAGCATTATAAAAATTTATTAGATAAAAATAACTCCCCTATACAACTTATTACTCAGATAAAAGGTTATTTTTACCTTAATCCTGTTATAGCTTTAAGTTTAGCTATAACTCTCTTTTCTTTTGTAGGTATTCCGCCTCTTATAGGGTTTTTTGCTAAACAAATGGTATTGTCTGCTGCTTTAGACAGTGGTTTTGTTTTTTTAACTTTAGTTGCTATATTGACTAGCGTTATAAGTGCTGTCTATTACTTAAATGTTATAAAACAAATATTTTTTTTTAAACCTGAATACAAATTAAATCCCGTTTTTAAAGATCTTATATTAAAAGGCAGTATTTTTTTTTTTTTAAAAAAAAATGATAATACTCATTTCATGGAAAAAATAACATTTAAAGTTGATAATATAGTATTATCAAGTTATTTAACTATCACTATATCTACTTTAACTTTGATATTATTATTATTTATATTCACCCCTCAAGAATGACTAAGCATGGCTAATATATTAGCACTTATTATATTTAACCCTTAAATGTCCAGTATTACTTTATTTTTTCTTTTTATACCTCTATTAGCTTTTATATTATTGGCAATAAACTTAATATTCGCGCCTCACAACCCTTATCCTGAGAAGGATAGTGCTTTTGAATGTGGTTTTCATTCATTTTTGGGACAAAACAGAACACAGTTCAGTATTTCTTTTTTTATATTTGCCTTATTATTTCTTTTGTTTGATTTAGAAATTCTTTTAGTTTATCCTTATATAGTAAGTGCTTACAATAACAGTATATATGGTTTAGTTAATATGCTTATATTTTTTCTTGTTTTAACCCTAGGATTTGCATTCGAATTAGGTAAAAAGGCACTATCTATCGATAGTAGACAAGTGTCTAATGTAGCAGATAAAAAAACCAGTATTAAAAGTAAAATTAATAACTATAATAAAAAAAACTCTAACCATGTTTCTTACATTAACCAAAATATAAGACAAATGTCTAGTTGTATGGGTAAAAGTAAAACATTTAGTCCAGCACTACTTAACAATACCTTATGTGATAGAAAATTCTCTATTTCACCTGTTTTAAACAGAAACCTAGATAGTTATGATGATACTGACAATTTAATTCGACAGATTGTTGACCCTAGCACTTCTCTAGAAACAATAAAAGATATAATAGATGAAACCAGAGCAGATATAGAGCGTCATAGGGATTTTATCGGCGATTTTTTAGATGGAGATGACATAACATATAGACGTTGCCTTGGCGCCTACATTGTATATCAAAAGGCTCAAGATCGTCTGGGTGAAATTGAAAACAAAAACGATAACCAAGATGATAATGAAAAAGGAAATGGAAACCAAAATGGTAATGATAACCAAAATGGAAACCGGAACCAAAATGAAGATGGTAACCAAAATGGTAATGGTAACCCAAATGGGAACCGTAACCAAAATGAAAATGGTAACCAAAATGGTTATGGAAACCAAAATGGAAACGGAAACCAAAATGAAAATGGTAACCATGAGGCAAGTGGTAACCAAAATAATGTAAATGGTAACCATGATGGTAATGGAAACCGCAATAATGTTAGAGGGTTACCCACTTCACCTGTCTTATATAGAACACTAGATAGTTATGATAATGTTGACAATCTACTTCAACAGATTGCTGATCCAAATACCTCTGAAGATACTATCAGGAATATTCGTTACGAGACATACCAAGATAGAATACATATTTTGAATATTAGAAATGCCGACCCTTGTGAGTATAGAGATAGTGTTATAAGGGAAGGTATGCTTAACACCCTTACAGGTTCAGATTCTGATTGTGATATTTTTATAAATAATATAAAAATCATCTATCCTGAACATGTAGCTACAATGTGACGTCTGAGTAGTGCCTCTTGTGTTATTTCAGAAGCTGAAGATCGCTTATATGAACTTGAACTTGAAAAGAAAGGAAAATAGAGGAGGATGGTAAGGTAAACCGCTACATATACGGAAAGCTAAACCGAATCAGAAACGTATATGGAATCAGAAACGTATACGTATACGGAAATACGAACAAAAACCTAAATGAAGTTGAAAACCAAGTTTAAGTTTAAAACGAAGTTATAGGCGAAAATATGGACATAAATCACGGTTATGATGTTTATATAAATATAGATATCCATGATTACCCTTATTTTTTACTGGGCATTTCATATATTTTATCTATTTTAGTTTTGAATAACCCGCCAGAAGTGCTAAATTGGAGAATGGAATCTCAATTGAGTATTTTTGAGTCATGTTTAATCCATGGTAAGCAAAAGGGTGTTGAAATGCACCATGTTAAACATCTAAGAAAATAAGGAGATAAACACACAGGTTTTATCTCGGTGATGTCAAAAATGAATCGTAAAGAAATTCCGGTTTGTAAATCATGTCATATTAATATTCAAGCGGGTAAACGTGATGGTATATCATCGAAGTATTTGCAAAACACACATTATAAATAAAACGGTATGTAGTTTTTTTTCATAAATAGAACAGCTTGGTCTACTTAATGTTTATAAAAACTATTAAGTATTGTAGTCATTATTATTACCTTTATTTACTTACCATCTTTATTATCATATTTATCCTCACAACTAGTATCAATCTGGCTTTGTAAGACCATAACTTTGGTATACTTTATATCTTAGCTGTATCTTCATTATCCACTTATGGAATACTACTAGCAGGTTGATCTGCTAATCCCAAGTATGCGTTTTTAGGTTCTCTTAGAAGTACAGCCCAGTTAATTAGCTATGAACTAATTTTAAGCTCTGCTAGCTTAATAGATATATTATTAACAGGTAGTTTAAATTTAACTGTAAATATTGAAGCCCAAAGAGCAATTTGGCTTATAATACCGTTATTACCTATCTTTATAATATTTTTTATGTAAATATAATTAATTAATTAATTATATTTACATAAATTACTAAATCTATCCTTGGTTAATATTAGGTACATTTTGCTAAAACTAGATCTCTTATATACCAATCTTAAAAATTAATAATAGATAACTTGTATATTTTAGCTTAACTCTTTTATTATAGTAAAAGCTAAATATCATTTTATTTTTAACCTAAACATTTATTAGGTAGAATAAAGTTAACTTTACTTTATTTTACCTTATAAAAGTTTATATTTTTTACATTATATAACAATGTTATATTTACCCTTAGTTATTTCCATTACTGAAGTTTTAATAGTTACTGTTCCTGTATTGCTAACTGTCGCGTTTGTAACATTAGCAGAAAGAAAAACCTTGGCCAGTATGCAGAGAAGACTAGGTCCTAATATTGTAGGATACTATGGACTCCTTCAGGCATTTGCTGATGCTTTAAAACTTCTTTTAAAAGAGTATATATCACCCACACAAGCAAATATAATTTTATTTTTTCTTGGTCCGGTAATAACTTTGATATTTTCATTATTAGGGTTTGCTGTAATACCATATGGTCCTGGTTTAGCAATATCAGACTTTAATTTAGGTATACTTTTTATCTTAGCTGTTTCTTCATTATCCACTTATGGAATACTACTAGCAGGTTGATCTGCTAATTCCAAGTATGCGTTTTTAGGTTCTCTTAGAAGTACAGCCCAGTTAATTAGCTATGAACTAATTTTAAGCTCTGCTATCTTAATAGTTATATTACTAACTGGTAGTTTAAATTTAACTGTTAATGTTGAAGCCCAAAGAGCAGTTTGGTTTATAATACCGTTATTACCTATCTTTATAATATTTTTTATAGGATCTGTCGCAGAAACAAATAGAGCCCCTTTTGACCTAGCCGAGGCTATTTACTAAATAATAGAAGATTTGGTCTCGTAAAAGATCGCTATATGCTAAAAACCCTTTTATATTTATAACAATATAAAGGACAATTAGCCGGAAACCAAAGGATGTTAAACAAACATCTTAGTAGGATCCTCAGAGACTACATGCGGTCATTAAACTTTTAGTTATGTTTAATAAGATATAGTCCAATCTTGTATGTAAATATAAGAATAATATATAGATCTGAGGTTTGTACCTGCTTTATATAACAAAACAAAGTAAGCTATGCACAAATCCTAAAAAGGAACTTTTCTAGCTCATCTATACCCTCATAACCACTCTCCACATATTTACCAATAAATATAAAAGTATTTCATAAACTAGATGATAATAATATAATTTTATCATCTCGAGAGTTATGTAATAAAGCAGGTGTTTATTGTTTTAAAAATACTGTTTATATTAAACTATATATCGGTAGTGGTAAGGATTTGTATTTTAGACTTATTTAATATCTTTATCATAAAAAATCTAATATAGTATTACAAAACGCTATATTAAAATATGCTTTAGCTAAATTTAACTTTTGTATTTATGAATGTTTTACTTGTGATGGCAATATTGTAAGCCATAAAGCCTCAACTAATCTAGAAACAAATTATATAGAAAAATAAAGATATTGCGTGGATGTTTTGTATAATTTCATGAGAATGGCTACAAGTCTTACTGGTTATAAACACACTGATAAAGCCTAATTAAAGATATTAAAAAATTCGTATACAAATCTAATCATCCTATGTTTGGTGAAAAACATACAAACAAAGCACTAAATTTAATTAGTAAACCTGGCAAACTAAAACCTTTGTATGGTAAACAACATAGTTAAATTTAAATCACTAAAAATATTATAAGCGATATATTGAGTAAACTTGTCGGAGGAGTAGATATTTATGATTTAAATCATAATCTAATATAAATATATAAAAATAATATTTAATTAGCTAAATATTTAAATATATCTATGGTAACAGTTGGAAAGTACTTAAATTGAGGTCTTGTTTATAATAAAACATATCCTTTTATAGTAAACAATCAATAAAACATAAATTATTGTTATATATTAAAATAGGAATCTGAACTTGTTAGTGGTTTTATGACAGAACATGCTGCAGTCATATTTGTATTTTTCTTTTTGGCTGAATATGCTAGCATTGTGCTTATTTGTATATTAATAAGTATATTCTTTCTAGGTGGTTACTTGTTAAATCTTATGCCTTTAATTTATTTTATTCAGTTTATCGATTTTGACTCCTATATCAGTATTATAGATACTGATTATGAAACTTTATTACCTGACCCTTTAATAGAAGGAATGCTCTCTGGTTTTACTCTAGGGCTAAAGACTTGTATAATGATTTTTGTTTTTATATGAGCTAGAGCTTGTTTTCCTAGAATACGATTTGACCAATTAATGTCACTTTGTTGAACTATATTATTACCTATAGTTATAGCCTTTATAATTTTAGTCCCTTGCATTTTATATAGCTTTGAGATAATACCTAGTAATGTGTATTTATTATAATAAAATTATTTAATATTACAATTATAAGGTAAACATAAAGCAAAGTACAAAGTAGTAAAAAGTAGTTTACTACTAAAGAATATTTAGTATATGGTTCTACGGTTTGATTGCAGATCATGGCCCAGTGGGTTTGATTGCAGATCATGGCCCAGTGGGTTCAAATCCTGCAATATTCCTTGTATTTTTTTACACTTTATATTTAATAGCTTAAATTTTATATATAATATTAATATTTTACTTATATTTTTATTGTAGTCTAACTTATATATTAAGTAATAAAATAATAAACCCTACGTAGTTTGTACAGACTACTTTGTTATTAGTGTAGGGTTTATAATTACATTATTTAAGTAAAACATATTTAGTAATATTAAAATTAAAATTAAAACACTAATAACAATAGTATAACTAGTTTAAGGTTTCCTTTCGACACATATATACAAAACATAAAAATGATACAAGCAGCAAGAATTATCCGTACAACTATATTGGATTGGTGGTATAATAGCTTAGAAGGATGTATAACTAGTCCACCTAAGCCACATGCATTTGTTAGTTTACCTTTACAAAGCAGTTTTATAAAATCTGCTTTAAGGCGTATTACTATAGCTGGGTTTATATCTGGGTTTATTTCTTTGGTGTTGGTACTAATATTTAAGTTTTACTATTTTGGTGGGTTTGGTGGTCAAAACCATTTAGACCTTATTCAAGGATTAAAGTTAGGCACTTTGTTTCTTGTAGTAAAACAAATTGTAAAAGCATCTATAACTGAATATATTGAAGGATTAGAGTGTAATTGGACTTTAGAACAAATAACATTCTGATTAGATATAAACAATATCCAGGATATAATAGATTTATTAAAGTATTTAGGTTCAGGAAAAGAAAAATTAGGTTTACATGGTACAGGTAAACCAGTAGATACTAATTTAGATAAGTCTAAATTTATAACATATGCTAGACCAGTTGATGTTAAACCTATAACTAGTCATCATATGGATAGGGATCCTAATTATCCTAGGCCTAGGATCCAAAATCCTAATTATACTGCGGCCCCAAATCCTAATTATCCTACGACCCCAAATCCTGATTATCCTAGTTTCCCAACTCCTGATTATCCTAGGTTCCCAACTCCTGATTATTCTAACCTGGGCGGTGGTGCAGATCAAGGAGCAGGAGCAGGTGCAGGTTCAGGTTCAGGTACAGGTGCAGAGGATTTTACATCCAATCAGCTTGAAAAGAGTTTTAATACACAGAGATCTACAACAGATTCTTTAGGAAGGAAATATCATGATCAGTTAAAAATGCTATGAAATATTACTAGTTCTAGTAATTGTGAAATGGGTACCGAACCCTTGGATAAATTAAATGCATATGATTATGAATTCTGTAGCTCAAAAATTAAATTGCAAAGAATATATAATGATTTGCCTCCACATATTCAAGCAAAATATCCTTTAACTGAACAGGAAAAAAATACTACACCTGTTGGTGAATTACCTGGTACAAAAAATTTCATGGAATACCATAAAGCGGAAGCTAGGTTTCAAAATGCTATAAAGGATCTATATAGAAGATTTAATTTAAATAGTTATGATGAATTTAGAAATTGTAAACATATGTCTACTCATGTAAAGGATACTCTAGAAGCTCGTTTGAAAGAATTAAAGGAAAAATCTAGTACTCTTGAAGCTTTAGCAAAAGAGGATTTTGTTAAAATGATAGGTAATACACGACCTGGTGTATTAGCCGCTGTAGCCGCCACTGTTGATAACCCTTGAGATATCCCTCCCTCGTCCTCTACCTCCACCTCTATCTTCAAAAAATAGATATAAATAAATTTTTTTTTATATAGTGTAGATACTAATATTAATGTTTAATACTAAAATATAAACTAGCACTTAAACTAGCATATTCTGTAAAAAATTCTTTTTATAGTACAAATAAATAGTAATACACTACTATTTTTAGTAATATACTACAATAGTGATAATATTAGATAAAATGTTATTAAAATATAATACAATTATAGTTTAGATACCATATATTTATAAATACTAATATAAAAAAAAACTCAGTGTAGCATGGCTATTTTTATGTAAAAATGTATATACTGGATCCCTTTACTGTCAAATAAGGAAAATAGAGAAGGATGAAGCAGAATTCATATAAAGCTATAATACAGAACAGAAGAAAGATAGGTAAAAAGCAAACACTTATAAAGCCAAACATAAATATGGCTTTAGTAAGTAAGATATTACTTACATAGTAATATCTTATGTAAGATAAGATGAAAAAAAAAATATATAATACATCACAAACGTTTTAACCACAACATAAAAATAGTATATAGCCTTTGTAGATAAGAACTTACTTGTTTAAAAGCATATGGCTGGGCCCTCTTGTAAGCTTTGTATCCTGGTTCCCATATTAGTTGCAAATCTACAAGACTTAAACAACAATCTAGTCCGTCTAATCAGCCTAAAGAACCAGAACCTTGTTGGCAAAGTTTACCTTTAGCTGCTAGGGATAGTCCATCACCTCAGCGAGTAAGAATGAAGAAGTGACAAACAGAGGATATTAGTGGTAGGTTTAATAAACAGTATTCTTCTATATCTCTTTGATTAGAAAGATGGTTTTGATCATCTAATGCTAAGGATATAGGTATTTTATATTTAATCTTTGCCTTATTATCTGGTCTGGTTGGAACCGCCTTTTCTGCATTAATCAGGTTAGAGTTGTCAGGACCTGGTGTTCAATTTATAGCAGATAATCAGTTGTATAATAGTATTATAACTGCCCATGCCATAGTTATGATATTTTTTATGGTCATGCCAGCTATGATCGGTGGGTTTGGTAATTTTTTATTGCCATTATTAGTCGGGGGTCCGGACATGGCATACCCTAGACTTAACAATATAAGTTTGTGATTATTACCACCTAGTTTAATATTATTTTTATTTGCTGGTGGTATAGAAAACGGTGCGGGTACAGGATGAACTCTCTATCCACCCCTTTCTGGAATACAAAGTCACAGTGGACCTAGTGTAGATTTAGCAATTTTTGCTCTACACTTATCAGGAATAAGTAGTCTATTAGGTGCTATGAATTTCATTACAACAATATTAAATATGAGAAGCCCTGGTATTAGATTACATAAGCTGGTTTTATTTGCATGAGCTGTTGTAATCACAGCTGTATTATTGTTATTATCTCTGCCTGTCTTAGCCGGTGCTATTACTATGATTTTAACAGATAGGAACTTTAATACATCATTCTTTGATGCAGCTGGTGGTGGTGATCCTATTTTATACCAACATCTTTTCTGATTTTTTGGTCAAATATGGCCCTTAGATATAGTAATATATCTAACGAAATGGACTATATGCTGGAACTCTGAATTTTCATTTAATAATACTATATAAGCGGTATATTGTTACTAGTAATGATAAACATTATATTTCTATAAAGTGAATACTTATTTAATGTCAGACAATCAGCAGGTAACAAAAAGACTTAATTTCTTAGTAGGAACCTCAGAGACTATACGTCCATTATCCTTTTTTTCCACTTATTATAATTATAATAACAATAGTCTTAAAGATAAAGCTTGAAATGTGGCTAGCTGGTCTTATAGATGGAGATGGTTCTTTGTTAGTAAGTCTGGCTATAGCAGCTGTTAAATAACAATGTCTTTACAAGACGAGTATGCTTTAGCTATTATAAAGCAAAAGCTAGCTGGATCTATAAAATTAAGATCTGGAGTAAAAGCTCTTAGATATAGATTACATAACAATAAAGGTATGATAGATTTAGTTACTAGAATCAATGGTAACATTAGACATACATCAAGGTTTAAACAATTAGAAAAAGTATGTTTGTTACTAAACATTCAAATAATACGCCCTGATACTGATCCTGATGTCGTTACAATAGATAATGGATGGTTTTCAGGGTTTTTGGATGCTGATGGTACTATTACTTATTCTATTAAAGCTAAATATCCTCAATTAACTATTAGTGTTACTAACAAATTATTAATTGATGTTACTACCTTTAAAAATATTTTTAAAGGTAATGTTAATTTTGATAAAGCTAAAAATGGTTTTTACAAATGGTCTATACAATCAAAAGATTATATAGATTTTTTTTAACCTACCTTTTAAAATACCCAGCTAGGTCTAATAAGAAACAAAGATTCTTTTTAACAGATCAATATTATTATTTAAAAGATCTTAATGCTTACAATGCTTCACCGGACAGTTCTTTGTCTAAAGCATGAGTTAGCTTTAATAATAAGTGAAATAATAGAGGATAAATATATAGTCCAATAATAAAAAAAAAGTATGCATTTATTATTGTTTATATTATCATGTGCATATCTTAGATCATTATTTATAACTAAGGCTATTAACTATAACATTGGACAATCTATTATCCTACAGTCATCTGTTTTTGATTTAAAATTTGTTACTGCTATTATAACAAATTTAAAAAACAGAGATAAAAGTAAAGAAAACTTATTTGAATCTGACTATTCTATAATAATTGGTGCAATTTTACCATACTATTTTGAGTATCGTAAAAATTGAGTTTTACCCCCTGAAATTTGATCCCTTGATAAACGTAGGTCTGATTTTGTATTAACTAAAACTCTTCTTTCCCATAACAGGCCATATCTTTATGGCCATTCATTTGCACATCTTATGGTAGAATGCAAAAGAAAACATGCGGTCTCTTGAATAAAACTTGTTCCAGAGCAACTGTGAAATCAGGCTGACAGTTTTAAAAACGATGACGGTAAATTATGAGTGATAGGACAGATTGGATTTGAAATATGTTTTTTTAGATTTGATGTTACTAAATATATGGAATCTGAGACTTTTGCCAATTTTTCTCCTTTAAATTTAGAGAGGTTTCATGATGCGGATCTCGATTATTTGAATATATTACATGTAACTGAATCTGTAAATAACATTGACATACTGCAAGTTATACAATGAAGATTAGATGATGAACATCACCATCGTTATATACATAATATGTTAGTTCATATATCTAATAATAAGGCTTAGTTTCTTCATATGTATACTGTACACATATATACATATGAAGATTATTATTGCATCCAGAGGTTAAATATATAGGCCTCTTAATGTTGCTATATTCTGGAACTACTTCCAACGGTTTTAAATACTCAATCCTTCGTGATATAGTGAAAAAGTTAAAACAATGAAGTAAATCAGTAGGTAACGATTTACTATTAAACCCTCTAAATAAACATATATTATTATTTAGTAGTAAAACCGGAACCTCAGAGACTTTATGCAACAAAATTACAGTAGAAAATATTAAACAAATATCCAATCATATCCCTACTCATATCAAACCAAGAAATGATACTGAATTAGGTCATTATCTAGCTGGTTTAATTGATGGGGATGGTCATTTTAGTAGTAAACAACAATTGGTCGTTACGTTTAATTCATTAGATATATCCTTAGCTTACTTTATTAAAAAACAAATAGGCTATGGTAGTGTATACAAAGTTAAAACCAAAAATGCTGTTATTTTAGTAATAGCAGCCAAAAAAGGGTTAGAGACAGTGATTAATTTAATTAATGGTAAATTAAGATCAAAAAATAAATTTATACAAATAAATAAAAATATTCTTAATAATATTAAATTCTTAGATTTTAAAAGAATAGTTAGTTTAAAGTTAAATACAAGTGACGATTTAAAAAATCTCTGATTAGCGGGTTTTTCGGACGCAGATGCTAGTTTTCAAATTAAATTAATATCTCGTAATAACAAAACGGAAGTTAGACTAAACTATCAAATAGATCAAAAGGAAAATTATATTTTGATTTTAATAAAAAATTTCATAGGTGGAAATATTGGTTTTAGAATAGATCAAGATACTTACTATTATGGTTCAACTAGTTTTGGCTCAGCTAAAAATGTTATTAATTATTTTGATCATTATAATCTACTGTCTAGCAAACACATTAATTATCTAAGGTGAAGAAAAGCGTATATAATTATTCAAAAAAAAAATCATTTAAATCCTACTGGTATTGCAAAAATTTTAAAACTTAAAAATACTATGAATTGGTTTAATGATAATACTGTAATTTAAGATAAAGTCCTAACAAGAATGTTAAGTTCTTGAGTATTAGTTTAGAATAAATATAACTTTATTATTCGATTAATCAAAACAATTGCTATATATTAATTATACCAGGTTTTGGTGTAATTAGTACAATTATATCTGCCTGCTCAAATAAGAGCGTATTTGGTCAAGATGGCCCTTTAAATAAATATATTTATTTAACGCAACAAACTAAATGCAGGAAATTAGCAGAAATGTTTGTGAAAGTAAAAGCAATAACAATTTCTATTAATAACCTGCAGATAACCAAAGCACAAAATTTATTTTATATAACTAACAAATATTTAATAAATTTTAAATCTAACACTTTAATGTCTATAAGATTAAGCATGTGAGTAGGAATTTCAGAGGCCATACGTTTGTTTTCAACTTCATTCTCAAATTGTGATAAAGAAAAAAAAATTCCATGAGTGATTAGCTGGTGTAATAGATGATGACGGTTGTTTTCAACTGTCAAAAAAAGGTTATCCCAGTCTTTAAATTACTATGGAAACACGAGATAAGTACTGTCTATTTCTAATAAAGCAAAAATTGGGCGGCTCTATTAGATTAAAACCTGATGCAAGCTGACTTAGGTTTAGACTACATGATAAGCGAGCAATATTACTTATTATTAATGCTATTAATGGTTTAATTAGAAATCCAGTTCGTATTCTGCAATTAGGTAAAATATGTGGTAAGTACAATATAAACTTAAAATATCCTGAGATTTTAACTTACAATTGTGCATGATTTTCTGGTTTTTTCACTCAGACGGCAGCATTTACTAAAACCTGTTAAGTAGTCAAGTTTTCATAACTGCATCTGAAAAAAATAAGTTTCTATTAGATAACTTAGTTGTTCTGTATTGAGGTACTATTTATCCTATGGTAAAAGTGGGAGCTTTTAAATGAACCGTTTTTAGAAAAAATGAGATTGTAAAACTACTTACTTATTTTGATATAAATCCTTGCAAGCCAGCCAAACACAACAGATTAAAATTATGGATAGATTGCTATGAACTTAGAGAAATGAAAGCTCATATAGCTCCAGTTGATTCTCTATTAGGTAAAATTTTAATATTATTTCTAAAAAATTGGAAAAATTATAAATAAGTTGAAAAAAATATGGTCCAATGTTATTGAAAAGAGTACATTTGTATCTTGGAATGGTTTATGCCATGATGTCTATAGGAGTACTTGGTTTTGTTGTGTGAAGTCACCACATGTATAGTGTGGGTTTAGATGTTGATACTGAAAGTGTGTCGTTAATAATGGTAACATTATTAATTATTATTTGGCTATTTGCTGGAAACTTTATTAAAAGGAAAAGTCCACCTGCCTTTAGGGCAGTAGGTATAATCTTTAACTTTAATTTAATCTATAACTTATATAAGTTGTTGTGGTTAAACGATAAACAATCAGCAGATAACTCCTTAGTATTATGCAAAGATAATAATGCTGAAGCTGTATTCGACTTTGATAAAAACCTTATTTCAGATGATTTATTGTTATCAGATCATTTGGAAAAGCATAGAAAACCTGAAACTCTAGAAGAATTAGGTTATTATTTGGCTGGTTTAATTGAAGGAGATGGATACATTGGAGATAGTAGAATTGAAATAGCTTTTCACATGGATGATATAAGTTCTGCTTATTATATAAAAAAAAGAATAGGATACGGTAGTGTTTTGTACCTAAGAGGAAAAAATTCAGTTAGATATGTATTACGACATAAAACAGGTCTGGATAAAGTATTTAATATGATTAATGGTAAGTTGTTAGCTTGTTATAAAATTAATCAATTAATTAAACATAAATATGGTGAAATATATAACAAAACTGTTTTACCTGAGGCAGACTTTTGTCTTTTAAGTAATCATTGATTGGCGGGGTTTTCCGACGCAGATGGATCTTTTGGCATATTTATTAATAAAAGTAAAACACATGTTACTGGTTTTAATATAATATTGCCTTTTAGATTAAAACAAAAATACCCTGAACTTTTATATTTAGTGAAAAGAGCTTTAGGCGGTGATGTTTATAAATTCAATGATAATATGTATAGTTACAGTTCAACTAATTTTAAGGTTGCTTATAACGTTGCTAACTACTTTGATAAATTTCATTTGTTAAATGCTAGTAAATTTATTAATTACCTTAAATGGCGTAAGGCTTACCGTATTATCCAACGTAAAAAACATTTATCCCCACAGGGGGTTATTAAAATTCGAAAACTCAAGGAGAATCTCAGAGACTAATATGCCAAACTCCAATCTTAGGATTGGGTGAAGATAGAGTCCAAACAAATTTGTTATCTTTATATCAAATTTTTGACACGTGCCTATTTCACAGCTGCTACATTAATTATAGCAGTTCCTACTGGTATTAAAATATTCAGTTGGTTAGCCACTTGTTTTGGTGGATCACTACAATTAACACCACCTATGCTTTTTGCATTAGGTTTTGTGTTTATGTTTACAGTTGGAGGGTTATCAACCCACTTGGCCCTCCCTTTAAAGACCACAATATGCTGGAAACTTCTGACAATTATGCTACTAGGAATTTATTTAATAATTCCAGTGACAATGTATAGTTTTGAACAATCAGCAGGTAACCAACCGACATTATTTTTTTATAGTAATGTCTTAGTAGGAACCTCAGAGACTACACATGGTCCTCATAATTTATTATGAGAATATATAGTCCGTGTAATAAAGAGTTCATTAATATATTTAAATCTTTCTAATTTAAGTTTTACTAAAACTCGCTTTTACTCTAATTTAACTAACTATCCTGATTTAGACGATAAAATAAAAAATTTAAAACCTGCTAAAGTTTATAATAGTTTAAAAAATGATAAAGTTCAAATATTAAAAGATGAAAAAGATAAATCTGCAGTTTATTCTTTAATAAACAAGATAAATGGTCATGTTTATGTAGGAAGTTCTATACATTTAGCTTCTAGAATGAGAAATTATCTTAATAATACTTTTTTGAAAAGTAAGCAAAATAATAATATGCCTATTGTAACCGCTTTACTTAAATATGATCAATCTAATTTTACTCTTTTAATTTTTGAGTACGTTGAACCTGAATCTTTAACTATTAGAGAAACTTTTTATATAACATTTTTAATGCCTTACTATAATGTATTAAAGCAAGGTTACTCTTCTTTAGGTTATAAACATACAGAAGACACTAAGGATTTACTATCTAAATTAGCTAAGAATAGAACACATTCTGATAAAACTAAAGCTTTAATAGCAAGAGCTTTAACAGGTGAAAATAATCCTTTTTATAATAAAAGTCATTCTCTTGAAAGTAAAGTAAGAATGATTGAGGCTAATTCAGCCTATCCTGTATATGTATATAATTCCTTTAAGAAATTGTTAGTTATTTTTCCTTCAGTTGGAACTTTAGCTAAATTAGTTAAATCAAATCATTATACACTAGTTGATGTCATTAAAGAGCAGACTATATTTAGAGGTGAATGATATTTAAGTAATATACCTTATAATATAACTGATACATCTTTAATATCTGATGGATCTTCAAAAGAATGTGATCAATTAGTATTAAATATTAACAATAAAAGCCATATTAGAAAAGCAGTATTTGTATACGATACAAATAAAAATTTTATTGGTAAATATGAAGGAGTAAAAGATGCTGAAAGAGTATTTAAAATAAATCATAGTACTATAAAAAAATATGCTCATATAGCCGATGTCTATAACGGGTATATATTTAGTTATGAAAGATTAAAAGATTAATGAACCTTTATTCGTAAGTGGAGTTGTTTTAGCTAATGCTTCACTTGACATAGCTTTCCACGATAAACTAATTAATATTAAAACAGCAAAGGAATCAAATAAAAATGTATTTAATTTACCTCTTTTATCTGAAAAATATTACTTAACAATACAAGATAAAACATACATAGAACAATTTTTTGTAGGGTTACTGGAGGGAGATGGTACTATTACTAGTAATTTAAATTCTAATAGATCAAATAGTATTATTATACGTATAGTTATTTCCTTAAAAAATAATATGGAAAATATTATTATGTTTAATAAAATAAAACAAGTTGTAGGAGGTAGAGTCGTAATTGAAAGAAAAAACAGTTATGTTACATGAATTGCTAGTAATAAAAATGATTTAGCTAAAGTATTTGTAATTTTAGCTAAATATCCTCTATTAACTGCAAGAAAACAATGTCAATTAGATTTTGTTAAAAACAAAAACTGTTTATTAGAAAAAGATATTGAAAACTTTTTAAAAAATAGAAATAATAAATATAGTAATAAAAAAGTCTATATGCAAAACTTTGAAACTTTAAATACAATACCTGCATACTTTTCTCCTTGATTATCTGGATTTATAGAAGCAGAAGGTAATTTTAATTTAGTCTTTAATCAAAAAGGTATTTTAAGAGGATCTAAATTTTGTATAGGCCAAAACGATGAATTACATATTTTAAAATGAATAAATTTATATTTCAAAAGTAGTAATGTCATTCTCGAAGATAAACCTAAAGTTAACGGTAATTTTAAATATTATCGTTTATACCTTTATAATTCAGAATCTAGAAGACTTTTATTTGAACATTTTCATAAATACCCTTTATTAGGTTATAAGAATGTATCTTATATGAAATTTTATAATTATCATAATTTTATATTATAGTTAAATTAAACAATTTTTTTTTTGAAAAACTGTTTTAGTGTTAATATATGTGTTGTGTTGTCACATTGCTTTATTAAATAATCCTTAAGTATATCCTTTTATTTAAAAGATTTTTAATACGTAATATATAATTTAATTATGTATTGCGAACGGTGAAATTTATAATAAATACTATAATGCAAGTATTTTAAGACATTATTGTAAGCTATACCGTGGGTTCTTGTTATATTTTTTTAATATAAAAGGATCTGTAGAGACTATACGCAATGTATTTAATTTTAAAAGAAATTGTTAAAATTAATAAAGATTTAGTCCGGTCCCCTTATAAACTGTTTCATTTAAAAAGCTTATTTAATAGGGTAAGTTTTAAACTAATTTTTAGTATAAATAAACATATAAATAGGGTAAAGCTTGTATAAATTTAGTAACTGATATCATATCTAATATTATATTTGTATTTCTTTAGTAGAGATATTTATGATAACACTATGCACAATGAAAATGGTAATGTTGATCAGCCTGTATGACGGAGACAAGGTAATATTAAATTTTTCAGAGATTTATTAAGAAACGGTGGATAAATATAAAAAAAATATTTATCTAGGTTTAATTTATAAAGTACAGACATATTACGTCGTAGCTCATTTCCACTATGTATTAAGTATGGGTGCTGTGTTTGCATTATACAGTGCTTGATATTTCTGAATACCTAAAATATTAGGAATGGGCTATAATAGATTATGAGGAAAAGTTCATTTTTGAATATTATTCATAGGGGTTAACGTTACATTTTTCCCTCAGCATTTCTTAGGTCTACAAGGAATGCCTAGAAGGATTAGTGACTATCCTGACGCCTTTGCAGGGTGAAATTTAATAAGTAGTTTTGGATCTATCATTAGTGTGGTAGCCACTTTCTTATTCTTACACATCTTATATGTACAATTAGTTGAGGGTAATATTACATCTAGGTATCCTTGACTAACTCCTCAATTTTATATTGATTGTTTACAAGCTATTTTAAATAGAAGTTACAATAGCTTAGAGTGATGTTTGACTAGCCCGCCAAAGCCTCATGCTTTTGTTAGTTTACCTTTACAAAGCAGTTTTATAAAATCTGCTTTAAGGCGTATTACTATAGCTGGGTTTATATCTGGGTTTATTTCTTTGGTGTTGGTACTAATATTTAAGTTTTACTATTTTGGTGGGTTTGGTGGTCAAAACCATTTAGACCTTATTCAAGGATTAAAGTTAGGCACTTTGTTTCTTGTAGTAAAACAAATTGTAAAAGCATCTATAACTGAATATATTGAAGGATTAGAGTGTAATTGGACTTTAGAACAAATAACATTCTGATTAGATATAAACAATATCCAGGATATAATAGATTTATTAAAGTATTTAGGTTCATCCAATGGAAATGGAGGGGGAGAACCTATGCACATGGGTTCTAAATCTCCTGAGTTAAAAGTAGGACCTAAACCTGACCCTTTTACATCTTTAAATATGGAATCTCATAATCCAGAGCGTGAATCTAGTAATCCAGAGCATAAATCTAGTAGTTCAGAGTATGAATCTTCAGAGTCTGATAGTCCTCTTCAAGAAAATGGGTTCCCTAAACCTGATAAAGTGACATTCACTGAAAGAGCTCGTCAAGCAGGGGACTTAACTACTATGGATCCCAATGCTGAAGCCCCACGTATAGCTGAATACTTGAGTATTCATAGTGAAGCCTCTGAAATAAGAGGTAGATATACTCAGTCTTTAAGGAAATTTTGTGTTAAAGCATTTGACGAGCAAACTCCTTTTGCTTCATTAAAGGATGAAATTGGTAATCTTTTTGAGCAAGATGATGAATATAAAAAAGCTAGTAAACAAGTAAAGTCTAAATATGATAAGTTACATCCTAATATTAAAGATCTGTATCCTTTATCAGCTTCAGATAAATTTAATGTCAATACTGTGGTTGGTCTACCTCCTACTCATTTAATTAGGAGTATTTTGAGTATTGAGGAGAGAATGAAAGGGATCACCGAATTGGCGCAGACTAAATATGGAGCAACAACTCGCGCACAACTTTTAAATTTACAACAGAGGGGGCTTATACATCCTGAGGACCGTACCGCTCTAGCAAACTTTGACTCCAACGGTTGAAAAAGAAATAAATATGTAAAACTGTTAGAAAAGGTTAATGCGGAGAGAGATAATGATCTAGGTCTGAAGGTAGCTAGTGATGCATTTAGAAAAAAAAAATAATAAACAAATAATTAAATATAAGTTTTACTTATAGTTATATATAAATATGATTTATAAAACTAAAAGATAATAATACAATAATAACAAGTTGGTGTTAATAAATTAACACTAATATAGAAAAAATTACACAATATACCTGTTTTATCTTATTATTAATTTATTTTAGCTTTTTACTCAATGGATTGTTGTTTTAAAGGTTTAGTTTTTCTATGGGCTTTAACGTAGTTTATTCCCTATTTAGCTAATATATTGTAAATATTAGCTGCTTTGTTATTTTTATAGTTTAATAGTAATATACATAAGTATATTTCAGGTTAGTAATATTTTTTGTTTTACACTAATATAAACTTAAACTACCTCTGTTTAATTGTTAGTAATCCATAAACTACTTTATATTATTCGCCTAGTTTTTAAAAATTTTTACATTACACATACATTATACAATGTTTGTAATAATAAATAGAATATTGTTATAAGTATATAATACAATTATAGTTTAGATACTATCCTTTTATAAATACTAATACAAAAACAACCGTAACTCAGTGTAGCCATTTTTATGTAAAAATGTAAACACTGAATCCCTTTACTATCGTATAAGGAACATAGAGTAGGATGAGCCAGAATTCATATAAAGCTATAAAACAAATACAAGGGATTATAATTATATATAAACATGATACTGATGCTATAAATTATTTTAAGTCTTATGTCGCTTCATAATTCAATAATGAATTGGCAATAAAGCCCCTAATACTAGAGTTAAATAAGTTGAATCTAACTGTGAATATATCCTTAATCTTGAACGTAATGACATAATGGATAAATCAGATCATAAAGCTTGTTTTGTATTATTCTGTTTTGAGTATAAACGTTTTATAGAATTCAAGCAATATTCTAATATTGCGTAATTCAGTACAGACCTTCCTAGACTGCTTGAGGCTAGTTGTAATGGTTATCAATATATTAGTCTATTAACTAGAGAAAAAAAAGCATTAAAACATCTTAACCTTGTATGTCCTACTTAAGATGATAATCCAAGTGATTTATATAACTATATTTTAGTAAAAATACTAGACTATAAAGGATATAAATGTAACAGTGAAGATTTTGATATTGACAAAAATAAAGATAATTTTTTAAGGCTTGCGAAATTTGGATTTAACAGGAGTATAGCTTAAAAAAGCTACAATGACGTTATCATACAATGTTTTTAGTTCTAGTATGGCTCAAGATATAAAAGATGAACTGTTTAAACATCCTGTCATAATATAGCGTGATCCCGTAAATGTTTATTCTCTTGATTCTAAATATATATATTATTATTTAACAAGTGCTGATATATTTCTATTTGTAAAGTTCTTTAAACTTGCCTTATATACTGATTTACCTAGATTCTAAAAACTAAGTAATTACTTAAAATCTATTGTTAAAGTTTGTACTAGATTAAACATACCTATACCTTGAACACTACCAAGTGGGGCTATTATTAGTCAAAGTTATTTGAAATCTGTCACACTTAATATTAGACCTTTTGCTTTTATTAAGTCCAGGTATAATTTTAGAACTTATTAAATATCAATTCGATCAAACTAAGCAATTAAATGCTACTATGCCTAATCTAATACATTCATTAAAGGCTAGTTCCATTGCATTGTTGTATAATTTACTAGCTAAATGTGGTAAAGCAAATATATATACTGTATATGATTGTTTTGCTGTTACAGCTGATAAGGTAGACTAATTAATAAGTCTACTTAAATCCGTTTATATGACTGTATATTCAGATAATGTGTATTTAAAAAATTTAGATACTCAGGTTAAAAATACTATAATTAGTACCTTGGGTGTAGTTACTATTAGAGAAATAGATGGTAAATCATATGTTATTATAGAGCGTGGTGATAATGAACAATATAAAGTATTATTCCCATCGGTAGATGATGTTATTGATATGTCTACTTGTATTAAAGGTATTGTAGACGGTTACCTATTTAATTTCATAGTATTTACATTTAAACATAACTAAAATTGTAACAAACAATATATACAACAATAGTTTATATAAGGAGGGCTTACCTTCGAGGCTTATCTATCCAAAAAAGAATACTAAACACAAAAGCCAGATACGCAGCAAACAAAAGACCAAAACGAGGAGATAATTGCAAAAAAAAAGTAGCTAATATTTCAGATGTTGAGTATGACTACAGTTATACAAAAAAGAACCTAAGTAATGTTATGAATCTTATAACACAAAACCAAGCTGGAAACGCTTAAACTAAATTAAGTTTAGTTCTACCTGGTCCTTCTTTAGTAAGAGCATCTGATTTTGTTGATTATTTCAATCAAGATATCCGGAGTATACCTGGGGATGACATATATCAAACTGCAGATAACATGGATAAATCCTTGTTTTATAACTATTGTGAATTAAAAAAAATTAATTTACAAGGTAAAATTGATCAAGCTAAGGCTGATAATATTAATAAACACAAGGAGGCCGAATCTATAGGTATACCTATATCTCTCTTAGAGCATAGAATCTTTAGAGCGAGATCTACAAAGGGATCTATTCAATTTCAACAGGTTATAATTATAGTTAACTGTTGTTACATATTATTACTATTTATTTTATAGTGTAATATTAATAGTATAACATAATGATAATATGCAATCTTATTTTATGACTTGCAATTAATAATTATATTTAGATATCCCCTTTTTAGAAGTAGTCAAGATAGACAAAAGAAATTTTGGTTAAAACTAAGATAATTAATTAAATAATTTACATTGATATTTTGTACTTACAGACTAATGCTTGGTTGGTTATAAGTAGCAGTCTTAGCAATTAAGTTCTATATATCATTGTTATATTAGTTTTTATATAAATTAGAATATTTTGTCTAAGTAAAAATAGGGAGGAAGCTAAGTTAAAGGAAAGGAAAGGGGTGTTGCCTACTCATGCCGCGAGGTTATGTTTATATAAGCAATATTTTTTGCATCTTAGACAGTGGGTGGGGCGGGATCTTAATAAACTACCTTAAATGGGTTTAGAGTTTTAGTTTACATTAGTTTTTTACCCAAAATAATATAGCGCATTATATTGATTAAAAGCACTTATTAGACAAAAGAAATAATAAAAATATATAATAAAAAAAAATCATATATATATGTAACTTGTACACTTAATGCTAATATTAGCCAATCGGTGATTTTCTAATCATAGTATTTCATATCATATTATACGTAAATAGAAAGCTGATAAATAAATATTTGGTTTTATAAAAAAAAACTAAGCATACTTATTATCTAACTATAAATATTTCTAGTAATAAAACAAAAAAAAAAAAAATAAAAAAAAAAATGAGAATATTCAAAAGTCATCCTTTATTGAAACTGGTTAATTCATACGTAGTAGACTCTCCTCAACCATCTAACATAAGTTATTTATGGAATTTTGGTTCTTTACTTGCCTTTTGCTTAGTTATACAAATAATAACAGGTGTAACTTTAGCAATGCACTACAATCCTAGCGTTTTAGAAGCATTTAACTCTGTAGAGCATATTATGCGTGATGTAAACAATGGGTGATTAATACGTTATTTACATTCAAACACAGCATCTGCGTTTTTCTTTATAGTATATCTACATATAGGTAGAGGATTATACTATGGATCATACAGAGCTCCTAGAACATTAGTTTGAACTATTGGTACAGTTATTTTTATATTAATGATGGCTAACATAAGTGTGGCCAAATTAGCTATATTTTATGGATTGTTACTTATTATAACTGCAACAACTGCAACATCATTTGTATTCTTATTTTATATTATCTTACCATATATAAAAGCAATACCTGCGTCAAGAGTAAACATTTTAAAAGGCTTAGTTATAATATCATCTATAAACTTTTGTTTAAGATTTCCCATGAGTATTTTTTGTGAAAAATTGGGTATAATGTATTTTTTTTATATATGATGCGGTTTTGTTGCTTGTATATGCTATATGGTGATTTCAAACTTAAAGGAGAAAGATGTTATAACAAACAGATCATTGTTTATTATGTTCTTTTTTTATACAGTTAATATGTGATTATTCCATTCTTTAATACTTGGCTTTTTACTTGTTATTATGTATAACTTTATCCCTGATATATGAGAAGCATTTACGGATGAAATTTTTAAATATCTTGTATATCTTAAAAGTGATATCTTTACTTTGTGGATGCTACCACCACAAGACCCTAATAACCAACTAACCATCGGTTATAATCCTAATGCAACTAATCAATCAATTGGGAGAAATATAGCTACTGAGTTACAACAACAATACGCTGACACAAAAACTGGGACCTTAAGTGGTAGTATGATGTCAGATTCAGTGCAACGGTTTGTAGAAACTCATCTACAAGCTAATGACCCTCCCTTATATGATAAACTACAATTAGGTAGAACACCCGGGCAAGGTCCAAAATGATGGAATCTTAGTAATACAAGAAGATTAAGAGATGGTTTAAATAATTTAATTTAAAATCCATATTTTATAGTTAAAGTCCTATTTTTATAATATGTGCAATGTATATTCAAAAACATATTGTGTGAACACGAAAAATAGTATAACCTGACAGGGTTATATAATATTAGTTTAATAATAATATAAGGCAATGCCTGTGAAAACGGTCAAAACTACTTATCTTGGTATAGACCGTCGGTTGGATATACAATCGCGACAGACTGGGTCACAGGTGGGTGACTGAAATGCTGCTTAATGTACAGTCGGTAGTTCTTAATTTTAAAAGGTTACACAAGGCTTTAACTAAGATATATTATAAAGATATATGCTAAATATCCAGACTAATATTTTGATAAAGTACAGGGGCGCTATACAGATATACTTTGTATATAGTTAGCCAGAATTTGGACAGCGTTCCTGGGTTAATAGTATAGCCCTAAATGGTTTAATACAAGTGTTTCCTTTTTATATGTCTTTTTCATTGTTTTTATTGTGGTACATCAATTACCCTTAAAAAAAAGAATTTAAGATAAAAGTAAGAAAAGGGGAAATACTATAAAACAAATAAATTATGATAATAAATAGTGAATATTCTACTACTTTACAAGCAGCATACTTTATAAGCTGTAATTAAAAAACTATTATAAGAGCATTACAGACAAAGAAAAGATTAGTAAAAACACAATTAAAAGTAGATCTCATAAAAGTATATACCTTAATATAGTAATTACCACTGCGATTAAATCATTAATTATTATACTTTATTTTTTTTATTAAATCATAGTCTCACCATTAACAATCTTTTTGCAATTTTTATAGAAAAAAAAAGATTAAAGTGATATGTCTCGACAGAGATATATAATAGTCTTTAAGATTATTAGGCAATATTAGTGAAAACGATCAAAGAAATTTTTTTATTTAAAGATCGTCGGTTATATAAATGATCGCGACAGACTGGGTCACTGATGGGTGGCTGAAATGCTGCTTAATGCACAGTCGGAACTATTAATTATGATATCATAATTGACAGAATTTACGAATTCAAAGTTATTCTGGCTCATTGTACGCAAACAATGAGTATGTTTGTATGTTTTACCATATGGTCAAATGTCTTTATGAGGTATAAAAATGCCTCAAATGTATAGTTTAGATTGATTTTTATTCGGTATAGTTTTTATTATGATAATTAATTTAACTAGTAATAAATTATCAAATAAGATTAGAGGTATATATAGAATAGGTCCACATAACAAAGATATATTATCTGTTGTTTATGGTTCTCTTTTAGGAGATGCTCATGCTGAAAAAAGATCATCTGGTGTTGGTACAAGAATTTCTTTTTTTCAACAAGATACTCACTTAAAATACATATTTTACTTACACAATTTATTATCAAAAGCAGGTTATTGTAATGATAAACTACCTATTGCCGGTGAAAGACTAGGAATTAAAGGTAAAGTACGTAAAATTGCAAGATTTACCACCTGAACTTACACAAGGTTTAATGTAATACATAGCGAATTATATATAAACGGCATAAAATGTGTGCCAAAAAATATAGATATGTATCTTACACCCTTAGCTTTAGCTATTTGAATAATGGACGATGGGGCTAAAGTGGGCAAAAGTTTAAAATTTAGTACTAACAGTTTTACTTATGATGAGTGTATATATCTTGTAAATGTTTTATATAAAAACTTTAACCTTAAAGCTTCGGTACAATCTGCAGGAAGCAAGGACCAATATATTCTTTATATTTGAAAATAATCTATGCATGATCTATGGAAAATAGTTTCTCCATATATAATACCTGAAATGAAATACAAAATAATCTAAACTATATATAGTTATTTGATTAGGCATAAAGCAATTTTTACATAAAAATTATGCTAATAATCTTATAGCAATGCTGATGAATACGGTCAAAGATATATGTTTAGTATCAAGACCGTCGGTAGAGTAAAATATCGCTACAGACTGGCTCATCGGCAGGTGTCTGAAATGATGCTCAATGTACAGTCGGAATCTTTTCTATTATACACGTTTTAATATAATGGACACAAGGCTTTATACTGTATTAAATTACAAATATCTTTATAAGGTGTGTATATTGTACATGGTTTGCTTGTTTTAAATATTATACGCGGTAATAAGCAAATTAAAGATTTGGCAACAGTTATTACTAACCTTATGAGTGCCATACCCTGAGTAGGACAAGATATAGTTGAGTCAAAAAACAACCAACAAGATATACTATTTGCTGTTCTATCTATAACAACAGGGAAAGAAAGATTATCTATAATAGGTACTTTTAAACAAAAATCGAGAATTAATAGAAATAAACGGTTAACTTCAGATGAATATTTATCTATCCCTAAGTCTTTTATAGCTTTTTTAGTAGGGTTTATAGATGGGGATGGCTATATACAAATATCTAAATCAAATAAAGATTTCGTTAGTTTTAATTTAGCAATATCTATTCATTTAAATGATATATCTGTTTTATATTATATTCAATATGTACTAAAATTAGGAGCAATTTAGACTTATCCTAGTCGTAAAAGCCCTTGCTCTATATTAATTTTTAATAAAACAGAATTGCAATAAGTTTTATTTCCTTTATTATTATACCATAGTGTTTTTTTTTTAGTGAAACTCGTAGATCTCAATTTAATATGGCTATGCATATTTTAAGAGAGGATGTTAAAATGTACTCCGCTCTACCTAAATTACCGCCTGTATTATTTAAACTACCTCTTGAGGCGGCAGGTTGCGTTAATTTATCCTTTTTCAAAGATTGAGTAGTAGGGTTTACTTTGGCAGAGGGTTCCTTTTTTGTTAAAAATAATAAAGATGCTTGTTTCCAATTGAAACAAAGATTACATACTGAATTGTTCAATGCTTTTAAACTTATTTTCGAGACTAATCGAAAAATAACTATCGAAAAAGATTTATATATGCAGCTTAGTGTTAGTTCTAGATCAGAAATACAAAAAGTAATTTATTTTTTTTCGTTTTCTGGTCATCATTCTTTGATTGGTCTTAAAGGTATTCAATACTTAACTTGGTTAACTGCTTTAAGAAATAGCTCTGGTTATGGTAATCTTAAATTTCCAGATTAAATTCTAATGATTTATATATAGTATATCTTTTTATGATTGGGCTCCTTAATACAGTAATGTCTTAGAGGTAAATAGAGGTGAATTGCAAAAACATATAATTAAACCTCCGTTAATTTATATTATTTGCAGCGATATTTGATAGGGTATTAAAATATCAAAACCGTTCAACGACTAACAAGTGAGTATGCCAACAATATTCTTGATACAAGTGCCTCAGAACCTACTTTGTTAATTTTTTAATTATTTTAATATATACATAACTATATATTAAATAGGTTTATGACATAGTCTAAACAAAGCCGTGAGGCTTTGCAAGATAAATTAAATATTTATCCTTAATTATCCGTCATTTGAGGAGGTTTCAGTGTAAACAACGCCACTTTAAATAGATTTTTTGCTTTACATTTTGTTTTACCTTTTGTGTTAGCTGCTTTAGCTTTAATGCATTTAATAGCACTACATGATAGCGCGGGTTCTGGTAATCCTTTAGGTGTATCAGGTAATTATGACAGATTACCATTTGCCCCTTACTTTATATTTAAAGATTTAATTACTATATTCATCTTTATTTTGGTATTATCTGTGTTTGTGTTTTTTATGCCTAATATTCTAGGAGACAGTGAAAACTATGTTATGGCTAATCCTATGCAAACTCCTCCTGCGATAGTTCCGGAGTGATACCTTCTGCCCTTTTATGCTATCTTAAGATCTATACCTAATAAACTCTTAGGAGTTATTGCTATGTTTAGTGCTATTTTAATATTATTAGCAATGCCATTTACTGATTTATCTAGATATAGAGGTTTACAATTTAGACCTTTAAGTAAAATAGCATTCTTTATATTTGTAGGTAATTTTTTAATACTGATGCAATTAGGTGGTAAACACGTGGAATCACCATTTATAGAATTTGGACAGATATCCACAGTTATCTATTTTGCGCATTTTTTAATTATAGTACCTTTAATTAGTTTACTTGAAAATAGTTTAATTGAATTAGCTAGCATAGAAAATGACAGAACAAACAAAGAAATTGAGATAGTAATGAAAGAGTTTAAGATAAGTGGATTTGATCATAATAATCTATATTGATGTGTTGTTTTTTCTGTGGCTCTCGTGCAATTTATAGAAGAATTATTTGGTATATCATTAGATGATTATATAATACCATGAGTTAAATGTGATGCACCTAGACCTTGGGGTATATATTTTCAAGATAGTGCGACTCCACAAATGGAAGGTATAGTGGAACTCCATGACAATATCTTGTTTTATTTAGTTATTATATTATTTGGTGTTGGTTGAATGTTAGTAACTATAATTAAAGATTATACTAATACTGAATCACCAATATCACATAAATATTTAAGTCACGGTACAAATGTGCCTACCCGAAAGTTTTCTAAGTTTAAATGTGTGTGCAACAACCCCTTAAATTATAAAGTATTTACCACTATACGGACTTATTCTAGTTCACCTGAAAAGAAAGGGAGTATTCCAGTTAAAGTTTATGAAGATACTTATGTTATGAAAAATGTGATTCTAAAGGAAAACATAGGTAAATCTGGAATTTACATGTGAACTAACAAACTCACAGGTGATATATACGTGGGACAATCAAGTGATATATCCAAAAGATTTAAAAATTACTTTAATGTTAGCTATATAAAAAGCAAGAAAGGGTTTATAATAAGTAGAGCATTAATTAAGTACGGATACTCTAATTTTTCTCTCACTATCTTAGAATATTGTAATATATCTGATTTACTTATAAGAGAACAATATTACTTTTATAAATTAAAACCACAAAACAATATATTAAAAATAGCAGGTAGTTCTCTAGGTTTTATTCATTCAGATGAAACTAAAGCCAAAATCAGTAAATCTTTAAAAGGAATTTATCTCGGAGATAAATCTGCTTTATTTGGTCGCTTACATAAGGAAGAAACCAGGGAACTAATGAGTTTAAAAAAAGTAGGTGAAAATAATCCTTCACATGGCAAAATTCATAGTGAAAAGACTAAGTATTTAATGAGACAAAAAGCTTTAGGCAGAAAACATTTGGATGAAACTAAATTAAAAATGAGCACAAAACATGGAAATCCTGTTAATATATATGAGAAATGTTCTTTGCCTTCGGCACAAGAAGAATTTAAATTAATAGGTTGTTTTGTTTCAGCTAGAAGAGCTGCAAAATTTTTAGAAATGAGTGGTAGTACTGTTATAAGATATATGAATTCAGGGGCAATATTTAAAGACAGATATAAATTTTCTTCTAAATAGCAGTATATACTTACTAAATACACTAGAAAAACTTCGAGTAAAATTTCACTATATGCTGGAAGTACCTAAAGCCTTAGTTACTATAATATATATATATATATTATCAGTGAAAATACTAAAGGATGCTACAATGGATAACCAGCAGGAAACCAAAGTAATCTTTTAGATTATTAGTAGGTTCCTCAAAGACTACACGTGAAACAGCCAGTTCCTTAAGTTTTCCCTTTGCAGGTTACTACCAAACAAAGGGAAAGCCAAAGGCTGGTTGAAGATATAGTCTGCTTTTATATGAAAGTATAAAAAACAAATCGACATTGATTGAGTTAATTTGAACAATTACACCTGCTTTAATTTTAATACTTATAGCTTTTCCATCTTTTAAGTTATTATATTTAATGGATGAGGTAAGTGACCCCTCTATGGCAGTATTAGCAGAAGGTCACCAATGATACTGAAGTTACCAATATCCTGATTTCTTAAACAATGATGAAGAATTCATTGAATTTGATTCATATTTAATTCCAGAATCTGACCTAGAAGATGGTGCACTAAGAATGTTAGAAGTAGACAACAGAGTTATTATTCCAGAATTAACTCATGTTAGATTTATTGTTACTGGAGCTGATGTTATACATTCTCTAGCCTGTCCTGCTTTAGGTATTAAGTGTGACGCTTACCCTGGACGACTAAGTCAAGTTTCTGTTCTTGTGAACCGTGAGGGGGTGTTTTATGGTCAATGTTCAGAAATTTGTGGTATACTACATAGTAGCATGCCTATAGTTATAGAGTCTGTATCAATAGAAAAATTTGTGGCTTGATTAGAACAACAATAATTAAATGAATAACAGCCCTCCTTTTTTTTCGGACATTGCTATTAAATCCTTATCCTCTAGACTTTTTAATGGTAATATAACTAGTGATGATATTAATACATTACTATCTAATCAACAAGTTTCAATTACACAATAAAAGGTGTATGTTTTGAGCTGCCTCTTAACGATCAAACCTATCCTACTTATTTTAGTTTAGTTGCAAAACCTAAAACTAGAGGCCGTCGAGCAGGTATCTATATATTCACACACATTGCAAGTGGTGGCAAATATCTTGGTTCTAGTAATAGTCTTTCCAGAAGATTATACCAGTATTTTAACCCAAATCCTCTCTTTAGTAAAAATTATGGGTTATTATCCCCTTTTATAAAAAACGAAGGGTTTAAGTTAGAAATATTTGTAATGCCAGAAGAATTATCTAAAGATTGTTACTATCTATTCTTAGAGCAGTATTATTTGCTAAATAAAGAATTTAACTTAAATACTCAAAAAATAGTTAATTTTAGGGTAAAACAGGGAATTAGTATCTATTTGTATGATAAAGATGGTAAATTTTTATATTATTATGCTTATTCATTAAATGGTATGAGATCTGATTTAGGTATACAGCATGCCACTAGCACAAAATGTATAAAAAACGGGTGCTTGTATCTAGATTATTTTATAATTACTAACAAGTTGATTACATCTAATATAAAAGCTGGTTTATCCTTATTAGAGTTAATAAAACTTATATCTGATAAAAAAAGTTTATTCTTAAAATCTTTCTCCAAAATAACTAGTAAAGCTACCCTATCTATATAAAAAAGGTTGAAAAAGGAAATATAGAGAGTTTCACCAGTATAACATCCGCGATTAAGTATCTTGAAAGTAAAGATATTAAGGCAGATCGTAATAAAATAGCTCGTTGTTTAAATACCAACCAGCCATACTAGGGTTGGTTATACATACTACTATTTACCTTAGCTTCATTTAATATTTAATTAATTTGTGCTAAGTTATATACCAAATTATATTAATTATTATATAGTTGTAAAGATATATACTCTTAATTTTTTATAGTAAAGGTTTATCTAGTTCCTTTTAATCTAGTATTGTGCAAATATAATTTAATCCAACATCATGTATAAAAACAACGACATTTCTGAGCATACTAATTTGATAACGGGAACTTTACATCGCTCTTTGGTTACAGGTAAGTTACATGGTGACGTCAACCCTAAAAAGGTAGAAAAAATTTATATGGTTATATTTAAAGTTTTAAATTATAAATCAAGAACCCTAGTTTATAATTATATAAGTTATCCTGATATATTCTCTGATTCATTGTTAAGATACTTAATGACTAGGAATATATTTTTAAGGGAAAATAATATATATCAAGAACCTGGTCATTTTTTATGTATCTTGGAAAAAAGCTACTTTGCTGATAATGTTGAGGAAGGCGAGGAGTTGAAATTTACTAGAATAAATTTTGACCCTGAACGTTATGTTAATGAATTATATTGTTCTAAATGATACAACAACCCTGATTACATACCCTCTGTATTTAAATTAATATATTATTTACTTATATTGAAAGATATCGATTCCATGTCTCAATTACTTGATTTAGCACTTAATGATAATTATAAAGGTTTTATAAAAGAAATCTTAGGTTCATTAAGATATTATGGTATGATTAATAATTTAAATAGTCAGACAAATGTTGAACCTTTTAGTATTATTAATGGTTGTATTTTTATTGTAAGAGACTTGGAGGGGCTTGTGTCTAATCTTAGAAAAAATTATAATGTAAATGTAAATACAGGACCACAGTCTTTAAGAGGTGAGGTTAATTCTATGAACAACTCCTTATCTATTTTAGATATGCATTACAGAGATAGTTTATACTACCATAATTACCATCATTCTAAATCATGTATGACACCTAGATTACATAGATCTAATTTTTCTTATCAAAATATACACATGAATTTGGGTGGTGTTAGATTCTGTTCTACATTTAAATCTTTTTCTTCGACTATACATGTAGTAGTGTAGGGTACTTTTTTTCAATAATAAATATTTTATTTTTAGTTTATCTTTGTTTTATTTCTATGCCCCCGTATGCAACGTTACATTACTTTTATATTCTATTATTTTGCTATTTTACTTGGGTTTATCTGGAGCCTTTTTATATTAACATTTAATATATCTCATCCAGTACTGTGTACAATAAAAAAAAACTCAAAAATGAATTTCAGAAATTTTAAGCCTTATCGTAGCCCTTTTATTAAAACACGTGGTATAACCACTTTAACAAGTCCAGGTACTCCAATATTAATAATTATTTTCCCTATTTTGGCTGGTTTCTTCGCTTATGGTTATATAACTGGTTTACATGTCTTGCCTTCAGGCGGTGGTGGTGGTGCTATGCCTAATCCTAGTGTTCCAACTACTGTATATAATACTCAGGATTTAATTGAAATGCTTAAGGCACAATTAAATGATATTAATATGATTAGACGTAATAATATGTATATTTTGAGAACATCGGAAAATACATTGAATCTTGCCATCAAAGACTTACATTTTAATTTAGACTACGTTAAAAATAATCATCCCGAAATACAGGATACGTTTGTTCAATATTGAGATGGTTTGTCTACTATACATCATGGGCTTGCTAGATCTATAGATATGGGTTTTGGTGAATCTATGCATGCAACGTCTAGATTCCTGAATAAAGCTGAGGATCTTGATCATATGTCTATCTTGCTAGCCGATATGTTACGTACATTAGATCCTGCTTATGTATCAGATTTCGATACTGATGATGAAATGATAGTGGAAGCAGCAAAAAACATGGCTACACGTAAATAAAGTATAAATTAGAGTATTAGCTTGCAAATTTTCATGTACTATGTAAAACAGCCCTGCTTTATCACCCACACAAGCAAATATAATCTTATTTTTTCTTGGTCCGGTAATAACTATGATATTATCATTATTAGGATATGCTGTAATACCATATGGTCCCGGTTTAGCAATATCAGACTTTAATTTAGGTATACTTTTTATCTTAGCTGTTTCTTCATTATCCACTTATGGAATACTACTAGCAGGTTGATATTGTAATTATTAGGTTATGCTGTAATAAAAAAAAACAACAGATTTTTTAAACCAGAGAGTTTAGTTAAATTTGGGTTTAATGCAGCTATATTCATATCCATATCCATATCCAGTTTAATGCAGCTATATTCATATCCATATCCATATCCAGACCCTTATCCATATCCAGACCAATGTCCTTATCTATATCCATTGAGGATTATAAGTCTTACTAACTGTCCACCTAATCTAGTTCAATTACACAGATATAGAGGTAGTTAAATTATTAAGAGGCAAATGTATATGCCCTAAGTATGAGATGCAATTTTTTTTTTTTACAATAAAATTAATCTGATTAATAGTAATATATTAAGATTTAGTGTTTAATATTACAGGTAAGTAAACATTATAAAGTCCTCTTTCCTTAAAAAATATTATATAAAAATTAAACAAGTTGCAGACTGGGTCACAAGTGGGTATCTGATACAATATCTAATGTACAGTCGGAAGTTACTAACTTTATAAAGGTTACACAAGGCTTTATATGATGATATGTATTGTAAAAAGTATTGACTAATATCAGGGACTAATATGTTGAGAAAGTACAGGCACGCTTTAGAGATATTATAAGAAAATAGTTAGTGGAAACTTACACAGTCTTTTTGGGATAACAGGTTTTATTTTAATTACTATGAAAAATCGTTTAGGATTATCCGCTTTATTTGTGGCATTATATACTAATTCTTATATAGACAAAACCACCCCCCCCCTTTTCAGGAGAAAGCGAGTTAGTATCAGTAGTGCTAGTACTGTAACCAGCAACAGAACCGTAAGAACGAGTATTGCGAGGGTAATAGCATCTGTAAGACGGATAGGTGGAAAGAACATACCGAGAACCGACGAGACTACTAGAAACACCAAAACACCTCATACCTCTAGTATGGTCAGAACAAACCAAACCAAAAGATACTCCGAGTCATGATAAACAGAAGTCTACTTCTAGTCGGGGATAATACAACGACATCTGAATACAGATACACAGATTCCTGATGGAACAACAGCATCCGCTTCACCAAACCGAGAATAGATTTAGAGAAAACCTCTTAACTATGAAGAGTCAGTCTTGTGTTGTCCTTACAAATCAGTAATAAGTAAACACGGCATTAGATAATAATAAAAAAATAAAAAGTTTCGTCTTGTGTTTTTTGCAGGAGTCGAACCATACTAGAGCAAGCTCTAACCATATAAGAATTCTAAAATAAATCAAATCAAATCGAACTATAAAAGTCTGCCAAGGCGTAGCCTAATACAAAAGATAAAGAATAAAAAGTAAGAATAAATAGTATAAATACTTAGATAAGAATATTCTTCTTCATAGCAAGTAATCAAAATTAACTCTTACTTCTGGCCATGGTAAAAAAAACAATGGAGGCGGGTATACTGGTGTTGCAGCCTATCGTTGTACAGTTATAGAAATAAATTTTGTAACTAACCTTTTGGGGGGGATAGGGGTAAATTACAATAATTTTTTCCCGACTATATGAAGCCTAGAACCGCGTTTCCAAAAAGATTGATATTTTTGGGGTTTTACTTGTTTTGGGTGGACGTGGTAAAGAACGCACTTTTTAAGTTTAATGTTATTAAGTTAAACCTTTATTTGGGAATAAATACACTAATTATAGAGAATAATTTAGATGGTTTATCAAGAAGATAAGCGCTATATCAGCTTTTAAGATATAAAATTATTTTTTCTTGTGAGCCAGACCAACCGTGACGCTATATCTTTGTATTTAAAGTAATAAAACTATATTGGCGAAGATTTTATCTTGCTTTGCTATTTTGCGGAATAATATTCTTAATTTTATGTTTGTAATTTATTTATTATTTATTAATTTTAAGAATACCGAGAGTAAATTTTATAGACTTCGGGCCGCTTAATATATGAACCCTATTCGGTCACTTTATACTTTAATGATTAATACATTCATTTTGTATCATCTTGTACGAAGTCAAATAAGTACCTGGTATATAAGTATTATTTTGATTTTTTTTATATATATAAACATGAAACACATACACAATTTTATTGGAATCGCTACTCAGATTAACAACAATTTCGCATCAACTTACAGAAATTTCGCATCAAATACAGATACAGATACAACTATAGTTACAGATATAACTACAAATACAAATACAGATATTCCTACAGCTATAACTACAGTTGATTGCAAATCAACACAATCAATTTTGCCTTTACATTCCTCTCGTCGGGTAGTTAAAAGTATGTTGCAAATTAATAAAAATGGTGTAAACAATTTATCTTATCGCTTAAATAGTACATCATCCAAATATAGTAACAGAAAAGTGTTTTTAGCTGAATGTTTTAGTGATATTAAAACTATGCTTAATACCAATGATAATAATTATGACTTACAAAACAATATAGAGAATTATCTATATAATGTTCAAAGTATTTATAACTCGGCAAATTAAAAAAAAAATAACGTGAATTTTGGAGAAATTACTTCTAAGTTTATTTTAGATAAAGTTGTTTTGATTGAAGAGCATTTAGATAATCACATTAAAAACTATAAGGTGGCTAAAGACATTAGCAAATTAAATTTTAAAGAAAATATTGTTTACTGTCACCACCAAGTAGTTAGTAAGATAGGTGCAAATCACATGGCTGGGTTTTTAATGCATATCGCTTTGGATTTGGTATCAAGGGAATCAAATAAAGGTAATTTAGTACAAACAGAGATTTTTAATAGCTTTGGTAGTAGTTTAATTAATAAATACATTTTTTTATCATATACGGATTGTGTTAAAGATACAATTAAAAATAGTGGACAGAAACTTACACTAAGTGAATGGAAAAAATTAAAAAACAGCAAAAATTATTGTAATAGGACTAGATATTACAGGTATAATAGGTGCAGATCTAGTAATAATAGGAATAGTTTGGTTTTGTGCTTTAATTTTAGGTGTTTTATAGACATAAGCATAAACATAAACCAAAGCATATAGTTATTTATTAGCTATATAGAATATGAAGTAGATGGTCCTACGGTTTGATTGCAGATCATGACACAGTGGGTTCAATTCCCCCCATATTCTTCGTATTTTTTTTTTTATTTTATATTTAATAGCTTAAATTTTATATATAATATTAATATTTTACTTATATTTTTATTGTAGTCTAACTTATATATTAAGTAATAAAATAATAAACCCTACGTAGTTTGTACAGACTACTTTGTTATTAGTGTAGGGTTTATAATTACATTATTTAAGTAAAACATATTTAGTAATATTAAAATTAAAATTAAAACACTAATAACAATAGTATAACTAGTTTAAGGTTTCCTTTCGACACATATTTACAATACATAAAAATGATACAAGCAGCAAGAATTATTGGTACTGGTATAGCCACTACAGGTTTAATTGGTGCAGGTGTGGGAATAGGTGTGGTTTTTGGTGCTTTAATATTAGGAGTAGCTAGAAACCCTTCTCTTAGAGGACAGTTGTTTGCATACGCAATTTTAGGATTTGCATTTGCAGAAGCAACAGGTTTATTTGCTCTAATGATGGCGTTCTTATTATTATATGTTGCTTAATTTTCTTAATAAGTAAAAACATTCATAAGGTATAAATTAAGATAGTCTATTATTAATTTACACATAGATTTTTTGTCTACAGACTATGATTAGGTAGGTTATATGGTAGCCATGTTAGCAATCAAGTTTTTAACCTTCTGGTTATACTAGTTTTGATGTAAATTACAATGCTTTGTCTAAGTAAAAACAGAAAGGAAGGTAAACTAAATGGATGTTGGCTACTGGTTATTGGTTATTGGTTATTGGTTATTGGTTTTTGGTTTTTGGTAATTGGTTATTAGTTATTGGTTATTGGTAGCGCGTCCTTTTTTTTCTGGGGCGTTATCTTTTTATATATACATATTATTAGCTATAAACTTTTAAAGTTTTAATTGTAATTTATTTATTTATAATTAAAGATAATTAACTCAATGTTATAGCTTTATAATAATATAAATACATAAGTGCAAAATACTTTTAATATATATAGGGTATGATATAAATAGTTGATATATTTCTTATTAGCTCAATGGTAGAGCAGAATACTTCTAATATTTAGATCTAAGTTCGAATCTTAGATAAGAATTTCACTTTATATAACCATAATTTAATTATAGTTACTGTTATTAATTATTTGTTTTATATTAAACTGCTAAGCTTACCCTTGCTAAATATTAGGTACATTTTGCTACTACTAGATCACTTATATACCAATCTTAAAAATTAATAATAGATAACTTGTATATTTTAGCTTAACTCTTTTATTATAGTAAAAGCTAAATATCATTTTATTTTTAACCTAAACATTTATTAGGTAGAATAAAGTTAACTTTACTTTATTTTACCTTGTAAAAGTTAAAAAAAATTTATTTCAATTATATGCAACAATATATACCCAAAATAGTTAAAACAGCATCAACATAAAGTGGAGTAGTAGCACCTAATACTTATTATGATGCTTTGGACGTAAAAGCTAATGATAAACCAATTATTCTCTTTAATCAATCTAAAGGCAGTGAACAAGTTAGTGATGTACAACCGCTTGTTTTAAAACTTAGGCCAGGAGAGACAGCTAGTGATCAAATGAATAGTGAAGCTTTAGAAGTAAGCAATCAAGCTTCTAGCAAATTTAAGATATTTACTGAGTACCAAGAATGACTAATGAATAGACAGGTAGAATGTGCCAAAAACCTTCTTAATAATTCTAAGGCTAACACAAGTGAAAACACTATTAATGGTGACAAGCTAGATGTCGCAGAAACTATTAATCTTGACAAACTAGACGTCACAATGGGTAATATATTTGTTAAATACTTTAAATTTTTCACTGATTTTATGGATATATCAGGATATTTTCATTTGTTTTATCTCGGTATTACTGCGTTACTGGGCTTCTTAGTAGTAAATCTTTTTTACACTAAGGAGACGGTAAAATCAGATAATGAAAGCTTAAATATAACTAACGTCAGCAGTATGCAAGAAACTCAATATGATAGTTTATCTAGTGATGCAGACGCTGAAGGAGATACTCATGATGATATATTAATAAATGAGGATAATATATCACTTAGTGATGCAGACGCTGAAGGAGATACTGATGAGGACATTATTATGGATCAAGATGAAATTAGTCCTCTTGATTCAGCTATAAAGCCAGAAAATTACAAAAATTTACCTGGCTTCAATGCAGTTATGAGTGCCGTAATTGAATCAGCAAAAGATTATGACAGTTATACCCAAAACACAAACTTTTTAAAACGTCTACTAGGTAAAAACCCCGTAAAAAGTGTTCTGGCTAATGTGGCTGCACCTCAGGCAGTTGTAGCTGGTACTTTGAATAAAGCAAATCATGTTTTAAGACAATTTAGTATCCCTTTATCAAAGGCTCAACAAGTTAAAATAGACAAATTAAAAAATAGAGGTCTTATAGATAAAGATAATATAGTTAGTAGCATAGAGAAATATATTAATAATCCTAGTAGAGTGTATGAATCTACAGTGACCGAATTATGTGCTTACCTTCTTGATCATTATTTTGAGCATAAACTTTTAAATAAGCCTGCAGAAAATTTAATGCATTCAACTAACAAAAGGCCTGATTATATGGTTAAAGGTCTATATAAAAATAAATATCATAATCATATTTTAATTGAGCTTAAAAAACATAAAGGGGCTAGCTTTAAAAAAATTCTAAAGCAGACTGGGAAATCGGGATTAGCTGCTGTAGGTACTCAAGCAGGAGAGTACACAGGAAATGAGTATAAGTTCGACGGTCCTTCGATGTTTCACATCATAATTAGAGGTCGCAAGATAGGGTTTTTCGAGCGGTACAACTATATATCTGTATTAAATGATGAACACGTTGTTCACTATAAAGGAATAAAACCTTTAACTCAAAAAATACCTAGCCATACAGGTGTAACTGAAAATCCTAATTTAGAGCTTCTTGAGTACGCTATGTGGGGTGCTGCCGAAAAATCTGACTATATAGATACTTTTCCTTATAAAGATAAAAGAATTAGTGATCTTAATAAGGAACAAGTAGAATATGGTACTTATTACATATTTGATATATTGGATGACGCGGATATAGTTCACGAGTTATTGTTTTATATGAGAAGTAATTTACCTAGGGTACATACAAAATAATTCTTACTTTGTTGCTTTAATAACAACAGTGTTAAACTTAATAGTAATATAAATAGAATATAATAATATTAATAGATATAAACAAGTATGTTAATGCTAAGTCTGAAACTCGTATAAAACATTATACATATTGGTGTGTAGGATCTTCAATTGAGATACATGATTCTTAACTCGGATCAATGCAATGCCTTATTTGTGCTGGTTGATGCCCGACGGCTGGTAAGATCGCCATTTAGTGATAAGTCTAAGGATTATCCAACAAAACAGGGGTTGGCGTGCGACCCTACTATTACCACCTAGTAATATTAGTATTGTAATAAATTACTTACTTTTAGTTATATGGTTTTATATTTGGTACCTGTCTCTGTCTCGGTTTCGGTATCTGTATCCGTCTTTTTTTGGTTTTTGGTCTCTTTTTGGCATACACACTTTTAATAATAATAAATTAAACACAATGGATTTATCACTAATATTCTTTTTAACAAAAATGTCTAATGTAATAAATAAAAAAACCAATCTTAAAAGTAAAATTAAGGATATTAATAAAAAAAAGTTTAACAATGTTTCTTACATTAATAACAGTATAAGACATATGTCTAATTGTATGGGTAATAATAAGAATAGATTTAGTAAAACACTGAGCAATAGCTCATGTTTTAAAGGATTATCTACTTCAGCTGTTTTATTTAGAACACTTGATAGTTATGATAGTATTGATGATCTAATTCAACAGATTACTGATCCAAATACTTCTGAATATACTTTCCTAGATATTCTTGAGGAAACAATCTCAGATGCAGAGGATTTTTGGTATATTGAAAAAAACGATGACATTATATTTACAATTCTTTATGGTGATATAACCCAAGGTAAACAACTTGTTAAGTCTAATGATGTAAAAATCGGCGAGGCTTTAGCTACAATTAAACGTACAGATAGAGCCAGAGTTGTTTGTATAAATACTTTGAGTCGTTTAAATAAAATCGAAAGTGAAAGAGAAACAAGGGAGGGTGGGAGGGTGATGGTAAAAAGGGGGAAATAAATATGCTAACGGTTACTAAAGGAAACATAAATGAAAAGGTAAATGGAAACGTAAACCGAAAGGTAAACCAAAACAAAAATAAATAAAAAAACATAAAATAAGCCTAAATGAAGTTTAAACCAAATTTAAGTATAAAATATAGTTATAGCGATAATATGAACATGAATCATGGCTATGATGTTTCATTATTTAAAAAATAATGATACCCATGATTACTCTTATTTTTTTACTCAACAACTATATTTATTATCTTTTAGTTTTTCAATTATAAAATTTTTTGCAATAAACTAGAGGAGAAATATTAGATTGAGCATCGTAATATTTTAACATGCTGTTTTATTATTTATATCTGCTAATAATTATTACGATAGTATTATTAGTATTTTTAATAAAAAAAAATTTTTTTTTCTTATCTTAATTATATGGTCTTTGGTCTCTTTTTGGCATACACACTTTTAATAATAATAAATTAAATACAATGAATTTATCACTAATTTTATTTTTAATAGGAATCTTAGGATTTGTATTAAATAGAAAAAATATTATTTTAATGCTTATTTCAATAGAAATAATGCTATTAGCTATCACGTTTTTAATATTGGTAAGTTCACTTAGCTTTGACGATATATTAGGTCAAACTTATGCTATATATGTTATAGCAATAGCTGGTGCAGAATCAGCCATAGGTTTAGGTATATTGGTAGCTTTTTATAGATTAAGAGGAAGTATATCAATAGAATTTAAATAATGTATTTAGCCATAATTGTCTTACCTTTATTAGGATCAATAGTTTCTGGGTTTTTTGGTAGAAAAGTTGGAGTTACCGGTGCCCAATTAATTACATGTATATCTGTAATTATAACAACATTATTAGCAATAATTGCTTTTTTGGAAGTAGGTTTAAACAATATACCTGTATCTATTCACTTATTTAGATGAATTGACTCAGAATCACTTAATGTACTATGAGGTTTTCAATTTGATTCTTTAACAGTTTCTATGTTAATACCTGTATTGATAGTTTCTTGTTTAGTACATGTGTATTCAATAGGTTATATGAGTCATGATCCTCGAGGACGCGTTAAGGGAAAACGTGTCTATGGGGATAAATTGTCAAACTCCGGGGATATCCTAAAGCTTAAGGTACCAAGCTCTAGTTGAAAAACTATTAGTGGCTGAAGTAATTACTCAGGTATGGTAACAAGCCTTAAGATGAGTGAAAACGAAATGGACAATCGCGGATCTAAGTCAACAATATTTTTAGTATTAGTTAGTTTGCTAGTTTCTGCACTCTCTTCTTTTACCTTCTTCATTCTCTACTTATTTGTACTGCTGCACTTTAATATGTTATTTTTTTCTAACTCAAGTTTATTATCTAATTATCTCTTACTAAGAAAAACCTTTGATTTTAATCTTATAAATTTCTCTTATAGTTCGGCTTTATTAGTTTATGTGATAAACTTTGAAGTGGCTTTACTTCGTGAGAAGCCACCGCTTTATAGGAGTGGGGGCATGAAATCCTACATAAACGGAAGATTTCGGTATTATTCTACTAATTCTTTAGCTGTTACGGCCTCTTCGTATCCTGTAAAAATATATATGAACGCTGATCTAGATAAGGTCATAATACTAAAAGAAAATAAAGGTAAATGCGGTGTATATCGCTGAACAAATTTAACAAATGGGAATAGCTATATTGGTAGTAGTGTTAATCTAGAGAGAAGGTTGAAAGGTTATTTTTCCATTTATTTTTTAGAATCTGTAATTAAAAAGGGGAAAAGTGTGATTAATAGTGCTTTGCTGAAGTATGGTTATTCTAAGTTTACTTTGGAAATTCTAGAGTATTGTGATTTTTCTGAAGCAGTTTCAAGGGAGCAATATTATCTGGATTTATTAAAACCAGAATATAATATTTTATTTACAGCTGGTTTATGATTAGGTTCCAAACATTCTGAAAAGGCAAAAGCCAAAATGTCTGCTGCGAAAAAAGGTAACCAAAATGTAACAGGAGGTAAAGGCCGTAAACGAGCAGAAGGAGCAGGAAGTCCTAGTGTACCGGTAGAAGTATTTGATCAGGAAATTGGAATGAAAACAATATATCCTTCAATTAGTGGAGTTGGAAAAGCCTTAGGTGTACCTTCAGGTAGTATTAGAATGTATTTTTCTAGTGGTACTCAAAAGCCTTATAAAGGAAGATATTTGTTGCAAAAATTAGCTGGTAACTATACAAGAAGTTTTCTTGTTGTAAAAGAGCAAAGAGTAGACGGCAATTGATCTATTAAGCCATATTTAATGGATTTAAGGTGTACTCTAATGGGTTTCGAAAGAAACGGAGGAATAAAACTCGGTTTCAACATGCAACAAGGTTGAAACTCCTATGTCAAAATCCCATCTAAACAATTCGATTTAAAAAAAATTTCTACCTATAATTCTACTATTGTAAATCCTGGAGCCTGATCTGGTTTAATAAATGGTGAGGGTTCATTTGGTATAACAGTAGACAGAAATAAAACGCGTAAATTAAGTTGACGTGTTCAATTTAAATTTCAAATAGGTCTACATACAAAAGATCTTAACTTATTATATCTATTACAACAACACTTGGGTGGTATTGGTTCTATTCATTTAGCTCGAAACCGAGAGATAGTTAATTATTCAATAGATTCAATTGAAGATTTAAATAAACTTATTATTCATTTAGAAAAATATCCGTTATTAACCCAAAAAGCAGCGGATTTTTTATTATTTAAACAAGCTATAAAACTAGTAAATAATAAAGCTCATCTTACTGTTAAAGGTTTAAATCAAATAGTAAATATCAAAGCATCCATGAATTTAGGTTTATCCGACATGTTAAAATCAGAGTTTGCTGAATATACTCCAGTTGAAAGACCTGTAATAAGTTATGATAATGTAATTTTAGACCCAGATTGAATTTCAGGATTTGTCAGCGCTGAGGGGAACTTTGATGTTCGTATGCCATTAACCAATAATAAATTAGGTTATCGAGTACAATTGAGATTTAGAATATCTCAACATAGTAGAGATCTTAGATTAATGGAGAAAATAGTTGAATATTTTGGGTCAGGAGCTATATACAAATATGCAGGTAAGTCTGCTGTTAGTTTAACAATATCTGACTTTACTGTTATTACCAATATAATCATTCCATTTTTTAATAAAAACCCAATAATAGGTATAAAACTCTATGATTATCTTGGTTGATCTAAAATTCATAGTTTAATGGTTAATCGTTCTCATCTTACGGCTGAGGGTATAAATTCAATTAGAGAGATAAAATCTGGTATGAATACAGGTAGAAGTTTTTAAGATAAGTAACCATTGTTAATATCTAACACCCAATAAATCAATTGCAGGATAAATTTGACTTTAAGGCATAATCAAAGATTCTTTAGTTATTTAAGTTTATTCACATTCATGATGATTATATTAGTAACAGCTAATAATTTTTTATTAATGTTTGTTGGTCAAATTCTCGGCCGTTTATAAAACTAAAAGTTTATAAATTATAATATCACTATTTGCTGGAATACCCTAAGTATTATTAATTGTTAAGTATTATTAACTATTAAGTATTAGGACAATCAGCAGGAAACCGTATAATTATCATTATAAGGGATCTTCAGAGACTACATGTGATATATCCTTGCCTTATAGCCACGGATAAAGATATAGTACAGAGTTTCATGTAAATGAAATGAGATAAATTTTGTCAGTTTATGCTTTTATTTTTTGTTTTTGTTTTTTTTTACAAAAAAAAAAACAGTATATATATTATAAGATTTAAATCCAAATTATTTTCTACAAAAGCAAATGATCCAAAAACTAAAAATGTAAAATATACCCATAAATCTAAATTTGAATATAGATTAATTTTTAAACAACAAGAAGCTATTATTGGTATAATATTAGGTGACGCTTATTTAGAAACAATTAAATCTAACCGAAATACCTGATTACGTATATAACAGTGTTATCCCGATAAAGAGGAATATATAAAAAGTATATATCATCTTTTTAAGCCTCTAACCGCTATGGATCCTGTTATCTTAACAAGAAAGCCTGATATTAGGACAGGAAATATTTATCAATCTATTTATTTAAAAACATTATCTTTACCTTGTTTAAATTTGTACAAGGATTTATATTATAAGGAAAAATTACAAGTTATACCTTAAAATCTAGATAGATTGTTAACCACCAGTGGTTTAGCTTGTTGAATAATGGATGACGGTAAATCTAGTTATAATCAAACTATTATTTATACTAGATTCTTCTCTAAAAATGAGATATTTTATATACAAGTAGTATTTAATAAAAATTTTGATTTAACAATTAGAATTCAAGAAAAGACTAAAAATCAATTAATAATATATATACCTATTAAACAAAAAAATTAAACTTAAACATATTGTAGGTCCGTATATGCATAAAAGTATGTTATACAAAATACAATAACACACATAATCTGTGAGAAGGTGTGGGTGTTTGTTCATATCTATTGGTAAGTTTCTGATTTACTAGAATAGCTGCAAATCAAAGTTCTATGTCTGCCTTTTTAACAAACAGGGTCGGTGACTGCTTTTTAACAATAGGTATGTTTGCTATATTGTGATCTTTTGGTAATGATCAAAAAATGTTTAAAGATTTCAATACAAGGAGATTTAATTGTAATACTCATACTTCAGCTTACAGATAAATGATACATTATTCTTGTAATTCTTGTTGTCACCTTATGGGATCATATTTAGCAGGATTAATTGAGGGTGACCATCATATCGCTGTGCAGGATAAAAATTAGAAATCTAAAGTATATCGTGCCAAAATTATTATTGTTTTAAATATTCATGATAGACCTTAAACAGAAAAATTATCTGCTGAATTGAAAGTTGGTAAAGTAATAAACAGATCTAGTGCAGGTCATGTTTTACTACAAATATTAGCTAAACAAGAAGTCTTAAAGATCATTAATCTAATTAATCGTCGTATTCGTATTCGTACACATAAGCGTAGTCCTAGAATAGAAGCTTTATATAAAGCTATATCTTGGATAAATGAAAAGGATAATAGTTCTATACCATATTTAGGTTTAGATACGTCATCTTTGGATAGTAATAGTTTATTGGCAAGTTTTACCGATGCTGATGGTAATTTACCTATTACTGCATATTACCGTAAAAAGGATAGTAAAGTTGTAACCACTAATATTCAAACCTTCTTGCGTATACAAGTTAAACAAAATTATTTTATAGATGTTGCCACAAATCAAGGAGGGGCTAGTTATTTTAGTATTATCACTAAGATTAGATTGCTGAGTTCTTTACTGTATATCTGTAAACTAGAACTATAAGTGTTGATGACAAAGTGTATTACGCTTTTATGGCTGTATCTCATAGTTCAATAAGTCATGATATAGTTCGTAATTACTTTGATCGTTTCCCTTTATATTCCTCTAAGTATTTAGCTTATAAGGATTGATGCCGAGTTCAAGATCTCTATAGAGAAATTTGTTTGAGTAAACTGAGTCTAAATGAGATCAAAGCAATAAAAGATCAATTCAATAGTAAGCGTAAAGTATATGATTTCTCACTTATGAATTCTTTAACATTTTAAACATGTTGCCGTGGGTGGTAGTAATATCCCCCTCATTATATAACTATATGCGGGAAACTCCTAAAGTCTTTTTATAGGATATTGTGAAAACTCATCATCAGAGATGATGAGTGTACACAGACCATAAACATTAAAAGAATAGATCTTATTTAAGTTAAATTAGATAAGTGACAATGGACAATCCGCAGGAAATGAAACTAAATTTAAATTATTGTTTAAGGTATTGTGATTTTAACTTTACCTCTCTATTTTTAATCAGGATAAAATCCTCAGAGACTACACGTTATACCCCAGTACGTTGTACTGGGTGAAGATATAGTCCAAGTATAGTTGAAAGACCGTATAAATATTGAACATAGATTATTCTATTGTATTTTCATTAGCTCCTTTTGTAAGTGAAAATATTGTTACTATAATAGGTATTTGTTTATTAATAGGTGCTATGGCTAAAAGTTCTCAAGTTGGTCTTCATGTATGATTGCCTCTTGCTATGGAAGGTCCTACACCTGTTTCTGCATTAATACATGCTGCCACTATGGTGACAGCTGGTGTTTATTTATTAATGCGTACATCTCCTTTAATTGAATATAGTTCAACTGTTTTAATACTTTGTTTATGAATAGGTGCTATTACCACTGTTTTTAGTTCTCTTATTGGTCTATTCCAACAAGATATTAAAAAAGTTATAGCTTATTCCACTATGAGTCAATTGGCTCGAGGATTTTTATCCGTAAATCAAACTATATGCGTAGAAGCTTTTAAATATATTTTAATAGCCAATTCGCAGATAACCAAAGCTCATGACTATTTATGTTATATTAGTAGTAATTTTTTTAATTCATCCGTCCTCTTTTTCTTTGTAACCCACGTAAAAAAAAGAGAGAGAGAGAGAAAAAGATGAGAAGTTATTATTATAAGCAAGCTAGTAGGAATCTCAGAGGCCATACGTTTGATATTAATTGATATTAAGTTAATACTTATTAATTTAATATATAAATCATTTATCTCATTTATCTATACAATATATATTATTATATGTGATGTATTAGATTATACATCTATTATTGCTATGTCAAACACTGCGAATATAATGAAATATGCACCTTTGGGTGTACCTTCCTTATCTGATTTTAATCAGAGTATACTAGAAGCCAATACCAAATATAAGGGTAATAATAAATCTGACCCAGATTTAATAAAGTTTAATCAATGATTAGCTGGTCTAATGGATGGTGATGGTTGTTTTATCTTAACTAAAAAAGGGTATGTTAGTTGTGAAATTACAATGGATATAACGGATAAAGGAGCATTATATGAAATTAAGCACAAATTTGGAGGAGCTATAACTACTATATCAGGTGCTAAAGCATTAAGATATAAAGTACGCCATAAACAAGGTGTTCTTAATTTTATTTATGCAGTAAATGGATCAATTAGAAATCCTAGTCGTATGTTACAATTAAATAAATTATGTGTAAAATATGGTATAAAATTTAAAGAACCATTATCTTTAACTTTTGACGATGGTTGGTACAGTGGTTTTATAGATAGTGATGGGTCACTGTATTTAAATGAAATATCTGGGCAGGTTTTCATAAGTATTACTCAAAAAAATAAATATATTTTAGAACCTCTACAAAAGCTATACGGGGGTAAAATTTATATTCTGAGCCCTAAAATAGAGGCTTTTAAGTATACAGTGTTTAGAAAAAAGGAATTATTCCATTTAATGGATAATTATTTTAGCAAATATCCCTTAAGAACAGCTAAAGCAGTTAGATTAGCTTTAATAAGAGATTTTTATCAATTAAGACCTTATAGAAAACCAAGTTCTGATACTTTAGAACAATTTAATAAATGAGTCACATTTTTGGATAAATGAGAAAAATATAGAAATTAATAAAGAAATGGTCCAAATTTTGTGTTACAAGTGTAGCACATAATTGCAATTAGGCATGATGGTAATAGCTGTAGGTTTATCTTCATACAATCTTGCTCTATTTCACTTAGTTAATCATGCCTTTTATAAAGGGCTTTTATTCTTAGGGGCAGGTGCAGTAATACACGCTTGAGCAGATAACCAAGATTTTAGAAGGTATGGTGGGTTAAGACCATTTTTACCTTTAACTTATTCAGTTATGTTAATAGCTTCTCTTAGCTTAGTGGCTTTTCCTTTTATGACCGGATTCTATTCCAAAGATTTTATTTTAGAGTCTACCTATGGACAGTTTTACTTTTCTAGTACCGTAGTATATTTTATAGCCACTATTGGTGCTATGTTTACTACTTTATATTCAGTTAAAATTTTATATCTAACTTTTTTAACAAATCCTAATGGGCCTTTAATTAACTATAAACAAGTTCATGAAGGTGATACTTTTATGAGTGTACCTTTAATTATATTAGCCATTTTTTCTATCTTTTTTGGTTATTTGACTAAGGATATCTTTATAGGATTAGGTTCTAATTTTTTTGCAGATAACAGCTTATTCATACATCCTACACATGAAATTATGTTAGATACCGAGTTTGCTGTTCATAGTCTATTTAAATTACTACCCTTAATATTCACTATATCACTAACTGCTATATTTCTAGTTTTATCTGAATTTTATTCTAGTATACTTATCTCTTTTAAATTTTCTAGAACAGGATATAATATTTTTAGTTTTTTCAACCAACGGTTTTTAATTGAATTTTTCTATAACAAATACATTACTGGTATTTTATTTAAGTTAGGTGGGCAAACTACTAAAGTTTTAGATAAAGGTTCTGTGGAACTAGTTGGACCTTTTGGTTTAGAAAAAGTATTAGTCAGTTTAAGTAGAAACATATCTAGTTTAGACACAGGTGTTATTACATCTTATGCTTTGTACATATTGATTGGTTTAATTTCTTATACTTTAATGCCATATGTCTGACTAACTAATAGTAGTTTATTGCTATTAATTATGTTTAGTTTATCTATAACCATTAATCTAAATAAAAATAAAATTAGTAATAACAATATTACTAGCCGCGAAACATTTGTTAGTTTACCTTTACAAAGCAGTTTTATAACATCTGCTTTAAGGCGTATTACTATAGCTGGGTTTATATCTGGGTTTATTTCTTTGGTGTTGGTACTAATATTTAAGTTTTACTATTTTGGTGGGTTTGGTGGTCAAAACCATTTAGACCTTATTCAAGGATTAAAGTTAGGCACTTTGTTTCTTGTAGTAAAACAAATTGTAAAAGCATCTATAACTGAATATATTGAAGGATTAGAGTGTAATTGGACTTTAGAACAAATAACATTCTGATTAGATATAAACAATATCCAGGATATAATAGATTTATTAAAGTATTTAGGTTCATCCAATGGAAATGGAGGGGGAGAACCTATGCACATGTGTTCTAAATCTCCTGAGTTAAAAGTAGGACCTAAAACTGACCCTTTTACATCTTTAAGTATGGAATCTCATAATCCAGAGCGTGAATCTAGTAGTATGCAATCTCATAATCCAGAGCGTGAATCTAGTAGTTCAGAGTATGAATCTTCAGAGTCTGATAGTCCTCTTCAAATTAATGGGTTTCCTAAACCTGATAAAGTAACATTCACTGAAAAAGCTCGTCAAGCAGGGGACTTAACTACTCGGGATCCCAATGTTGAAAACCCACGTATGTATGAATACATGGGTATTCTTAATGAAGCCACTGATATAAGAGATAGATATACTATGTCTTTAAGGAAATTTTGTGTTAAAGCATTTGACGAGCATATTCCTTTTGCTTCATTGAAGGCTGAAACTGATTATCTTATTAAGCTAGATGGTGATTATAAAAAAGCTAGTAAAGAAGTAAAGTCTAGACACCATAAGTTACATCCTAATACTAAAGATGAGTATCCTTTAAGAGATTCAGAGAAATATAATGTTAACACTGCGATTGGTCTACCTCCTACTAATATAATTAAGAATATTTTGAGAGTAGATAAGCAACTGAATGAGATGGCCCGTTGGGCGGAGAGTCAACATGGAGCAACAGATCGCGCACAACTTTTAGATTTACAAAAGAGGGGGCTTATACCTCCTGAGGACCGTACCGCTCTACAAAACTGAGACTCCTACCGTTATAAAAAAGATAAATTTTGAAAACTGTTAGAAAAGGTTAATGCGGACAGAGATAATGATCTAGGTCTGAAGGTAGCTAGTGATGCATTTAAAAAAAAATAAACAAATAATTAAATATAAGTTTTACTTATAGTTATATATAAATATGATTTATAAAACTAAAAGATAATAATACAATAATAACAAGTTGGTGTTAATAAATTAACACTAATATAGAAAAAATTACACAATATACCTGTTTTATCTTATTATTAATTTATTTTAGCTTTTTACTCAATGGATTGTTGTTTTAAAGGTTTAGTTTTTCTATGGGCTTTAACGTAGTTTATTCCCTATTTAGCTAATATATTGTAA
>JAABUU010000837.1_pt1 | contig 61126 bp, 61 predicted proteins | sample 5559301 | NCBI WGS metagenome assembly JAABUU01 (sample SAMN10711884, study PRJNA513360) | rock metagenome | isolation source: Antarctica rocks | place: Antarctica: Victoria Land, Richard Nunatak white
CGTATAGACTCCGTTGGTTGCTGAGCTAATGGTTGTTTTCTAGATCGGTTGTATATACGGCACCACACGATCTAGTCGATTCGTGGGCCAGCTCTTCTGCGGGTCAGAGAGTCAGTACTTCTGAGATGGTGGTGGCTTGGGTTCGGAAATAGTACGTATATACACCTTTCTTTGGAATATGATTATGAATTCGCATTATCATACCCCACTTCTCGACTTGTTACCTATTCGCGATGCAGACAAATGAACCACACCAGCCTGCGGACTAGACGCGTGAGTAGAATTGGCATCTTAACTCCGTTGAATTCCATTTCCGTATCCCCATAACTGTCATGAGCATGCCAGCAGAGGTTGTCATGATATCAGTATGAAGGAAATTGCTGAAGCCAAGAATGGAAGACGGAGCTAATGTATAACATAGTAAACTTGCGTTAATTCCGTCTATTACTTATTGCTCCTATTAGATTGAACTAATATTACTACACTCCTCGCCGTTGTATTAGGTCAAGATTGCTACATCTCTCACTCTCTTCCTAGGACCAGGACTATTCGACATATTACCCCTTTCCGCAGCATTCAGGTGGTTACTATCAAGAGGTCCAGCCCACGTCCGTAGTCGACGTACTATTACGGGAGGAAAACGCTTGTCAAGATTCTTAGCGTCGCTGTTTCGGTGGTGTTGGTGCTGAGGCGGAAGCTCATGATCGTCTGACTTTGGTTCGTCCTTAACCTCGCCAGTCTCGGCACCCTCGGTAGGGTTTCCGCTCCTATTCCTATCCTCTGGTCTACCTGCTTCGCCGTTTTGGACGAACCTATGATCTTCACTTTGTTGTTTGTCTTTGCCGGCTTCGTTGACCACGATCTGGTCAGTCTCGCTTCTTTCGGTCTGTTGTTCTATTTTGCTCTTGCCTTTGACTTTACTTGCTTCCTGACGAACGGTATGCCTATGGAGCTGGTCAGCAATGAACGGTGCTAAGCTCCGGATCTACTCGACTTACAGCATTGTACTATTACGCGTCGTGATACTAGACCCTAAGCATTTTGGCTCAGCTCTACGCTACCCTCCAAATTTGGTCCAACGTGATTACCATTGACACTTTCGAAGCCTTTGGCAGTGCTACTGCTTGCTGAAGCAGATTTGATGACTTCGCTCGCGATGGGTAGTAAAGGTATTTGGAAATCGCTCTGCGAGATTCTTTAGACCCGCCCTACATGTTACCATACACTACCACTATGTCCTTACTTTCTGTCATCAGCTTCCTTGTCCATCTTCCGAAGTACTGCGCGCCAAACTGCGAAGTAGACGGATCCGTGCATGGTAGATCTGCCATCACGTAATGTTAAGAGATGTTTGCGCGTATGAAAGATGTAATACCGAGTTCGGTTATATGCACAAGAGGGAAAACAAAGAAGTCGGCAGCGGCATTCCGCATTGGTCTAAGGAATTTCATATTTAAAAGCGGCCGAGAACAAAGAAAGGATCTTGTGATTTAAAAAGCTGAGGCTAGAGATTTCAAGAATCGTCAATCTGTTTGTATGCCTTGAGACTTTGTTGTACTTCCGAAGCAGTTGTTTGTACGATATCATATTGCGTGGTGTTTAATTCAGTCCATATTGTCTGCTTTAGTATAGTTCTGATCGCTCCAATGCTCATCCTAGGTGCCATTGTCATATCAAATATTGGCTTGGTGAATATACTGAGTGACCAAGGTAATGGAAGTACATAGGAGAAGGGAACACTTTGCGGAGTACGAGTACGGTGTACTGTACTCGTACCTACTGTAGATTTAGCGATACGGGGGCCGGCCTCGCGTAGTGGTTAACAACGATTAGGGTTCCCTCTTAGCCTCCAGGTTGGGCCCAGAGCTCATTATCTACTCTATCTTACCCCACCATTCATCACTGATTGATAACAACCCCCCCTCGTCCGCGATGGAGTCTCCTCACCCAGCTTTCGCTTCAATCGTTCCAGCATACCACTTCCTTCGACGAAAATGGGCAAGAAACGTAAGCCTTCCGGTCATGCAAGCCGCAACAGTGACTGACAACCTCCAGGCGCTCTCTGTTGCATATCCGTCGATATCGATGCCGTTGCAGGCTGGCTCGGCTCGTATGGTGGGGAGGACTCTACAAGTGACATCTCGAGAGGTCTGTGAAAGCCTATGGCGGATAATAGGAGTTTCTTACTCAATTGAAGGCCAGGCCTCTTCGCCGGTACCATTGGAGTACGCAGGCTACTGAAGCTATTCGATAAATACAACATCAAGACTACATGGTTCATTCCGGGGCACTCGCTCGAAACATTCCCGGAAGAATGTGCTATGATAAGGGATGCGGGCCATGAGATGTAAAGAACCCTTTCTACGGGCGTCTCCAGATGAGGACCATTTGCTAACGCCAGCGATTCTAGAGGACTCCACGGCTACTCGCACGAAAACCCTGTGAAGATGAATTTAGAACAACAGCATGCGATCCTCGACAAGACATACAAGCAACTCACGGAGTTCTGCGGCAAGCCACCTCGTGGTTCAGTAGCACCTTGGTGGGAAGCCTCGCAAGAAGGTGCGGAATTGATGCTCAAGTACGGCGTGGAATATGGTCAGCCAGTCCTAGATTTCTCCATGCTTCTGCCTGAGTAACAGCATGACTAACTCCTACCTCAAAGACCACAGCTTTTCCCACCACGACTGCATCCCATACTGGCTTCGCACCGGCGACTCCTGGACGCCCATCGACTATAGCAAACATCCCTCTCATTGGATGAAGCCCCTAGTTGCCGGCCCTCATACCGGTCTTGTTGAGATCCCAGCCAACTGGTACCTTGACGATCTGCCACCCATGATGTTCATCAAGAAAGCGCCCAACAGTCATGGATGGGTGAACCCAAGGGATGTCGAGGAATTGTGGAGAGATCATTTTGATTATTTCTACCGGGAGTACGATGACTTCTGCTTTCCGGTGACTATTCATCCGGATGTGAGCGGGCATCCGCATGTAATCTTCATGCTTGAGAGGTTAGTCATATTCTTCTCTTATATCGGATATAAAGACACAGGTAGGAAGGACATCGAAGGTGCTGATCTTCGTTTCTAAATCCAGATTAATCGAGTATCTCAATACCAAAGAAGGGGTCGAATGGGTCAAGATGGAAGACATATGCGATGACTTTAAGTCTAAGAACCAGCCGCCAAAGGGTGCTCTGATGCCTGCAGAGCATGGGGCAATCTTGAAAGATCCAAGTAAATCATCCCTCCCTTCGAACTCGAATTTGGATGACTAACGCGAGGTTTTCGGCTCAGATATCGAACTGAAGAAAGCGTAACGAACTCATCTACATAGTAGAAACTCCAAGAAGATGGTGTCTATCGTGACAAGCTCGAAGGCTTCTGTTTACCTAGGGTAGAACTGGCAGCTATGCCGCAGTTAGGGTACATTGTCCAGCATATCAGTATCTTTGTAAATAGTCGGAATATTTTCCAGAGCTCGTTCTTCAGAAGCAAGAATAGAACATTCTATTACTTCCCAAAAAACTTCTGAGCATCATGTTTGCGTTGTCATATCACCTCTACTTGGCATTTGTGGAGAGCAGCCAAGTTTGCGCCATATGGAGACCTCCAAAAGCCGTCTAATCTAACAGTGTTATCTAACGTCAAAATAATATTCGTACCAGATCTTGGTCTCCTTGACTAGCAATATTCATGCCGACCCTTGGGGCTCTCTGGCGCATGTCTCGTGCCTATTAAAGTAGGTATCCACCCTACTTCCTGGATCCGCATTCCCAAAGCAGAAGCACCACCAACAAGAAACAGTCCAGTACATGTCCCCAGCGATTGGCGCGATGAAGCGTTGGCCGAAGAAATTTCTCCGGAAATGCTGTTGATGCCGGTAGCCCATCCTACGGACGATGACTGCCCCTCTAAGGCCGTGTGCTGTTGCGTTGACGTCTTCGGACAAGATGACCAATGGATAATTGCGGAAGCTCATCTTCGCAGAAATGGCAAGCCACCATCACACACCTGAGGGCTTGCGGGTTGGGTTGGGTTTCCTGCAGAAGACATCTAGGTGAATCGGTAAGGAAGATGTATCTGCCAGAGGAAGAAGCCAAATGCAAATTTCTTGTTGTGATGGAGAATCGTAGATATTCTTGTATACTGGCCTAGGACCTGATCAATGAGCCGCCTGAATCGCGAGGAAACCCGGACCTACCTTGTGTTGCAACCCGAAGGTGTTCCAGGGTTTTCTAGAACCCCGAGCGCCACGAATCGTAGCCACTGGCAAGCTCTACCGCTTCTTCTCCCCCGCTCCCTCCTTCCCCTTCCTCTTCTTCGCCTTATCCTTCTGCTTCCTCCCACTCCGGTCTCTCTTCCTCAGACCCCCCATGCCCCCCTTCAAGCACTCTGAATACCTCGCAAAGAACCCATCCAGCTTATCCGCCTCCACCACCGTGGACAACTTGATCTTTTCACCCTTCAGCCGATGCTCTTTTGACTTGCCATTTGTGGCGCGGATGAGAACGGGCAGGGGGGAGGTAGGGTGGAGATCTGCAAGTGGGTCGGAGGATGGTGTGGAGGTAGGGGAGGTAGGGGAGAGGCGTTTTTGGGTGAGATAGACAGAGCCGTGGTTGGAGGCTTGGTGGGAGGAGAGAAGGGAGGTGAGTTGGGTGAAGAACTGGGGTTATGTTAGCTTGGGAAATGGGTGAGAAATTAGTAGGGACTAGATCATACCGCGTCGTTACTCAGGTGGCCTGTAGCCATTTTGGAAGCGAGTGTGGACCAATGTGGATTTTCCTCGATGGATGATGAAGAGTGAAAAGGTTATTGGATATTGAAGGGTCGGATGGTCTGGCGACAGGCTAGCACTCAAGCCCTAACCCTAACCTTGGGGGACAAGAAGAGGCAGGGTGAGTGAAGAATTGGGCACAATGAGTTTACATATATATTCTTAGCATACTCGTAGGATAAAACCAAATTGAAACTCTAAGGTTCATATTAGACTAATTCTCCGTGGAGAATGCTAAAGTGATCCTCTCATCATAAAAGATGCTGGCACTACTACTTTGCCAACCGGGCATCATCCTGCAAAGCCACCCCTGGCCATCTTCCTCGCCCTCTGATCCCGTCGGTTATGATTCGCTCTGCTCCCCTTCTGTGCATCTTTGCTGTGCCTCGCTACCTGCGTGCTCCTGTCATCCGTGGCGCCGGCAACGTCTCCTTGTCCTCTCCCATTTCCTCTTCCTCTGGATCCTCCTCTTCCGCCTCTCCCTCCTCGATCTGCCATTCCTATGCCATCCGAATCTTCCATAGCAGAATCACCTAGGCTTCCACGGTACGCTGTTGGCGCCAACTCTCTCTGAGCGCCACTGAACGACGCAAATTTAGCTTCCAGCCTCCGCAATCTGCGTGGATCCCGACCAATCATTACAGCCCAGCCTTCGATGGCTTCGTCCGTCATGGCTGTCCCGCTTTTTAGTGCTGCGCGAGCTTTCCCTCTCCGCGTGTTTGCGTCTCTGTTGAATATCTCCGGCGACGTTCTCCAAGCAGAAAACAGCGCTTCTTCGTTGTTGTCGCTAAGATCTGCATCGACTTCGTCACTGCCTGGCATTGCACTATCAACGGTTCCACCGACGTCTTCAATGTCGTAGGTGTCGTCGCGTTCATCATCGTCAGAGTCGAAGGCAGCAAGAGCGGACAGAATCGCGGCTTTAGAGGGGCGGGAAGAGTTGGTTGAGAGAACAGCGTCAGCGGTTTGGGAGGGGTCCTTGTGGCCGGGACGTATGGAGGATGGTGATATGGCGAGCCGGTCGAAGGCATCGTTGTCGAAAATGTTCCGCCGGACTGGGGGGAGATGAGGCGTGCTACGAGCAGCGGGGTTGGCGACTGTATTTAAGGAGTTCGTGGTTGGAAGATGAGATATCTGCTCCGTTCTATCTATGTTCCGGAGGTGAGATGGTAGAGAATCTTCCAGTAGGTGTGCAATCACTCTTTCGGTGTCATCATGATACTCGTCCAGTAGCTTGACTATAAATCCCGAACCAAGATCCGGAAAGAGATCTTGGATTTGGGTCACTAGGCTCACTTTGTGTACGTGTATATCGCCCAGTGCACCGTGACCATATTCATCGCGGGCCTTGCCTTTACCCTTATTGATCTTCCTTGAGATAAGGTTTTTTGGTCTTCTTGACCGGTTCTTAGTACACTCGAATATACTCAGTTTCTGCATCAGTGGCTTTGCCCTTTCAGCTTCTGGGCCCGAAAGCCGGTCACGCATCTTCTGGAGAAAAGGCGTTTTCGAACAAAGCCCTACAAGTAATGAGTCAGAGTTTGAGTTGGAATTGAGGTTGTACAACTGGTCCAGTAGCGTGGAAACCTTTGGTCGCCCGGGCTCTATCAAACTGTTCGTGCTGAGATATGTTATGGCTACCATCTTTTTTTGCACGTCAGCAGAACCTTTCTGACAGGTTGCAGACAGTGAATCTATCAAGTCTGTTCCGAGCATCAGGAATTGCCCATACTGATAGCACATTTTTAGCAATGCTCCTGTCCGCCGGAGAGTCTCGTCCAATTCTGATGGAGGATTATGAGAAATCTGGTTGTGTGCTACGAGAAGCTGAATGAGAGATGTCTTGCTCCTCTGCATAGAAAGGCTGTCGTCTAGGTTTTCTTGATCCCATGTAAGCTTGAAAAGGCTCTTCAGATTTGTACTCTTGGCATATAGAGTACTAAGATCTGCCCAATACGTCCATTCTATCAGCGCCGATGGAATAGGCTTCACTTCGGATAAAATCCTATGGGTGAGAAGAAAGCAATCTCGCCTTAAAGTCCTCATTCTCGGACTGACCTTTGCGCGCTCATGAAATGAAGTAGTGGTTTCTTTAACATATGAGACAAGAAAACCAACGAGCGATTGATCTTTCGAAACTTTCACAGAGAATGTTTCAGGAGACAGTAGAAGGTTTCCGTGCGCGAGCAAGATCCACGAATCCATGCAATGTTCCCATTCATCTGGCAGCACCTCCTTTCTCAGATTTACTGGTGGAAAGAGCGCGAAGGGTGGTAACGCCATGCTGTAGATATAGGAAACTGTAAATGAGGCCAAGCCAACTATTGAAGTTTCCTGTAGAAGAGCAGTGAAACAGGCACCAGGAGCTTTCCTCAGTTGATAGAGCAAAACAACTTCATTAAATTCACATTTCAACAACTGCACTGAGTCATGAGGGCGAATGCAGCAAACAGATTGTATTGAAGCGTATAGATTACAGGGATTACGATAAGCGAGTGCCAAGACTTGCAGACGCACAACATGACATCCCTCATTTAACCCCCACCGACTCAACTCTCACAATAAGCCTTTCATCACCTTACCGAACCCAGCTGTTCAGGTCTTGACTGGCATTCATAATCCGCTACCTGACTCAATCACCCCCACCCAACCCTCAAAAATGTCCTACCAGAAGCCAGAGAAGGATTTCGGCGAAGGCCCAGTACATCTCCCCTCTCCGTTCGAGTCTCCCCCTTCCTCCACCACTGACTAACACGTCCCCCCCAGAAAATTCACAAGATCCGAATTACCCTCACCTCGCGCAAGATCCAGTCCCTCGAAAAAGTCTGCCAAGAACTGATCGAGCGCGCCAAATCCAAGGATCTACGCGTGAAGGGACCCGTACGCTTGCCGACCAAATCCTTGAAGGTTACAACGCGGAAGACGCCGTGTGGAGAGGGGAGCAAGACATGGGATACATTTGAGATGAGGATTCATAAGAGGTTGATTGAGTGAGTGGATTCCTTTTTCCAGGGGTAGAGGGTGTGCTTGTCCGATTATCAGGAGGAACCGGAGAATTACAGACTGTCTGGTTAGACAGATTATACATGGTGGTGGCTAATCTTCGATTTCACGAGGTAGTCTCAATGCGCCGACCGAGGTCGTTAAGCAGATCATCATCAACATCGAGGCTGGGGTTGAAGTGGAGGTTACAATTGCGGCCTAAAAGCTTACACGATCAAGTCGTAAAACTACGCAGAGATCAATGGAGGTTGCATTGCGAACTGGGATTGGATCTTTGATATCACAGAGCAAAATAACAAAACGATTAGCCTGCCTAGAAGACTTGTCAATTCGCAAAAAGCATTGAACGCCTTGCGCCAGATCTCACATACTAAATACCTTACACCTTGGTATACTTATGGTCCAGATATGCGTAACCTTCAATCTTTTCAAATTTCAAAAATCCCAATGCACCCATTCCCTTTTGGGGGGCAACTCGGGCATGATTCCTCCCTTGAAAGCCCCATGCTCTTTCATATACATATAAGTCTCTGCCGTAGCCTCATCATAAGCCTCGTCTGGTAACCCTGGGTCCTTCTTGAAAGGGGGGGGTCCATCTGGAAACCAGACCTTTTCAAGAGCCCCATCATTCCTCTTAAAGCACGGCTCATCGTTGGCATAGGTTACAGGCTTACCTTTCCAAGCTACGAGCTTGCCCTGCGCATTCCGCTGAGCGTGGTTCTGCGAGCCACTGGAGGCGGATGTGGAGTTTGGGTTTCCGAACGTGGTATTTGTGGTTGGATCAGCGCTTTGGCTGGTTGGTGCCTGTCTAAAGGGGCTGGGCTGCACTGTAGTAGGCTGTCTAGAAGAAGAGCCTGGCGGTGGTGCAGATGTTGATGTGGACTGTCCCCAACTACTCGGAGCAGCTGGTGCTTGTGCGAAAGGATTTGGAGCTGCTGGTAAAGACGGCTGACCGAACACACCTTGTTGGGGAAGTGCCGATGGTGCACCAAAAGGATTCGCCGGCTGAGAAATGGCCGAGTTTTGCTGATTAGTACCTAGCGCTGAGGGTACATCAAAAGCAGACAGCTGCTGCTGGTTCTGACCAAAACCGGATGGCGCAGCAGGCTGACCAAAGGCCGGAGTTGATGACGAGGGTTGCCCGAAGGTCGAGGTAGGCTGACCAAAGCTGGTTGATGGGCGGCCCAATTGTGATTGTTGGCCAAAGCCCGACGGCTGACCGAAAGTCGACGGTTGCTGCACTAAAGATGAAGGTTGACCGAAAGCAGGATCAGGCGCAGATGGTTGGCCGAAAGTAGCCGCCGGTCTATCAAATGTAGAAGACGCCGGCTGAGAGGACGTGGAGATTATCGAAGGGTGTCCGAAAGTAGAGGGCTGGCCAAATGTCGAGGTAGGTTGCTGGAACCCACTTGTGCTTTGCATCTGCGTAATAGCGCCCCCTTTCGCCGCGCAGGTATCTATGCGATTGGGATGCTGTTTCTCCCCATCTATGATATACTTAATTGCTCCATCAACATCGTTCAAAGCTGTCTGCATCTGCTGCTCGGCGTTGTTCAAGAGATTCTGGACATCTTGGATGGCTTGCTGTCCATTGCCCGAAGTTGCCAGTTGATAATGATACAAACGTATTTCTTCAAAGCTCTGCTCCCGAGGATAGCCGCCGAATAGCTGTAGAGGTGTATCTTTTCCAGGACCAAAGGCAGAGAGAATCCATTGAGGGCGTTCCTTGGACAGATCAGTGATTATGGTGTTCTTGTCAAGCTTGTACCTTTAGAGAAAGGTTAGGTGCATCATAAAATCAATCATATGCGGTCACTATACGGTATATCTCCACTGCCTCGATTTGAGGATGAGCCTGCAGGACTGTCAGATGATAGACCTCAGTAGAACAGTACAAATTATCTATATGTATCATAATTGAATATCGTGACCAGATTGGACATTGAATGAGGCGAAAATGCACAAGACTTATGACAACCCGGAATTCGTCGCACATTCAACTGAATTTACTCACTCTGATACGGACTGTTTCCCCGATTGTTGAGGGCGTTATTCTGGAGAGGCGCAAAAGGGTTCCTTGTCATGACAGGATTGTTGGTCTTCCCTGGGTGCTCATCTCTGCATCGATCTGTTTTGTATCTTAGCTTCAATCTTCAGTATTGACAAGAGCATAAGATCAGGACCCACCTCCATATCTGCAATTTCCTCGCAAGAAGAACCGGCAAACAGCCATCTGGCACTGGGGATTCGCGCAAAACGCAAGATTCAAGAGATCGATGCTTTAGGCAAAACCGACCGACTACAATGGTCATTCAACTTATGGCATTTCGATACTATGCGACGGAAGAACGGTGGTTATTAAAATGGCGTCCTGTAGAGTTGATCACAGTTCGGTAACGAAGAGGGACCGCTTTGTCAAATGTCAAGTCACATCACAAGATCTAGTGTACCTAAGGTATGCGAAGGTTCTCTTTGTTATGTTTTGTCACTTTTTTATTCCGTTACAGCTCTTAGGCACGATATCTAGCCATTACAATGCTCTATGGGGTATATTCAAAATCAACATGCCATTACAAGCACTCCTATAATTAGTTCGCTTCCTCGTATATCCGCCAGCGCGAACAAATTCTGTCGTTGAAGCCAACAAGCTAACATCTATCAGGCCTATGACGTGAAAGTAGCCATCGAAGTGTCCTTCAACCTTGAGCTTCGCTGTACACTATCCCTTAGGGTCGCCCAATTTACTCCGTTAATTTTGCGGCCACTCATGTTCTTCCCGTACTCCATTATTGCATTTGATCTCCCTGTAACCAATGCTCTCATGACGAGAGTATCGTTGGCTCCAAACAGCGTTCTCCCATTGCCGTCTTTGAGGTACTCCTCGAAACAGGCCTCTTCCTCTTCGTCTAGAGGAAGGTTTATCAGTTCTACGCTTCTGGTAGCCCTGATTGCTCCAGCTGAGTTGGCTAGAACAAAATTCAAGAGTCTCTCGAACAAAAAACGGTGGCTCGAGTTTCCTCGGGCACGCGAGAAATAGAAGGCTTCCGTCACACTTGACCGGCACATGATCGAAAATAACTCCTCGAGAACCTTGCTGGATGTGATGCATGGTGATACAGTATGAAAATACGCCAGAGGGAGAGTAACATCATTTTCGGATGCATGCCGGCACAGCGTGTATAGAATTTCTTCGGGGAATGTTGGTATAAGCGCAGGTTCGGTAAGATAATTTAATGCACTCTTCGATGATTTAATGTCAGTGATGATCAGCTAGAGATTTTTGGAGTCTCCTACTTACTTCAAATTCCTTCTTATCCAGACACCAAACACCGTCGATGAATATTCTATATTTCTCAGGCAAATAGATAGCGTTTGAGAACGCTTCAGCAGGTTCTTTGGTATGGAAGATGTCTTTCAACATGTAGTATAACAAGGACTGCTTGTGATGATCGGGAGAAGCGCTCGATATTATTAGGTGGTGAAGGTTCTTAAGGCCATCATGTGAACGTGGTGGATACTGCTTCGATGCTACAGAGAGAGTATCAGCTATGGGGGAAGATATGGGCCAATTCCTCGGAATATTGATCAGCTCACCTTTTTCGATGCCCAGGGCTTTCAACAGTCGGTCTACAAAAAGCTCATTCTCTAATTCTCCACGGTGTTGCAATATCTTGTCAATCGTATGCTGGTCAAACGCGATATCGGGTTTGTAGCTGAAGACAGCTTGAAAATTCGCGTCGGAATCCTCGTAGTCGTCCATAAGAGCCACGGCTCATAGGGTAACGAAGTTTTGGACAACGGCGGTTGTGGCCGTCTTGTAAATTTGCAAGCGCGTCACTCAAGTGTGTTGCTGCCGTCGGCTATATAACATCTAAGTCCGGCGCTAAAACGGGTAAGGCTGGGTGATACAGTAAACAGTCAGAAGGTAAACAATCGCGACTTGGAATACAGCAACCATCACCCGATCGCTATCAGGAAGGATAATGGCTACCATTTCTCCTACGCGACCATCTCGAAGGGTGGCTACTCGGAAAAAGGTTATTGTTGAGGATTCGGATGACGAGGTGCTCAATGCCCCGCCAGCGAACGAGGATGATAGTGATGAGGGCTTCACGCCAGCTCCGCAGCGCAGTCCAAGACGCCAGACCCGGCGAAAGACTACAGATGTCCCCTCAACGCCACGTACTGCTGCGCGTAGACGGGCGACACGGAAAACAGAAGAGATTGAAACATCACAGATTTTCGATCCCGAACAGACCATGCCTCCAGAGCCAACATCCCCTTCAAAAACGGTATCTCCAAAAAAACGAAAAAACACTGCACCACCCAAGAACAGCCGAGGTTCTGTCTCGATGGATTGTCCTCCGTTATTACCAACCCCAAAGCCCTCAACAACGCCCGAGGCATCCCAATTACACGGCACTCCACTGGCAGATATCACGGATGCAACTATCAACGAGCAAACGGCACCGGTGAAGGCTCAGAAAGATTTTGTTCCGGTCAAGCCCATGGACACGTTACTAGAGAAGCCCATGGACATTGTTATAAGGTCAAGAGCCTTGGCAGAACCTCCTATTCAGGAAAATACGGGTCCTAGAGCAAGAACGGTCATAATGTACCTAGTACTTACAAATTTCAAGAGCTATGCGGGGAGACAAGAAGTTGGGCCTTTCCATGCGTCGTTCTCGTCGGTAGTTGGTCCCAATGGGTCTGGGAAGTCGAATGTCATTGATTCCCTATTATTTGTTTTCGGCTTTCGTGCAAGTAAAATGAGGCAAGGCAAGATTTCTGCCCTAATACACAATTCCGCAGCATTTCCGAACTTGGACTTTTGTGAGGTTGAAGTGCATTTCGAGGAGGTCATGGATCTTGTATGTGGTGCTATCATGACAATTGGCTACCCAGGCTAACAGAAGTAGCCCAATGGAAAGCACGAAATTATTGCGGACTCTACCTTGATCATATCTCGAAGAGCCTTCAAAAACAACGCCAGCAAATATTACATCAATAGTCGAGAATCCAACTTTACCACAGTTACCACACTGTTGAAAGAACGTGGTGTTGACCTTGACCACAAGCGATTCCTAATCCTACAGGGCGAGGTTGAGTCCATCGCCCAGATGAAGCCAAAGGCGGCCAGCGAACACGACGATGGTTTGCTTGAATATCTTGAAGATATAATTGGGACCTCAAAATACAAGACTCCGATTGAGGGCTCCGCTGCCGAGGTCGACACCTTGAATGAAGTCTGCACCGAGAAAAGCGCCCGAGTCCAACATGTAGAGAAAGAGAAAAATGGTCTTGAAGACAAGAAAAATAAGGCTTTGGCATTCATCAAGGACGAAAACGAGCTGGCTTCCAAACAATCAGCGTTATACCAGATCTACATTGATGAATGTGGAGACAACCTGAAGGTGACTGAGGAAGCTATAGGGCAGATGCAGGGGCAGCTGAACGCAGAGCTTGAGAAGCATCAAGGAAATGAAGACGGTATTAAGAATTTAGAGAAGGAATACAAGCGTGCAACGAAAGAGTGCGAAGCATTGCAGAAGGCCACTCAAGCCGTAATCAAGGAAATGGCGAGGTTTGACAAGGAGAGTGTCAAATTTGAGGAGAAGAAGAAGTTCCTTAGAAGCAAGCATAGCAAGCTAGAAAAGGCACTGTACACCAGCCGGCTCTCTGGTTCCGAGGCTGGAGGTCTAGTCCAAAAGCACTCGGATGACGTTGAGCGCAATACTCGCGAAATCGCTGCTCTAGAAAAGGATCTACACGTCGAAGAAAGAGAATTGAGCACAATTCGGGATGGCTTGAAGGGAAAGACGCAGGCATTCTCTGACCTAATAGTTGTCAAGCAGAAAGCCTTAGAACCTTGGAATTTGAAGATCAACGAAAAGCAATCGACTCTCGCGGTAACGCAGAGCGAGCTTGACATCCTTAGAGAACGAGCTTCTGCAGGAACTACTGCTCTGGAAGAAATTCGAGAAAAGATGAAGACCATGGAGGAAAGCCGCCAGACAAAGGAGTTGGAAGTCAAAGACATGAAGGGTCGGAAGACTGAGATAGAAAAAGAAGCGAGCAAAGTACAGTTTGAACTGGCCAAATTGACACAGAAAGAACCAGAGATGCGATCGCAACTGTCTGGAGCCCGCCAAAGAGCCGATGAAGCAAGAGCCAGCTTATCCAGCACACAGACCCAAGGAATTGTACTTAATGGGCTAACGCGATTGAAGGAGTCAGGTCGAATCGAAGGGTTCCACGGACGACTAGGCAATCTTGGAACCATCGATCAGAAATATGACGTGGCTATTTCGACCGCATGCCCTTCTTTGGAGAACCTCGTGGTCGATTCTGTCGAAGTCGGTCAGCAGTGTATTGACTACTTGCGCAAGAATAACCTTGGCCGAGCGAACATAATTCTCCTAGACCGCCTTGCTCGTAGAGATTTGTCCTCCATAGACACTCCTGAGAAGGTGCCACGGTTGTTCGACCTGGTGAAGGCGAAACACGATTCATATCGGCCTGCTTTCTTCAGCGTCTTGCAAAATACGCTTGTTGCGAAAGATCTAGAGCAAGCGAACCGCATTGCCTACGGCGTTCGAAGATGGAGAGTCGTTACACTCGACGGGCAATTAATCGACGTGTCGGGCACCATGAGCGGTGGAGGGACTCGTGTAGCAAGAGGCGGCATGTCCTCGAAACTAGTTGCTGAATCTTCAAAAGAGCAAGTATCAAAATTGGAGGTCGACCGTGACGACTTGGAGCAACAACTTCGGAACTTCCAAGAGCGACAACGAGAGCTGGAGGTGACTTTAAAGGAGCTGAATAGCCAAATACCACAACTGGAGACAGCAATGCAAAAGGCTTGCTTGGAGATTGACAGTATGGCACGCAATCTTATGGACGCTCAACGACGGGTCGAAGAGCTAACTTCTGCACAACAACCCTCTAAATCTGACAATGCTCGGATAGCGACACTAGTAAAGCAGATTTCGCAGCTGGAGAACTCGGTCGAAAATTTGCATGCAGAGACAGCAGGTCTGGAAAACGAAATCAAAGAGCTTCAAGACAAAATAATGGAAGTTGGTGGAGTACGACTCCGAGGACAAAAAGCAAAGGTTGATGGCCTGAAAGAGCAAATAGAGACTTTGACCGATGAGATCTCCAACGCAGAAATCGCCAAATCCAAGGCTGAGAAACAGCAGATCAAGCACCAAAAGACGTTCTCTGAAACAGAACATGAACTTGTTGCGGCAGCAGAGGAGTTGGAGCAATTGACCAGCGAAGTCAAGGTCCAAGCTACTGACGCGTCTGGTTCCAAATGTAAAGCAGAGGAAGCGCAAGAGGTATGTTTACAGAGGGTGCTATGCCTACATGCAGGAAACACCACTGACGCTGCGGAATTTAGGCATTAGAAGCCAAGCAAGAGGAGCTTTCGGCTTTGAAGCAGGAGGTCGACATTAAGAATGCAGAACTCAATGAGACCCGTGGTGTCGAGATTGAAATGCGTAACAAGCTTGAAGAGAACCAAAAGGTCCTAGCAGAGAACCAGAAACGACTAAGATATTGGAATGACAAGCTGAGCAAACTCGGTACCCAAACCGTTAGGTAAGTCTCCTATTGCACATAGATGCAACTCGACTTAATCAGGCAAACAGCGATCTCGGCGAAGAGCAACCCGCAGACGACCTCCCCACCTATACCAAAGACGAACTCGCCGACATGGACAAGGACACTCTCAAAGGAGAAATCGCCATCCTCGAAGAGAAAACCCAGAACCTCAACGTCGACCTCGCCGTCCTCGCAGAATACCGCCGCCGCGTCGACGAGCACACCACCCGCTCCAGGGACCTCCACTCCGCCATCACCGCCCGCAACACCGCCAAAACCCGCTGTGATGACCTCCGCAAACTCCGCCTCGAGGGGTTCATGACCGGCTTCAGCCTCATTTCGCTACGACTAAAGGAGATGTATCAAATGATTACGATGGGCGGCAACGCGGAGCTGGAGCTTGTGGACTCGTTGGATCCATTTTCCGAGGGCATCCTATTCAGCGTCATGCCGCCGAAGAAATCGTGGAAGAATATCTCCAACTTGTCGGGTGGGGAAAAGACATTGAGTAGTTTGGCGCTGGTGTTTGCGCTACATCATTATAAGCCGACGCCGTTGTATGTGATGGATGAGATTGATGCGGCATTGGATTTTAGGAATGTGAGTCCGCTGGTTTTTCTGTTTTGCGTCTTACCAACTCCTGCAAAACCTGTGATTTCGCCAAAGTTGCGCTTCTTATTTTGCTTTTGGAGTGTTTTTCGTACATACGGCCATAGACAACAGACAACTGGGCATCCCGTCCGCTCTGCCATACATAAGCTGTTGATCGGAAGACTAGTAGTTGGGTCGGTGACGACCAGCGAATCCCTTCTGCTGTATGTTTTTGTTTTTTTTTTTGTTTTTTTGTTGCGCATCACAACAGCTAATCATCTCCTCTCTTTCCACCGCATCTACCATTCGCCTATTGTTTCTTTCTCTGGAATCCTCCAAATCATTACCTAACTTTTTAACTAACTCCACCAACCCAGGTTTCCATCGTAGCATCCTACATCAAAGAACGCACCAAGAACGCGCAGTTCATCGTGATTTCCCTCCGGAACAACATGTTCGAGCTTGCGTCGAGGTTGGTCGGCGTGTACAAGGTTAATCATATGGTATGTTTTTGTGGTTTTTTTGGGGGGTGTTTAGGGTTTTGGTGCAAATAGCTGATATTTTTGGTGGGGGGGTTAGACGAAGAGCGTGACGGTGGAGAATAGGGATTATATTAGTGGGAGGGCGTGAGGTGGGTGGGAAGGGAAGGGAAGGGTGCTGGTGTTTCCCGGCGGAGGCGAAAGGGAGGGGTTGAGTTTCTCGTGTCATGCAGATTTGGGACCGAGAGAAATATGATATGGTGTAGTAGCTATCGTACTTGTATTGAATTTCAAGTTTGCCGTACAAAGATCTCGTACCCCATTGCTCTCCCTACCATAACAGGATATCGCCACCCCCGTTCGCCCCAACAAACTCACTTGCTCGTAAAAGCACATGTCCCCATATCCATCTTCTTCGCGGGCCCAGAGGGCGAGATGTCAAAGTCGAAGATGTCCATTGGCAATCCGAGCGTCGTGCAGGCATTGGGGATCTGAGTACCCTAATCAGCTTCAAATTCCTATTTTTCAGGATAGAGAAAGATGTGACTTACATCGACCAACCCGGCAATATGTCCCTGGATCGGCGCGCAGCTAAGCAGGAGATAGGTCTGGTAGTCATCATACCCAAACCTCCTGAGGTACTCAATGCACCTCAACGTCGTCTGGCGATAGGCTATGGTCGCATCCAAATAGTGCTGCTTGCCCTTCTCGTCAACGCTGAAGCCCTCGAACGTCAGATACCGCCCGGGTCCATAATGCGGCTCTACGGGTCCGGGCAGGAACAGCGGGCTCTTCATTCCCAAGTCCGCCATTCCGTTCTTCATGACGGTGAATTTGATCGTGATGACGCCGGCCATTTCGATGGCGCCGCAAAAGGAGATTTCGCCGTCGCCTTGGGAGAAGTGCAGGTCGCCGACGCTGAATTTGGCGCCTTTGACGTGCACGGGGAGGTAGACTTTGCTGCCGCGGCTGAGGTTTTTAATGTCGCAGTTTCCGCCGTGCTCGGGGCGGCCGGGGATGGTTCGCGCGCCTTCTTTGCCCACCTTGGCTTTGACGTCCCCGGTTCCGCTGCCCGCGTGCACGTTCTGCGGCTCAGGGGGTTGGGCAACGATTTTTTCGAATTTCTGCGCCGCGTAGGTGTCGATGAGCTCTCCTTCGCGGCGGTTCCACTCGGCGAGAACTTCGGCAGATGGGGCACAGCCCAAAATACCAGGGTGGATGAGACCCGGGAATCGGACATGGGGAATGTGGCGGGAGGACGCAAAGATACCCTCGAAGTCCCAGATGGCTTTGGCGCTGGTGGGACATAGAATTGTTAGTCAGATCCATCAACACTAATAAAGAGATACTAGGTGATAGTGGTCAAGCGGAAGTATGGAGTCTATAGCGCTCGGTGCGTGAAGACCTACGCATTGGGGTAAATCTCATCCAAGAATCCACCACCATTGCTCTTGTCAAACACACCTGTGAAACCCCAAGGCTGCTCCTGGAACGGCTGCACATCTTGAATCTCAACGATAAGGACGTCTCCAGGCTCTGCAGTCTCGATTTCGAAAGGACCGGTCAAGTAGTGGATCTTGGTCAAGTCGACGGTTCTCATGTCATCCGCGCTATCGTTGTTCCCAATCTGTCCACCTGTCCAGTCCACACATTCGATCTTGACAATCTCATCGTTCTTGATCGTGCCGCAGAAAGGTACTGTATGAATACGTAAGTCCAAAACGATAAAGCTCCAGGCAGGCTTATGTACCGTCAGGATGCCACCTGTTCTGCGCCATGTCAGTGATACACCCTTCAAAGCTGGAATGGTATTGAACATACGTGAAGACCAGACTGCTCCGCAGCAGGCTTCTTCAGCTCGACCTTCATGGCCGTGCGGATTTCCTTGAGACCCATGATGTACAGAGAGAAATGCCGATTGGGAACAGAGATGACAACTTTGGAAGTACTTAAGACAAGATGGAGCTTTACTGTTATGTTGTTGTTGTATAAGGAAAAGCAGTGAAGATATTCAAAGACATGGCGGGGCAACGGATGGCACTCTAGCCCATTGCCCCGCAGGCCAAGGTGCCATTAGCTTTCCATCTTCCCTTGAACATGATGAAAAGCAAGGTATAATACGGTAGTGTGGTCATTGCAATCGTTTTGTTGTATTGTGGAAGATGATAAGGTTCATGATGGTGGTCTATCGCCCTTATCAGTTGTGGTCTGGCTCCTCGCAACCAGACAAAACAAGGCGGGGTAAGAGGGGGAGAATGATTCGCCCATTCTGAGAATAGAAAAGAAGTCCCAAGACACTGCCGCATCGGGTTTAATGGATTGCCATGTTACCGGGCCATCTTCGGCTTATTTGTATTGACATGGATGCTTTTGCGTGAGAACGTTATGTACAGTTAATGTATGCCTGTTGCAAATCGTCCGCAAACTGATAGAAATGGCTAGGAAAACTTCTTTTCCGGGAGCTCTGGGTTATGAAGAGGATTTTGCTTCTCTTGGTTTGTCTGAATATTATGGGCATCTAGATTCGCCAAAGGAAGTTTGAGAAACTCGTGCTTGTTCGTCCATCTAACCTGACTTTCTGCAAATCTTTCACTGTAGGCGGGAGGCGGCGGAGGATCCGTGATCTTGGTGATGAGAAATGCAGTTGAGGCTTCGGCGACTCCATAGATGAGCACACCCAAGAGAGGGATCTTGAGAAATATGTAGAATCCCACGCCAAATCCAAAGAGCACACCTTCGCGGTCACGGAACCAAAGGCGCTTTTGGTCTTTCGAAAGGCGAATTCGTGAGAAGTAAGGTTCGAGCTGTCCTGATCAGTCGGACGTAATGGTAAATGCATCCCAGCGCCATGACTGACCAATTCTCTCATCAAACTTCGGGATGAGAAGTAACTCTGCAAGAACACGACGAGGTACCTTCGAGGCAGGAAGATACCACTACCAAATATCACAGCAGCCGGCAACGGCCCCACAGCGTTATTGAACGTGTAGAAACTTGCCGCAGGAAGGACGAATCGTCCAATGACTGGAAGATAGGAGAGCAAGTATATGGCCAAGGAGATGCTCGCACGTCGGCCAAAGCGGATCAGGAATGCTATCGCTGCGTCCGTTGGAGTCCTGTGTTTGCTTGTATCGCCATGTGTCGTGTACATTCGTAGGTTCGGATAGTACAAAGCACGGAGTGTTTTCGGATCCTCAGACCTGTGCTTCTGGATGTATGTCTGATCTACCCATTCAAGGGAGTCCATAAACCTAACGGCGTGAGCATAATCTTCGTGCAGTCTGTGAAACTTTACTCACATATGATCGAGCGTTGGTGTGATGTAACGCATCAGGCTCATCAGAAAGAAGGGAACCTGCAACACCGAATTTGCAACAAAGTCCAGTCCTCCAACAACCTTGTCATCCCAGGTGACTGAGTCAAAGTTTATGAAATTTGAAAGTGTCCATAACGAGGCTTTGGCAGCCACGATCTACGTTCAAGTTCCGTCAGCCTCAGCCCAATCTCAGTCTCCAGGTAGGGAACTCACAGGTACAGCTATTAGGAGCCTTATGACAATGCCAGCGCAGACGGCAATAGCAGCCTGGCGGTAATGCTCGTATTTGAATAAGCCTGGGTTCTGGAGTGCTCTGAGCGCTGGTGTGAATTTCAGCTCGGGAAGTGAAGTGGCAGGATTACGGAGCGCAAACCCCCAACAATGGTGAGCTGGGCACCTCGTAAGATAGCATTAGGATCGAAGTTCGACATTGCGAATTTTCAATGCACGTACTGGCAGCGAGTTGAAAGAAATCACGTATTAAAGACTGCTACTTGATAGAATATCCTGAAGCTTTTCGACGGCAGACATGTTGAATGACGTAGGTTAGACACTACGAGTAGAGCCGTACCTAATCAGAACATATTTTATGATTACGCATCATCGTATTTACTAGGTGAGATAGTTAACACAACAAGGTAATATATAACTCGATAATTCTATAATCTATTCTCGAAAGAATAGCACAAACAGTCATGTGGCTAATTGGAGATTATCGTAAGTACCGAAGCTGACCCTAAAGCGAGTTCACAGAATCACAGAGAGATAAAAAGAATTACAGAATAAGTATTAACAATCGAGATGAGTGAACTCGAGTAATCATTGTCTATACTCCAAATGCCTGAACTGATGTATCTATGCCTGTGCTCTGAAGATGACTCTGGCAAACTTCATTCCGATGAGCATTCAATTTCTTGAAACCACTCGAACCGAGACCTGAAGACTGAAGCTCTTACTGAAGAAACCCATAGCACGGCTCACAAAGATAATGGATCATGGAATGGATAGATATAGATATATGTAAATAAGAGTATTGATAGCTGAACCTTTGCTCAGCTAACGTTGGAATTAAGTTACATTCGAGAAGCTATCAACACGCTTTGCCTTGCCTGCATCTTCCGGTCACCCTTTGAGGTCTATGCAGCGTCGTGACAGACACGGGAGACGTGTCTCACTTCGGAGGCTGCACTTGGAAGGCGGGGCCCAAGATATCATAGTCAACACGAAGACTCTCAATCATTTTATAAGCGTTCTCCCATCCGAAAGCATCCATCCCGGCCCAGTTGGTAAAAATTCTTGGCATCGAGCCGGACTTTGTAATTAGCATGAGCCCCGCATATGCGAGACTTGACGTCGGGTTGGAATTATTATGCCGATGCCGAATCTAGGATTAAGCGAGGCTATAAAAATTAAACGTGTAATTATAGCTGTGTATATGCGCAGCATCGACTGAGCTTATAGAGACATCGATGGACGAAGAAAACATTACCGCGAAAAATCGTGCGGACGAGATATCTGCGTGGCTAAACGAATTAGAGATGAGAGATGAAGCACGCATATGTTGAGCATAAGCTAATAATGAATTCAGCTGTCACGTAACTCACACAATCGTGGTTTTGAAAACAACGAGAAGAATGATGATGCAAAACATGAGCAGAATGATGAAGATGAAAAAGAGAAGACACAAAACATGATTGATGAAGAAAATGTAGGTGATATTCTTTGAATGAACATGCAGTCTGCATATATTGAGCATACGTTAATCTTATGTCAGATTGAATCGAATTCTCATCTTCGCTTCGGATTCTCATCGTCATCTTCGTTGATCTGTATGTACTTCATATGCATCGCATATGCTTTGCTAAAATCTTTCTTAGATTCTTTCTCAAGCAAGCGTCTCAAGAAGATCGTCGCAGATGTCAAGGGCAAAGATAAGCATAGCATAAGCATCGCATGTGCACTGCTAACGCACTTCACAGTCCTCGGTGTCATCACACATCGCTCTGACCGCATTGCGGCAAAGTAGGACGGAATTCATGCTTTGCATATGCTTCTCATACGCTGTAGTTGGGCAAATTCAAAATGTTGATGAAATGTTTTCGAACATATGTTTCGCATATTCTATGCAAAAAGTTGAGCTGGGTCCGGAAAAAAAAAAGACTTCCGGCCCCGGCTCGGCTATTCCAACCCCCACCAACTGTAACCCCATTTTCCACTCAGACACTTTCTTCTGCACCTCCGTACCTACCTATGCTGTTGCGTACCAATCATCGTTCTAACCTAGTACGTTCTATATCCACAAGCAAGAAGAAGAATCGCTATCGACTCAACGTCTCTTAATCAATCATAGCTCCTCTGACTAGATTTGACTATCCCCGTAGAAGGTCTTGCTTCGTGAAATCCATAGGTGCGCACGAAATCATAGCGCTTCGAGATATCTGTGGCAATATGTGGAAAAGTTGAAGAATGACTCGGCACGCATTTTTTTTTCTGGCTTGAACCATCTGCATAAAAAAAGGGAAACGACATCCGCTGGAAGCCTTCTAAAACCTGTCTGCTATTACGATAAGCTACCATAAATATATCTATCTCTGCAATAAGTGACAGAAACATGACTAGTGAACGAATCCCTCTATGTTTCCGGAGCAGCGAGAACTGCAATGCGTAACACAAATGATGGAACCATCTTAGATTGAATCGCATTATGACGCTAAGAAAACTAATAGCTTTGTTGCGAATAGTACATAGATCTGATTATTATCCTCGTCGGGTTCAATCTCTATTAGCCCCCAAGCTGTTGGATGATTCTTGATGCGATCAGGTTGTGGGTCGGATACGTTGGATGAAGATCATTTAGCCACATGTACTGATCGACTGGGACTTCACATGATGGATCGAAGTAGCTCAAGGTTGGTGTTCCGCTACAACGGTTGTTAGTCATGATTGTGAAAGCCACCAGAAGTATGAAACGTACTTCTGGTAGGCCGCACAGTAACCAGTGGTATTGTGGTAATTCGACGTCTCCTGGAATGCCGACGGGTTGTTAAGCACTATGGTAAAAAGCCAGTTTGTGTCAAAGTAGAACGACGTAGTATCTGGATAATGAGTGCCAAGGTTATACACCAATGCTCCGAGTCGAAAATTGAACTCCCCAATGTATTCCGCCAGGTAGGCTTGAGTAGATGCGCTCAAGATAAGAGCACTAGGTGAGCGGTCAATAGGTGGAACGTTGAGAAACACGAAGTTGCGAGCACCGGAGGCGTATAACTGATAGGCGCATTAGCAACGATCGTTGGTTTCATCATTGCTTTCGCATAAGACTGACAGAATGAACAAGATCTTCGTATCTTTTTATGAGAGCATAGTTGAGAAGGGAACTTTGCTCGGTATACGAACGAATCACATCATTGATGCCAAAAAAGACAGAGAACAGGCTATTCGCAGATGTCCATGGGACAATGACCTTTTCCGCATAATCGGGATCGAATTCGCTTGTAACCTGTTGCTCAAAGCTTTGCACACTAAGCCCAAAGGCAGACTCTACTAGATTCGGGTCGATGGTAGCTCCGCCGAACCCAAAATTATACGTCTGGATATAGCTTGCGTTGTATGTTGTGGTCAAGAAGTCGACATAATTAGGCCCGTTGGAGGAAGTTACACCAGGATACAATGGGTTTCCGAGTGGGTTGTTGCGGTTGGGTTGTTCTCCGCTGATGTTGAAGCTTGTAGTAGTATAAGAATCACCACTGTGACGTTGTTAGCTTCATGCTTTCTCCACGCATGTATCCAAGACGTACAAGGAGAACAAGTATTGGACGTTATGCCAACCACTCCACACCTTGCCCGACTGCCTTGGGGCAAGCCAGGTCGGGGAATAACGCCAATGGTCAGGCCTCTTAGTAAAATTGCTAGGAATGACAGGTGGAGGATGACAGCCAGGCTGAAGCTGACCGTTAGAAAAACCACAGACATGGTATGCTAAAATAAGCACTGCTAGGGTAAGAGTTTTTATGAAAGACATGCTGATGTAGCGCCCTCAATTCTCGATAGGACTAGAAGCAGATTGTATATGGCTCAATGAGAAAATGAAGCATTAGTAGGGAAGCTTGGTGGTCGACGTAACAGAAGTGAAAGTGCAGGGTATGCTAGTGGCGTGTTGTTTCCTTATCTGTTGGCGAAGACAGCACTTGCCCTAAGTAGTAACTACATTAGGATAATCGCGACGTAACCGCGCTCGAGGGTCAGGTCAGCGTCTAAGGTACCTACGAACTTACCTTAAGATACACCTTACCTAAGAACGGCTTAGCTCCCCCCCCTTGGAAGCTATAAAGGAGAGCACAGTTCGTATTGCAGTTGTCGTGACCTTCAATGCAAGAGTAGGCCAAACATTCAAGCGTAGAATAGCTTTGGAAAACTCCTCTTCTTCGGCCTAGAACTCATGTTTACGAAGCATAGCAGTAGGGCAAGAGCGATTATTAGGCTTGTATTAGGCTTCTCATTCCACTCGCCATGCTTTTCTTACTTGCTTTATAAAGTCGAAGCAGCTGGTAGACGCTTGGGCGGCAGAGACCATCCAGTCAGCAGCTCGAGATAGAACATCCAATTAAGCCAAAGAGTCTCCCTTTCTGCTTTCACAGGGAACGGGACTTGACGATTGAGCACTGTGATCAAGCGTCAGCTGCTTCCGCAATTCAATGGCTTACTCCAGCTCACTGTTGGGTTGATCCCATTGGCTGGCCTTTACAATGCTCTGAGTTGCCCAAGCTCGCCCATACGAGGTTTAGCTGTCAATTAGATAGCGACCACGTGCAGTATAACAACTAGTGGCAACTTGTAGGTTCGTGCTGCATCCTTGTAAGAGATGTTACACATCATGCTGAATTTAGAGGCATTATAGCTGCGACCTTTAGCTTGAGGGCCACAGATTGCGGCTGTTACGGAGTTGTGCCTACTGTATGGTTCCAGAAACTATGGCGGTATCGCCGAAGCAGCTGAATGCTTCAACGGTCCGTACTGCCTCAATTATCAGATATGAGAGGATTTTTACGTTTCAGATGACGCGATGACTGTGTGGAGAGAAGATAGGTGAAGTCAAGACAACAAACAGGGTGAGGTTGGCCATGAAAGTTTCTTCGCAGGGAATGTTGGAGGAGCACAAGGGTTGCCACTAGGAGATGGGCAAGGTCATAGGGGTCAAAGTAGCTTCTCAACGATCGCAGTGAAACGAGACAGACAAGCAATCACTCATCGTAAGAGATATAACAAAACCCCAAGACAATCTAATCGCGGTTCAAAGTGCAGTAATCGACATAATTCAAGGTTGGAGATCTGTACGGTCAAAGAAGTCTGTTGATTCTCTCAATCTTGGATCGTCAAGCTAGCTCTCTCCCCAAGCTCCTTTACTCGAGAACTTACCATTTTCCAAACAAATTCCACTTCGCTAAAGGACGAGCATTATTTTGCCCTAATGTCCCCTATGGCCTGCATTGAGCTCCACGCTTTCAATGCTATCCGTTGAATATCTAGCACCGCTATGTTGCAACTGAGCAGGCTGACTGGAATTATTCTGTCCTCCTCACTCACAAATCAGGAAACGTGGAGTCAGTCTTCAGGTGAAGTCTACCGCTTAAAGAACTTTGAGGAGGACGTTGATCGTAACAAAGTGCATGAATAGGCAAAAGGATCCGACGCGTAAGGAGAAGATGATGAAGCCTTCTGGACGAGGATATGAATACATAATAACGTGCCATTTGTAGACTGGTGGCAGTGACTTTGCTCTCAAATCCCAGTCTTGATCTTAGCTTCAGTCTCTAGCCCAGCGTCAACCGTGGGAAGGAGGAGCAGTGGTCAGATAGGCAGCTGTATATCGCACATGGTAAATCAGTGATAACCTGAGTATGGTTGTAATGCCGCGATATGCTTATTTCTTTTGGAAAGCCGGCAAGCGCTTTGGGTTTGAGGATTTTAGAAACAGGTCTGCTGAAATCGGGGAGGGAGTCCCGAGCGAGAGCTATTTGAGTAGGTTGGATGACAGTAAAACCACTTCGTTACCGCAGGGTTGTAGTTCTCTGCTATGGCCGGGACGTTGTGTGTGATGTCGAAGGAAAGATGTTTCGAAAAGGACGGAGGCTACTGTAAACTCCGGGTAGTGACCGGCCTTAGAGCTTTGCCATTGGTCAACAACACTCCTTCGTCCAAAGACTCTTCCGAGGTGCTTTACGCGTCCACGATGCTAGCATTACCAGCCTATCTGCATCGATGAAAGAGTCTGCGAGTGAGGTATCATGGAAATCGCTTCAGCGCCGACCACGCCCGAGAATACGGGCTCCCCTCGCGTGTTGCGCCGTTCCTTTACCGCGCCCATAAGATCAACAGGCTTCTCCAAGCTGACTGAGCCATTCCGCGAGACGGAAGGGGAAGGAGCAGAAACCCTTTTTACCCACAGTGCCGGTAGGATTGTATCATTCAACACATATCCAAGTCAGGAAAGAAGGCATTCGAGCTTGGGCCATGGGATACGTGACCAACAAGATGAGCCGGTTGGCTCCCTGCCATGGATTTCTACAACGGAGAGAACAATCGCAGCAGGTAGTACCCTTTCTGTTCAGCTAATATCTCTATCATTAATACTGACTCATCCTGGCTTTCTAGGACCGTTACGGATTTACAGAGTGCTTGGCTCTGTGGCATTTCTGCATTCAGGAACGACGCTCCGACCCATACTGGCGAAATCGCAATGCTGGTGCGTCGATGGGGAGTCGAAGTTCGTCCTGCGCATCGTCCAGAACTCTTATTACCGAATAGAGCTTCCGAATTCCTACCCGGAAGAGAAGGGAAAGGTGCAAGAATTCAAGAAAGTTTTGGCCAAAGTGCTGCAGTACGAGGTCACCCCATGTCCCTTTGAGAGGGGTTTCACAGTCGACTTACCCGAACCTCCTAAGACTCCTATACAGAAGCGACCCTGGAAACCCAAACAGAGAGTGCAGCCGGTGTTGGAGCAAGCGTACAGACAGCCGCAGAACACCAATGGTCCTGCAATAAGACACTCAAGTCCAGTGCAATTCGAAGTCACACAAGATGACAACCAGAACTTTGCATCCAAGAGTGAGCCGAAAAGTGCTGCAGACGAGTCGAAGAAGAACTTCGATCTGAGTAGTGCTGAAAGCACAGATCATGAACATGATGATGATGGTACGAATGACTCGGGCATCAACGCTGAGAACCTGACCGAACTTTTCTACGAAGATCCGGGTACCTACACAACCCCAACGCGTCCAAGATCACTACAGACTGGTCGGGCCGTAACAGCACCCTCACAACTAACTTTGAGAACTGCATCAACCTCAATTGCCGCAACCATTGTTTCGATTCCGCCAGAAGACACCAAACAATCACTAAGTCTATCATCAAGTGAAGACTCCTTCCACTCATTTCATAGTCCAATATCCCCTCTTCCACCCTCGCCGCCATACTCCGAACCTCCCTCCCCAACAGCAAGATCGGATGAGAATGTTGGCCTCGGTGTTCAACGAACACGTAGCCACATACCCGATACCTCACGTGTCACAATTACCGGTGATACCGAGTTCTGGAACCCTACGGAAGCAGAGTCGGGGCAGGAAGAGACCTCTTCATCGTCGCCAGGCCCCCCGAAAACACCTCCGCTTGTCAGTGATACCGCATCAGAGGATCATTGGTCTGAGCCGGTCACGCCACAACCTTCGAATGAGCTCCGCCACCGCGAAAAGTGGCTAACGCGGCGTCCTTATTCGCCACTTCCCTCACCCGTCAACCTCTATTCGCCAAGGAATAGGTTTTCAGGCCATCATCTCACTACTGCAATATTGCAAAAGACATGTTCCATGCTACTGGGACCGCCGGTCCAACTCGTTGCACTAATGCTCAATATTGCTGCCAAAATCGCAAATGGCGTCCATCGGGGGGCATCTTATGGTTATGGAGAGGCAGGACAGAAGATTCCTTGCTCTTGGGATTTCAGTGATGCCGACGAGGAATCTGAAGATATGTGGGAGGAAGATGATTATGGCGTCTCTCTGGGGAAATCCGCGTCATCGAAGACCATGATAGCCAAGGAGACGGGTGGGTCTTGGGAGATTGACTGAGGCTTTCGTTTCGTGTCCTATCATATCCTTTCTTGGAGATATACTAACTCTCGAGGGAAATTCGGGCCAGGTGGATTGTATCTGGGCTCTGGATGGAAGCGGGCCGTTGTGACGAAACCTAATGAGATCGCGGGACATGCTGATGTATGCTGGAGTTTTATGCGTTTTCAATCTCCACCAGTGAAGGGGGGTCATGATCTCGCTGGGGGCAATGATGCGTGTACAATGATAGGGATGTCTACATAAGTATGGCTCTATGGAATGTTTCTCCTCTGTTTTTTCGTGAAACCACCTTCTCCAACTTGTTTTCATTTTATAGTTGTCTAATGGAATCTGCCCTACCAATTGGTCTGTCCCATTTCATGGCACCCAATTTCAGCTTATTCGCCAAAGGCCGCGATTCCATATACTTCTACAAGCTTGCCCGTTTCCAGAATCTGTGGAATCACAAAGTCGGCATCTACTTGGGGGGGTTGGTTATGGTTATGGTTATGGTTATTCTTCTTGTTCCTCAATTGCCTTGCCTCTTCGTTGCTCGCTCTTGTCCTAAATCAGGTAGGCGACCATCGCTGATAGCTTTCTTGGGTGCTTTCTTTACCTTAGTCCTGGACTTTTCGATGCTAGGCGAGTCTGACGTCTGGTGCTATTCCTTTTCCAAATCCACTCAAGAGGGTTCAACTGCTCACTACTCTGTACTGTCTCACGTATGAACTCTCGGCTACCGAGATGATGTTCAAGGGAAGCGAAACGACAAACGGCCCCTAAACCCTGTACGCTATGTACCTAGCGACCCGCTTGCCAAAAGCCTAAATAAGCGTGCTGCAGGAGCGGTTTTGACAGGACCCTCGCCAGGTCATGATGTCAACCATCATCAAAGGGCGCCTTGGCAGATTGTTGGACACGGCACGCTGAACATTATGGCTTCAACGATGATATACAACAGATGGTCACATCTTCGTCACCAACATAATCCAGTATTCGCTCTTCAGACTGCAACAAAAGCTCTCCAGATTGATTCAAAGAAAACCGTCTCTCCAGAGAATCGCTTCACTCCTTCACCATGAGCACTCCCACAGCCGCAGGCTTTACTGATCCCAATTTCCCCAATCCTCATGGCCCGAACGATGCAAGAATCATTATCTATGGGTACGTCTCTTAAGCGCAAGATCCCTCGTACTTGCCCCAAATGCTTGCTTGACCTATACTAAATTCATATACCACAGCTACACGCCAAGCTTCGCTCTCGCCATCCTAGCCATCATCCTCTTCGCAATCTCCCTCTTCCTGCACACGTTCGAGCTCCTCAGGCACCGCACCTGGTACTTCTCGCCTCTAGCCTTCGCCTGCATCATGGAAGTCGTTGGCTACATCTTCCGCTCCCTCTCCTCGCGCAAAGACCCGTACTCTGTCATCAACTTTGTCGTGCAATACTTTTTCATTGTCGTTGCGCCCGTCTTCATCTCTGCGAGCATCTACGTCTGTCTCAGTAAGCTCGTCGGTTGGGCGGCGGCGGGGGGGTTTGATACAGGGTCGCGGGCGTGGTTAAGGCCAAAGTTGATCTTGTGGGGTTTTGTGGCTTGTGATGTTGTTGCGACTGTTCTGCAGATTGCTGGCGCCGGCATGATCGGGAGTGCCGAGTCTCATCAGAGAAGCCCGATGGTGCCAAATGATATTCTGCTTGCTGGACTGGTGTTCCAGACGTTTGCGTTTACCATCTTCCTCTCGCTTTTCGCCATGTTCGTTATATCTCTCCACCGCGATCAAACTTTCCGCCCGCATGTAGCCCGCAAACGCCCCTTTTTCTTCGCCCTCGCAGTCGCCAGCCTCTTGGTCTATCTCCGCACCATATTCCGCCTGGCGGAGACTGCCCAAGGCGTCTTTGGGTATCTGAGCTCGCACGAAGCCTTTTTCGGGGCATTGGAGTTTGCGCCCGTTGTGATTGCTGTGTGGGTTTTGGGGATTTGGCATCCTGGGAGGTGGATAAAGAAGTAGGCGCGGGTGAGTGCAGGCCGGTCGATTGTAGCGTTGCGGCTGGGTTGTGGGAAGGAGGAAGGGTACGAAGTTTCTGGTCGGTGTACTGAGGAGGCAGCTTGTTTCTTCGATTCCCAAGAGATATACATATTGGATATATCGTACAATTATTTAAAGGGATACTGAGTAAACCCTCTGCATCAAGTGATCGAGGCGGCCTCAGAATTAGTCGCACCTGGATCCAATATATAAACATAAGCATCTAGGGATAAAAACAACAGCCGAGCTTACATCCAGGTCGGATTTTCCCAAACAACAATCTACGCTTGAGCGCCCATCACACAACAATATCTATGAAACAATACAAGTAGTGGCATCCTCCCCAAACCACCAAACCGTGTATGTACGCACCGAAAGATCCGAGAAAGCTAAGAACATAAAAACATATGCCAGTATGGAATATCCATCCCCCCCAAAAAGCTGCAAGAGAACGCTACACGCTCACACCAATATCCAGAACAAGGTGCCAGGGACGAACCCTTCCCGATAGCAAAGCCTACTACATCCGGCCGTTTCGTTCATTGCAAAAGGGGTTTCTTTTTAGAGATGGCTATTAGGAATGTTTTATGGAATGCAAAGAGTTCTGCTGGAAATGTACTACGTTTGGCTGAACTTTCTTGTTTTCTTGTTTTCTTCTTCGATAAGGTGCTTTGCTTCATCCATCCCCCACCACCACCACCCCCAACCCCCAACCCCACCATCTCAAACCATTCACGGTTCAAAGATCCATAACCGAATCAGTCCTGCTCATGCCAATTTCAAATATATCCATCATCAAAACATTTCCAAAAGTCGCGGGGTGTTCTTTAACGTACCTTAGTATACGATAAGCCAAAAGGAACAATGCGCAATCTGCGGCGGAAAGTTTGCCAAGCTGGTACTACTGACTAGAGCGGGTTGGTGCTCTCGTCCCGACTCCTTCCCGAGCCCGGCATCTTCACTTCTCCCCCCTCCTCCTACCCCTTCCTCCCCCTCCCACCACCACCTTCCACAAACCCAACCATTTCCATCCCATCCCATCCCATCCCGCCCGACCTACTGCATATCTCCACCCCCACCCCCACCCCTCCTCCTATTCCTGCTTCCCAAAAAACAAGTATCCTTGAACCTAGGCGCAGAGGCAAGAAGGGAAAGAGTTTATACTTTTGGGCTATTGATGCGATTGTAGGTGCGCGAGTGATAGAGTTGAGTATCAGCGTTGTTGTTGTTTTGAGGTCTCGTTCATCCCCTTCTCACACACACTCTCTCTCTTTCTCCCTCAAACTCCCTACCAGCTCAGCTAACCCAAACCCCTCCTCAACACACACTCCTGGCTAGGAAAGAGTGTCTTTTTAACCCTAAGCGGGTTTTGTCGCTAGAGGGAGATGGATGGGGGTAAGAATGTTTGTTGGGGGGGGGGGGGGGGAAGGTGAGGAGGAGGTGGTGTAGAATCATATGGTAAATACCGAGGAAATATGGACGTGAATGTGATTGAAGAGGGGTTAATGAATGATGAAGGGGAGAATGGGGCTGAGGCCAAGGATTTTGAGGCGCAGACAAAGCTTTAGGTAGTCGACAAGGTCAAGAATGAATGAGAGAAGTTTTTAATATATGTGCCATTGAATGATGTACACCCCCGCCACGACCTCTGTTTTCAACGATGGTGTTTGAGAGAAACATTATATAAACCCGGTCTAACCAAAATCCGCCTGCTGAACAAAAGTTTTCCAAAGTTCAAAAATGTACAAAGAAAAAACCAAGTCTAAACGGCCTTCTCCCCACTCAACCCACTATCCTCTTCACTCCCGTGCCTATACCCACTCGAAGGCCCGTGCCCACTGCTCACAGGATCATAATTCGAAGTTCCAGGAACCTCGCCCGCGAGCTCTTCGAGGGTCTTTCTCTTCGTTTCGGGGATGAGCAGGGTCGTGAAGATACCGCACAGCATGAACAGTGCGAATATCTGCATGACGTGGTTGAGCCAGGGGGAAGCGTTCGAGCCTGGTGGCGCGCCCTTGGTTCGGAGAGGACCGAAGACGACTTGGGCAATGATGGCGCCGACTTTGCCTGAGGCGGCTGAAAGCCCGTGCGAGGTGGAGCGGTAGCGGGTGGGGAAGCATTCACCAGGAACAATGAAGGTGGTGGCGTTGGGGCCTGGATGATGATTCATTAGTGGGAGTTGCGGACACGGTGGTTTTGGGGAGGGTTTATGTGACTCACCGAAGTTGAAGAAAAACTGGGCAAGGACGTAAAGGGCTAGTAGAGCGCCGTTGTGCTGGAGAAGCTTGTCGTATGCAAAACCGATAATGATGAAGAGGATAGTGAGCATGGCGAAACCCATTAATTGGATCGGCTTGCGCCCAACCGTGTCCACGAGAGCTACCGTAACCCAGTACCCGGGAATAGAACCGGCACAGACGATAATCAAGTTACCCACGGCGGCGTTGTGAAAGACCTTGTACATGTTGGCACCCTTGACGAACTTGATGGCAGTCAAGATGACAGTGTTGTTGAGCCCAAGACCGTAGAATGCAACATCCAAGAAAAACCATGATCCAGCTGTACCGAGGAGGACCTTGCCATGTTTCCATTGCGAATAGTGGCGAACGAAGTCTTTCCAGCTGGCCTTGGGAATGTCGAGACGAGCCTGGGCGTCTTGGATGGTGGCTGCACGAGTGATCTCGTCAGGATGACCCTCGGACTTGCCCTGGATATAAGCCTTGGTATCCTCGCCGGCCTTCTCGACATCACGAGCGACATCGAAGGTGTATCGAGGGGTCTCAGGGATGGTCAGACGGTAGTAGAGGGCGATGCAGCCTGGGACGGCACCGAAACCGATGATCACGCGCCACATTTTGTCAACGGCCAAACCGCAGACACCACCACAGGCAGCTGCGGTTTTGGAACTCTCGAGGGAGTGCCTGAAACCGGAGGCGACAATGAGAGCGACGATGGCGGCGACGAATTGACCGATTCCCTGCATGGCGAAAACAGAGCCCATCATTGCGCCTCTCCATTTTGTAGTAGCAAATCTGCGACTGTCAGACCAAAAAGCCAAAAACTGAAAGGACCGGAAAAGCCTACTCGGAGGTGATGATAGATGACAATGGGTAATCTCCTCCAATTCCGATCCCCATGATCACCCGCCAAAAAACGAGGATACCGACGATGGAGATGGCAGGAGAGGAAGAAGTCAGGGATTGAGCGAGAGTAGCGACGATGATGATGATCAACTCGATTCCATACATCTTCTTTCGACCGAGGATATCAGCAGCAGCACCGAAAGCGACTTGACCAATGACCGTTCCTCCAGACGTCGCGACCTTGATGGCGGTATCCGCACTGCTCGGAATTTGGCCTGGCCCAACTTTCGCGCCGTGCCAGTACACGACTCCCAACATGCTGGTCACGAGGTTGATGGCGAAGATGTCGTAGGCGTCTGTGAAGAAACCAATGCCTGCCACTACCACCGCACGAACGTGGTACCATCCAAACGGCGCCTTATCGATCTCGGCGAGAGCGAGCCTTCGTCGCTCGTTGGGGTCGGCGATGTGGGCGTAGTCGTTGTGGAAGTTGTGGAAGGCAGCATTGCCGCCTACTGTCTTGGTAGCCATGTCGAGAAAGCAAAGCAAAGCAATCCAAGTCAATGTAAAGCTTGTGTTGGTCGACTGGGCAATTGATGATGGGACAGCAAAATGAGATTGTGTCAACTTGCATGAAGGGGTGGGAGGGGACAGTACCCTTGATATACAGTATGAAGGTACTACTGCGTACACTTACCATCGGACGATAGTTTGCTTTAGTGGCACCCTCCGGTTTTCTGCCACTACTGACTAGCGGACAGCCCACTGCTCTCCCAAATGCAAAACAAAAACACGCAGTCGAGACTCGAGACTCGAGACTCGAGCGGCGAAGATGCCGATTCCGTTATTACGATTGCTATCTATACTATCCCTGTGCTACGGTGCTCCGCAGTCACGATACATCATACATAGTACCGAGTGCTGGTGGTCCCCCAATCTGCATCGCAAAGCCCGGCAAGCCTATCATGCGTCCTCGGGGCCGCTTAAAGAGCCTTCCCACTCGTGCCACCAAAACCACTAAATTCCAAGTACTTGCGTACCAGAGACCTTTTTGCCTGCCAGCCAATTACGCTGTCCTGCAGATGCCCGTGCAAGCAACCCTGACCGCTGCACTTGTCCCCTTCGAGTCGTCTGTGTTGGGGCTCGAGGCCGGCACACAGCTAGGGCTCGTCTATCACGAATCATCTGTCACAACCCGGAAATCCCATCCTGATCGGCCCAGTCTAAGTATAAGACCTCGAACAACCGCGACCTTCTTGGGTCCTTGGCGCCCGACGCTGTCCCCCCACCATCCCGTGCATCTCTATCAGGACTACCGAGTATCATAAGACTGTCTAGAATGTCTTCTCCATAGCCTTTGAGGCGAAGCCTGGTTGGCTTGTGGCAGCAAGTCACAGCTGCTCCTTCACGAACGTGTCTCTTGGCATATCAAATTGCTACATGGCCCTTGTTATTATTACTTCTTCCATTACATCAGGAGACTGACGGAGATGCCAAGGCGCTCTGGTCCTGACATAGGGCATATTCCCTAAACCCTGGGACAGATCTTTGTACACTATCGCTTGCCAAAGCATCCCATGCGTACATACAGCAACAGCGGTGGGGGTCTGGTGACGCCGCAGTGGAGAGGCTTGTGGAGACAAAGACGCATTGGTTGTTCCCATCTGTGTGGGATTGATGCAGCATCATCACACACATGCATCGCAGCATTGCTCGTGTGGCAAGAAGCATTGATAGGTAGGCAGAAGCACTCTAGAACGCCATATCATGCCCGTCCAGCATGTCAGCAACAGGTTTCGGCCGTGCTCTCTTCGGTTGGTGGGGGTAAGATTGAGGATGTCGTTGAAACGGGCCAATGAAAGTGCGCACGTGGACACTAAACTGCGTGATTACTAAAGTACCGGACTTGGCAGGAACTGGGCTCGTACCCTCATTTGGGTTTAGCCCTTTCTTGCCGTGAATACCCCCTCGACCGTAAATGCCCCGAAGCGGCGGCTAACTCCTAGCAGATCCGACTACTACCTTGCCGGGGAAATTATTGTTAGCGCGATCTTCAAATACAGGGGAATGGATTGGTCAGCACTGCGAAAATTATCCCTGACTGTGGCTTTTGCGTTAACAATAATTACCCCAGATACCGTAGTACTCTAGGACAAGTTAATGGATACGGAGTACTGTGGGACACTTCACACAACAATAAATATCAAGACCGTGTCTGGAGTCAAAGGCAGGACACCGGCACTTGCGTTTGATGATATTGCATCATTGCATGTCACGTGTACAGGGATCCTGTTCTGGAATATTCCGTCCTGTTCACGACTACATAGTCTACATTATGATTATATACATGATTTGCGTGATATCAGCATCTGATGGGATATAAGAAATAGATTTCCCTTTCGTCCATCGCCACCTCAATTGATTTCCATTTCTCCACAATCCACATTCGATCGACGGAGCAGTTTTCGGTTTTGGTTTTCTTGACTAGCTAAGTAAACGCCAGTCTCACCATAGTTGGGGTCTACTCTGTATCGAGCTCTTTCTTCACGTGCTCTCGCGATACCGCTTCTCAGTCATTGCATTAATTTCTTCATGCTAACTGTTGGTGCAGAACAAAAACCAAATGAGCTCATTTCCTTTCAACCCTCGCGGCTACATTCATTACTTAGGCAATAACCTGCTAACCTTGACTGCCAGTGTCTGCCCCAGGAACTACGCCGCGGGGCATTGCTTTTTTCTAGAATTTCCAGGTTGGTGGCGCTCATTCTCACAACGACGTGTTGGTACTTGGTGGGTACAGAGTACTTGACGGAACTCTAAGTGCCTTAACAAGTGTGGAGATGAATAAACCTCGAAAGACCTCGGACAGCTACCGCCTCGAGAGCAACATGCAACAATTATGACGGCTACAAGACCGTTTCAATGATCATCTGAATCTCCGGCTACTCTTCGGGGATCTCGCTCGATCGCTCCCAGCCTCGCAGGCAGCCCAAGTGGCAGATGAGTTTCACGCCCTACCGTTACATATCTATCTCAGTATACAACACCATCGGCTGCTATATCGTTCTAACGGATCAATGTCACAGTGGTTGAGATGCTTTCGATGGAATGGCGAAGAACATGAGACACGACTTTGACTCCAATTCTCGATTCCTGTGTGTGGGCCAGATCTACTTCGCCTCTTTATTGAACATCCGTGTATGGATTGAAATAATTTCAGGCAACGAGGTCCTCCAACGACGCCTCGAGCAATGACACAAAGCAGGCATACAATCTGCCCCTAAGCCCGTTCTCACCGAAGCGCATGGCCCTCGATGAAAGACCATCGCCCTTTTAGAATGTGGAAGGAGTCGAGCGTTTCGTTCTCCTACATGAACAAAGTGAGAACCGCATTCTGGCGGACTACGCCCTTGGCGATATAGAACCCCCTGTAAAAACTACGTCAAACCCTCGGCCACATTACACCCACCGAAGGGACCCTATATCAATAAGCTATTGGTGGTGTGAGGAGTGCTTCGAACGCGCTGAGCTCCCGAAGATCTTTTACCGTCTGGACATGTTTGAAAGTAAACCGAGCGCGCAAACGAGGAGTCTTAGACTGCAAAAGTCAAGAAGAGAATGAACCACATTAACTATACCTTTATCCTCATCTTAATCTCTTGATGCAGGGACTCTACCACGCTCCTACCCTTAGCTAGACTTATGCACCCCAGAGACAACATTCTGCTAAGATCGTATCTTCAGATAGTAAACATAGACTCCCCGAGCCTTTTTACACGATTCCAAATCCCCCATCCCCCCCTCCCACCAGCGTTCTATCATTCAACCAACCCCGTCGGCCCACCCCTTAGTCTCCTCATCCCCCAACACCAAGTCCATCCCCAAGCCTCGTCAATATCCGCAAGAAAGTCAAGAGTTTTCAGCTGGCGTACTGAAAATACTAGAAAAATACACGTGAACATGAAAACTGATGGCATGATTTCCCCCCGTGGATCCGACCGAAACACCAAAAAAGTTGACGTGACCGAACCCAGGTAATCAAGAGGAAGGTGCAGTTCGAAACGTCCTGCAAGCAGCGTAGAAGAGTCAAAAGAAGTGCTCACAGCATTTCCGAATCCGACCCTCACTTTTGTCTCTCGGCTTCTATAAATTCGAAATGCGCACCATATCTTTTTTCCTTCACACTCAACTTTGCGGGAGGTAAACACCACTTCTCTCATGCCATACATATACTTACTAGATTGTCAAACATATAAAGTAAGTTTGCAAGTGAAGCATTTCACTCATTCCATCTTCTTTTTTTTTTTTGCAATTAATTTTTTTTATCAATAGAGGTTTAATGACTTCAAAAAGTTATACACTTGAGATCCGTCGCTAATCAAACATGATTGTTCGTATATTTTTAGATGTATTTAAAGTCCGAGAGTTTATTTATTTATTTATTTGTTGTCTGCATTAGGGATGTAAGTGTAACTAAGTACGATGATAATGTTTCTCGTTGAGTCAGTTGCTGAAGCATGAATTTTGAGTAGCAACATGAGTGAGTGCAAGCTATGTATCACAGAATGGTTGGTTTCAAAAATAAGATCAGCTAAGTTTAGGAAATATAATGTTCGTTCAAAATTCTCCCCTTGGATGGTGAATATTTCTCTACTTTGTATGTGTTACGATCCTAGCTACGCACCTATGTTGGTAGCTATGTTGGTGACTATGTTGATGGCTATGTTCCTGGCTATCGCCGGTCGCTCGTCACTAGGCTATCGAGTTGTTCCGAAGCCAACCCTATTCAGGGTTAGCTTATGTTCTCCTGAGCCATATAGATAGCCGGTCCTTCCCTCCTAGATACTTTCCTTCCTTAGCATTTATATACTCGTTACATTACACCCATATGACTCGCTCTATGCTGGCCCCTAACAGTATGTGGAATGTTAGGATCTACTATGGTCTTCTATAAAAGAACAATTTTGAGTATAGATTTTACTACGTGATTTAACGACGCCAGATTGACTTGTATACGTCGTAAGCATTGATATTGCCAGACGCATTATTTCGATCGCCTTGTCTCGCTCATCACATTCTGCTTCTCCTTCTTCTCAAAATTCAACCTTTTCTGCTCCGTATCAAAATTCCTTCCCTTATCTGCCAAGCTATCCCATTCTCTCTTCTCTTCATCCCGTAATTCGCCCGGGAAGAACGTCTGTCGCATACTCGCTCCGACGTGTGGGTAGCTCTCTTCCACCTGGAGCAAAGCACCCATAACTTTCTTATTTCCAATAACCTCAATGAAATCTAGATGAACCCCAAAGGCGCTCGGTTTCCTTTGCCAGCCTGCAACAGCAACATTATCTAGCATCCCTATGCCACCGACAGCTAATAAGAACCACGAGTTTTCTTTCTGACCGGCTGCGGAAATGAGCAGAAGTATCCACAAGACGGCTAGCACAGCAAGTGCAATCCTTGTAGACATTGTAGCAGATACATTCACGTTCACTGGCCCAGCCGCCAAATCTTCCAGGTCGAGGCCTCTTCCATGCTCTACAATAACGATAGCATGTTGGCTTCCATTTCCCCTGGTGAGGATGACTGTCTTATTCGTGTTGCGCCGACATGCCCATTTCTCCTTCTTCCACTGCGGAAAGCTCCCCGATAAAAATGCAAGGACAATCCCGGACGCTGTGATCATCAAGATTCCCCAGTCTCCAAATAAGCCATAGGGGATTGCTGAAATGCCAAGCTGGATCAGCGCAACCACGAAGCCGCTGCAGTAAATCCAGTCTTGCACTGGAACACCCTACTCCCGTTCAGTGCTTTGTTTATAGATCGACACACAAAGCCCTACTTGCGTACTCTTTATCAGCTTCTCCTGCGAGCTTTCCTCCGCTTTCTTCTTGTCGTCAGCCCACTTTTCCTCTATCATACTCTCTACTTTAATTCGTGCATCTTTACTCATCCAGCTCTCAAAATCCCTGACAAGTCTTCCTAATATCCAGCTAGAATTATTCCTCACATATCCATTCTTTCCGTTGATGACGATGCTTGGGCTATCTGGTGCCGATGGCATGAGCTTGTTCTCACCGACGGCGAAGACAAGGGCTGATACTCCGTAAGCGACCCAGCCTAAAGCAGAGAAGTGGATTAGAATACTTCAATCCAATGCAAGGGGCATGACGTTGAATGACTCTGAACTCGCCAAATGAGAACGCGACAGGTGTCAGGGCTCCCCCAGCGAGCTGTGCGAGAGCACGACTAATAACGTCGGGGCCGAGGATGAGAAGGACGGAGAAGACATCGCTCGGATGAGTCCATTGGGAGCGGAACTCTTGACGGGCCGTGGTGAAGTCAAAAGTTTGTGATCGCGGCATCAGGGAAACAAAAAACGGCGCCATTAGATATAGAATATCGGCAATAGTAAAACAAGGGGCTTCTGAGCTTTACAGTCATGATCTGAATAGTCGAATGATGCTATCGGGGACGTGGAATGATTCTCTGCACTAATCAATATACTATAATTATGGCATGACTTATCATCAACTGAATGAAGATGAGTCCTCGTAGCAACAAAGCGCTGCGGCTATTCAGCTATTCTATGCAAAAATGTGGTTACGATTTTCGATTTTAGCGAAAATCGCGGGGCATAAAGCACAAGCACACGCATGCTCTCACATGCTCGTTGTCTACAATTCTACTGACTTGAGATTAGGTCGCGCAATGAGATGGAAATCTCACGACAAGATGAAATGAGTTTAGATGAAACAATTTTGAAAAAAAATGGAGAGAACTTTATCTCACTTTCATCTCACTTTCATTTCATTGAAATATATAACCCAAACCCTTTTGGGAACGTCAGGACTCTTTTCCCAGTGTTCAAAACCCTGGCTGCCTAGAACCAAAAACCTTCCTCTCCTCGTTCCAAGGCAATGGAAAATTCAAAGGCACCACCTTGTCACTCATAATAGTTAATTCAGTAACCAATGCAACTTCGTCGCCTCTACCGATCCGCCGTTTAGAACTGCGCTTTCAGCAATCTCACCTATAGCATCAACACCCAATTCCGGTGTCTCTACACTGCTCAGAGTCGCAAGTAGTACAACGGGGCAGTGGATTCCCTGGACTAGATCATTGCTGCATAATATTCTTGTCTTCCCATATGGCAGAGTCTCATCGATCCATTTTTCGAGCTTTACCGTCATTAGTCCTGGGAACATAGAGATCTGAACTTGCACCTCGCCCGCGTTCTTATCAATCACTATCAAATCGAAAAAGACCTTCTTTTCCGGCTCGTTATAACCACGATGCTTAACCGATTTGACTGCCACAGTATACCAATATCCGACTAGCATACCCATCGCGCAGTCATAACTGTCGTTGATCTCACCTTGTAGCTGCACGAGGTACTTCGGTGCCCATGAGTAAGGTGGGGGAAGTCCACGAGGACCATGCATTCCAGCAATCCTAGACACATGTCGTGGTTGCGAGCGAAATATCTCCATGATCCCATCTTCGTACGTCCAACCAGTCTTCCATTCAAGTCTGAGTAGTGCAAAAAATGCTCAAGCATAGTCGACATCATTGGTGGTTGATCGGTGATCACAGGACATTGCAATATCGGCCAAAGATATACCAACATCCGAATGAGGGAGAAGGCGGTCGAAAGTGAGCCGTAGTTGATGCTATCGAGGGTAATTTAAGACCTCTTGCTGCTTGAGAGCAGTAACCATGTCCTCAAAATCAATGACATGAGTAGCTGTGATGATCTTGGCCTTTCGTGCCAATTTCACCTCCTGATACGTCCAGACTCTCGTCAGCCACTGCCCGCAAGAGAGAAGTGCAGCTGCATCTAAGGGATCGCCTGAGCTGAGCTGCAGAGTGAGACCGTCTAGAATAATTATAGCCTCTGCATTTCTGTAGACGTTGTGAAGACTGTTGATGATGAGTACTTTCAAAGATTCATAGCTTCCAGATGCAGTCGGCAAATCGGATTTCCTCGGAATGGCTAGAAGATCAAACCAGATCCATTCCCAACCGGTCCTACCAATTATATCCATCATCCGCTTGAAATGAGACATGTTGAAGCCTCGTGGATCCTGCTCACTTTTCTCGTCATTGAATTCCAACCCAAGAGTTTCCCCCCAGACGTGCGATATTGCAGCATAACCTGAGTCTAGGATACGGAACTGACCCCATTTGTTAACACAGAGTACTCTGCCCGATGTGGCTGCCTGCTCCATCATCTCCAAAGGGGGCTTCACGAAAAAGGACGAAGAGATCGTGTGAATGTTCAAGTCTTTAATCCCACGGACAGCTTTTTCTCGATCTGCCTTTGTAGCCATCAGCAGAAACGGTGATCCCACAACTGCAACAGTGTTAACAGCTCCAAGCATAGCAACTTTCATTCCAAGCTCTTTCCAACGCCGAGAACCGTTTGGTAGAGTACGGAATTCGGGCCCGAGAGGATAAAGTTTCCTACCCGAAATGGGTGGGAGAAATCGGAAAAGAGCCGCGACATGGTTAGGAGACCAGTTGCGGAGTTCGTTCAGGGATGCTAGTAAGGCTCGTTGAGGTCCGATCCAGTTTTCTTTCAGGATCTGCGGGATCTGTTCTTGTATGGCTTGCCCTGCTACATCGACTGAAGATGCATCAGCGCTGTCAGCGTTGGTGGCCGACTCCATGACGGACGCATTACACAACAACACTCAGACAGAACGATCAATGAACATGATTTGCTCAGGAACAAGATGTCAGAAGATGAGGTGTGGGGGCTTGTGAGGCTGAACGAAGCCGAACGTGATTGGCCCCTCACTGCCTAAAGATACTCGTCCCGCCGAGAAGTGTTTAGGCTGTGTACTTGATAGACGATGCAAAAACCAGACGGCAGCCAGAAAATTCTCGTCACAAAGTGATCTCATACATATGAATCGATTTATTCGAGGTTCAATGACTGCGGCTTACACTCTCGATATTACAGCCAGAGACTTTCAGGCCATACAGGAAGCAGCTGCTTCAAGGGTTAAACGCGATGGTCAACCCGGGACAGTAGCAGCAAAATTCGAAGTCGTAAAAGTGAGCGAATGCAGAGAATTGGCTTCAGTTAGGGCCAAAAAAGAGGAGGAGAAGGCGAAGAGGGCCGAAAAACGGAAGGAGAAGGCTGAGTTGAAGAAGCGACCATCCGGCGTCACAACGGCTAAGTTCCTACTTTCTTAGAGGAATATTTAGAACATTCAAATCGTAGGACGAACTCCGAATTTGAAGCTATTCGGAGTTCAATTGAATTAATGATTGATTTTCATGTTGGTGGGTTGCCAAAAAAAACGACACCGAGCCGAGGCCACTAGAATATGGGGCCCCGCGTGCGCGTGCAAACATACGTGAACGTTCGATGATTCTCTTAAATCCGTGCAAACTCCGCTATAAATTTCTATTGACCTTATACATAGATATGCGTCGACCAATCCACAACACTGCGAAGCTTCCTCGGCGACTATTCGAAGAAATTGGTGTCGCAGGTAACCTCTACTCCACGTAATACATACCTCGTGGCTGATATGCCGTAGAAGGAAATAATGCGGGTCGGAACAAGCGCACTGGGTCTGCAGTCCGCAAAGAGCGCAGAAAGGTCGCAAGAATACAGAAGAAGGCCAGGAACCTACCGTCAAAGTCGGTATCCTTACAAAAGACTTTGAAGCAGCAGTCAGATCAAAGGAACTACAGTGATAGCGACAAGTCCTCGTCTGCTACTGAGGAGCATCAAAACAGGGCAGTTGCTGAACCATTAAAACACCACAAGTTGATACTCAAGCCCGCAAGGCCAAGTTACGACTCATACTCAAAGGGTGGAATCCGGGCTCCTTGTTCACATTCACCGCCTCCGCGAGTCAGAGTATCCCAGGGGACAAAGGACCGGCTGGCTGCCGATGATGAAGAGATCGCAGCTCTGGAGAAGGCGTTGGGAGTGAAGGGCAAGAATAAGCTACCTAAAGCCTTTGAGGAAGATGGTCTGAATGAACTGTTGAGTGGATTGGACGATACGGGACTTTCGGAAGAAACTTCATTGGGAAAGAGGAAGAGGGGCGAGGGAGATGAGTGGCTGGAAAGGAAAAGACAGAAAGCTCTGAGGATGCTCCAAGGCACTGATGAGATTGCTGCCGAAGATACCTCTTCGGCAGAGGTTAGCGGCCGCGAGGAAGGAAATCTGAGCGATGATAATCCGGAAAACGAGGAAGATTCAACGGATAACGATGAGGATGAGGCTGTCCCTTTTGAGGAACCAGACGAAGACTTGTCATCACCACATGCTACGACCCAAAAGGTCCGAGAAAATCCATATGTCGCTCCTGTGGCGCCTTCTGATGGTACAGCACCTTATAATAACATCCCGCCTTTACTGAGAGATCCGAACGGAACACAATCAGAAGAAATCTCGCGTCTGAGACGAAAGATTCAAGGCCTTCTCAATCGAATGTCAGAAGCTAATCTTGTCTCCATTCTCGGAGAAGTAGAAAAACTGTATCGAGACAACCCCCGACAACATGTGTCCACAAAGCTACTTGACCTACTATTGGGCTTACTTTGCGATCCCACGAGCTTGCAAGACACGTTCATTATCTTACATGCAGGCTTTATTGCAGCTATATACAAAATCATAGGAATGGATTTCGGAGCGCAGGCGATCCAAAGAATTCATGAGGAGTTTAACAAATTTTACAAATCGGAAGCAGGTGGGGACAGTAAAGCCAAGAGGTCGATGAATCTCACAAGTTTATTGTCAGAATTGTACAATTTTCAGGTTATTGGTAGCAATCTGATCCATGACTTCATTCGCCTTTTCCTAGAAGAACTGACAGAGACTAATGCTGAACTACTATTGAAAATTATGCGCAGTAAGTTTGTGGACGCTAATTGCGATGATGAAACGAATATACCTTCTTACGAATTTACTAGGCTCTGGGCTGCAACTCCGGCAAGACGATCCATCCTCATCACGGAATATTGTCGTTTTGCTTCAACAAGCGATTGAAAAAGCTGGGCATACAAACCTATCTGTGCGGACGAAGTTCATGATTGAGACCATCTACAATATAAAGAACAACCGCGTCAAGACTGGCATTGCTGCATCTACAGTCACCTCTGAACATACCATTCGAATGAAAAAGATACTAGGTTCTCTCAACACTCGGAACATCAAAGCTAGTGAGCCTCTCAGAATTGGACTCAAGGACATCCAGGAAACCGACAAACGAGGAAAGTGGTGGCTAATAGGAGCAAGCTACAAGGACGAAGTTCGAGATTCTGGCGAACAGATTTCTAATATACCCAGCTCAACCACAAAGGGTAGCAAAGAAGCAAGAACATTAGACAGTGCAGCTACAGATTTGATAGCTCTTGCCAAGGAACATCGCATGAACACTGACGTTAGGCGCTCTATCTTTATTGCAATCATGTCTGCCACCGACTATAATGATGCGTATCTTAGCTTGCAGAAGCTAGGCTTGAAGAAGAAACAAGAGCAAGAGATACCGAAGGTGCTGGTCCACTGCTCTGGAGCTGAGAAATTATACAACCCGTTCTATACTCTGCTCGCACGGCGAGTGTGTTCAGACAGGAAGCTCAAAATGGGGTTTCAGCTGTCATTGTGGGAGCTGTTTAGACGTATGGGTGAAGGCGAAGACGACAACAAAGAGGATGATGACAGTGATGACGAGGACACACTCTCGCTGAGATATCTAGTCAACCTGGCGAAGATGTTTGGCACCCTCGTAGCAGAGGGTGGTTTAGGGCTCGGTATACTTAAGGTAAGTGCTCCTATTCACGTGTCCAAAACGAAATACCAAGACTGATGTCGCTAGATGCTCAACTTTGCCTACCTACAAACCAAGACTCGAACCTTTGTTGAACTCATGCTGATTACCATTTTCCTTGAGTTACAGCGCGATTCAGGAGATGGGAAGGCAGAAGCACCTATTATTGAGATCTTTCTTGGTCCCAAAGAGGCTCCAATCATGGCCAGAGGCTTGCAATACTTTCTGAAAAGGGTTGTTAGCAAGACTGATGTGGCTGGTAGCGAACAAGATAAGGAGAATGTCAAGTGGGGATGTAAAGTAGCAGGCGATGCTCTGAAAGCTATAGTTTCCGGAACAATCGTGGGCGAGTAGGACCGGGGACAGGCTCTCATCCAATTTGTGAAAGCCTAAAATCCCAGCATCTGGGATAGATAGAGCCAAAGAGGCATCCTCAATTATCCAATATCTCGTCCGTCAGCTTTATCCACTTTATGCACTTTGGAATGAAGTCTCTGGCCTACCTTGAACTAAAATACATTGAAACAAACTTAAGAGTAGATGTCGGTCAGCGGAAAGGGTTAACTTAGCGTAACCGACCTTGTAGGGCTGATCGCTGTTGCCGCCACTGGCCGAGCTCCGGTCCAAAGAAATCATGAAGATTGAGCTACATTTTCCAAGAAAGCGAAGCATACTTCTTGGTCTAAGGTTTTCCTCTTCCAGCTTCATCCTTGGTCTTTCCTCGCTGTTTAGTCGCGTTTCATTATGTTCCGCAATCTGGTACCCAGAGCGTCTTCAAGGACCATATTAAGACCATTGAGCGCCAGTTCCTCAAGCGCATTCGACCCACCAACGTTCTATTTCGTCAATCGGACGTGGAGAGGATACGCGACAGAAGCTCGTAAGCCAGTTTATTAGAAGAAAAGTGAGGCAATGCTGATTGCTGGTAGAGGAGCATGATCTTGTCATCATTGGGGGTGGCGTCGGAGGCTATGTCGCGGCAATAAAAGCAGGACAAGAGGGCATGAAGGTATGAGGCATCCGGGACGTAAGTTTCGGTCAAACAAACGTCAAATGCTTATGCTGGTCTAGGTGGCATGTATAGAAAAGCGCGGAGCCTTGGGAGGAACATGTCTTAACGTCGGCTGCATACCCTCAAAATCATTACTCAACAACTCACATATGTACCACCAAATTCTGCATGACACGAAAAAGCGTGGTATTGAAGTCGGCGATGTCAAGCTCAACCTACAACAGATGATGGCCGCAAAGAACACTTCTGTGGACAGTCTAACGAAGGGGGTAGAATTTCTATTCAAAAAGAACAACGTCGAATATGTAAAGGGTACTGCTGCATTTTCTGGGGAGCACGAGGTCAAGGTCAATCTGATAGACGGCGGAGAGCAAACGTTCAGAGCCAAAAATATCATCATTGCTACGGGCAGCGAAGCCACACCCTTTCCAGGCCTGAATATAGATGAAAAAAAAGTGGTCACAAGTACAGGAGCAATTGCGCTGGACAAAGTGCCGGGAAAGATGGTGGTTATTGGCGGTGGTATCATTGGTCTTGAAATGGTTGCTCCGCCTATTTGAGTATACCTGTCCAACACGGAAAGCTGACCGAAATCGAACAGGGCTCAGTATGGTCCAGATTAGGGTCCGAGGTGACAGTGGTCGAATTCTTAGGACAGATCGGAGGCCCTGGGATGGATGCCGAAATCTCAAAAGCGACCCAAAAAATATTACAAAAGCAAGGCATGAAATTCAAGCTTAACACCAAAGTCCTCGGTGGCGACGACAGTGGCGAGGGCGTGAAGCTGGAGGTCGAAGCCGCTAAAGGTGGAAAAAAAGAGACCGTGAGTCCCACTCCGCATTCCCGCCCCTTTATGCCTAACTAAATCCCCCGTAGCTCGACGCAGACGTTGTCCTAGTCGCCATCGGCCGCCGGCCCTACACAGCCGGCCTTGGCCTCGAAAACATTGGCCTCGAAGTCGACGACAGAGGCCGCCTCGTAATCGACCAACAATACCGCACCAAACTCCCCCACATCCGCGTCATCGGCGATTGCACCTTCGGACCCATGCTCGCCCACAAAGCCGAGGAAGAAGCCGTTGCCGCGATCGAGTACATTAAGAAGGGCTACGGCCATGTCAACTACGGCGCAATCCCCAGCGTCATGTACACACACCCCGAAGTTGCATGGGTTGGCCAGAACGAAGCAGAATTGAAAGAGCAAGGGGTCAAATTCAAAACGGGGAGTTTTCCGTTCAGTGCCAATTCAAGGGCGAAGACGAATCTAGAGACGGAAGGGCTAGTCAAGTTCTACGCTGATGCGGAAACGGACCGGATACTGGGCATTCACATTGTAGGGCCGAATGCGGGGGAGATGATCGCGGAGGGGGTGCTGGCGATCGAGTACGGGGCGAGTAGTGAGGATGTTGGGAGGACGAGTCATGCGCATCCGACGTTGGCGGAGGCGTTTAAGGAGGCGGCGATGGCGACGTATGGGAAGGCGATTCATTACTAGGGGGTTTTTGTGGGATGCGGAGGAGAATGGCTAGGTTGTGGGATATGTGAATAGCGACTTGTAGCATAGGGATTTCTTGTCTAAAGGTCGCTGGGGAAATTTCATTCCTCAGGCTATCCTAGGGGTGTGGCACTCTAATCTCAGAGGGTTGTGGGTGAGCAATGTCTTGCATCTGCTGGTTTGGTGTGGTAGACAAGACAAAAGCTCTGCTCAGAGGCGAACGGAGCGTTATCTCCCCACTCTATATGACAGTGAAGGTGCGAAAATAGGTCCCAAGAAATCAAAGATATTCGAAAGTGCAGCGATGGACGGTTGTTATTAGAGGCAGAGGCGGTAAACCACTGCTGAATAAAAATGCTTCAATCAAGACCCAACTCCCTCCCCAAACACCATATTCTCAATCCCCAACACCGAAATCAAATAAACACCAACTCAAACAATGACATGTCATTCATACACCGAGTCATACCCTCCTCCGTACCCTCCATACCTGCGCCCACCACCAAGCCCCCTCCTCCCATATCCCATCCCCATCCCCTCGTTATCATAGCTATGCGATCCATGCAGCCTCGGCAATCCATAACAGTCCCCACCATAATGGGCCGGTAAGCGGCCTAGACGGGAAGTTTGACGGGAGCCGCTGCTGCTAAGAAACGTATTAGCGATGGGCGTTTTCTCTGCATGTGTAATGGATGTATGAGATGCATACTGGCTACTTCGGCGGTTTGAAAGACCTGGGCCTGGGTTGATGGGACCGGTGCCGTCGGGGTAGAGATAGTTGTGGGAGTAAGGGTCTCGCCGGGTGTGGCGAGAGGCAAAGTAGTCGTCGCGGTAGGGGGAGGGCAGGTAGCGGGAGCTTGGGTAGCCGCCGTGGTTATTGTAGCTGCGGTGGTAGTCGGAGTAGTCGTTATCCCAGGATACCATGGTGACGATTTGGGGTTTCCAGATGGTCTAAATGAGTGGTGGAACGCGGTAGCGAAAAGGTAGGGAAGATTTATGGACACTTTGAAAAGAACGCCGTCTGAAGGGAGATACTATATTTTTTTGGGAAAGAGCGATGATTTTATAACCATCTCCAAGCGTTTCTTTCGTAGTCACAGGGCATTAAAAGCATGGACCGGATGTTTGCTTGTGCCAGAAGCAAACTCGAGGCTTAGCCTAGGCTCAATGAGTTCGCTAAGAAGTTCGCCTCAGTATGCTTATAGCCGTTCCAGGAGCACAACTGGCAAGCAGGACCATCTGTCGTTTTTATCGACCAATGAAGCTTGTCCTGGAATGATTGTGGCACTTTCAAGGGCACTGAGCGAGATTGCTGCATGCGGCATGCCGTTAGATCAGTTCTTCCAGCAGGCGAGATTCGTGTTGGCTTGTCTCCATCGTTACGCTGTTTCCAAGAAGATTTTTTCCAACATCTAGGGGACCAGGTATTTGTCTTCAAGCTTGAGGCTTGGATCATTAAACCACTCTTGGTTGACAAACCTCAGGACTTGAGACGCTCCTGTTCTGGCCGAATCTTGATCTTTGCTTCGACACTCTAAGTATACTAAGTGTAATTAATTAGCAAATTGACTTCGTAATAATGGAACTCCATGCTGACTCTTGATCTTGGGCTCTGTGCCTGATGCTCTCACAGTAAAACGGATTCCTTGGTCAAGCGATGTCCCACCAAGCCAGCACGTTATCATCTGACTGCTTGTGGAAGATGGCAATGTAGGCACATGGTTTTTAGTACTAGAATCGTAGGCTTGAGTGAGGTCTCGCCAGCGAACGACTTTCCGATCACCAATGGAAGGTGGGAAAGGATCCCCAAGTTGCCGTATTTTGTCAAAAATTTTCTTTGTTATGCTGACGTTGGGAGACCTCCAATATGTGTTCGCCGTCTCGAAATAGCCGTATAGATCATAGAGCCTTTGTAGCCTAAGCCATGGTGAACCCCAGTGACTGGTAGCACTAAGGAAGAGTATAGCTGCGGCAATTCCATCTTTGTCGAAAACAACATCTGGAATCATATATCCAAGGGCTTCTTCATAGGCGAAATGGACCTGTTTTCCATGCTTCTGCAGATCAAATCCACGGTTACCAAGCCATTTGAAGCCGGTAAGAGTTTCTTCGACGCTGAAGTCATTTTCTGCTGCCATATAGGATAGCATTTGCGACGAGACCGCTGAAGTGAGCATATAGTCGTCAGGTTTTGCACCTGGGGATATTCTAGATCGCAAGAAATCTCCAAGGAGAACACCAACTTGATCGCCTTTAAACTGATGCCATCGTTCCCCAATCTTCTCGGCAACGGCAAAGCGATCTGCATCGGGATCGTTAGCTAGGATCAGGCGGATACCTGCTTGATCTGCCGTAGACATTGCAAGATCAAGAGCTCCCTTTTCTTCGGGGTTAGGATATTTTACTGTCGGGAAATCGGGATTTGGCTGAGCCTGCTGTCCGACTATTGTCATAAATCCACTGAGGTGGATCGCATTGAGGGCATCCGCCATGTATCTAAGCCCTACACCGTGCATGGGAGTATACACAAATCTGGGAGGCTTGCGATCACCCGGTAAGCTTCCAATTCTTGCAACTAATTCAAGGTATTTTGCTTTCATGGGAAGCAATACCGGCTCCTGAAGATCCTTATTCTCTGTGACACTCCAGGTTAATGGTTCCAGATTTCTTAGAATACAAGCAGCAATCATAGAATCTGCTGGGGAGTTGATTTGACATCCATTCGAGCCATAGACTTTATATCCATTGTCTTGGGCAGGATTGTGGCTGGCGGTAATCATTATACCTGCGGCAGCATGTAGTTGTGTCACACCGAAAGGGACCATTGGGGTATGAACCAACTCTTCATACCACCAGACTTTGATGCCTTTACACATGAACGCAGCAGCAGTGAGTTCTGCAAAGTTCATAGAATTATGTCGGGCATCATGGCCGATCACAACTCCCGCTGTAGCTGCACCTGGTTCATTTTCCAATAGATATTCAGCCAATCCTTGGGTGGTTTGTATTATTGTCAAACTGTTGAGTCGAGAAAAACCTGCTCCCATTTGAGCTCTCAAGCCGGCTGTGCCAAATGTAAGTCCTAGTGGTCGTCTTAGCATCTCCATCTAGATTTATGAAGAGTATGCGGTATTGCTGCTACTTACTATCACTGAGTCGAAGTTGAAGCTCATCAATCTTCCCGTACTCAACAAGGGTTTCAATCTCGGACCTGGTAGCAGGGTCCTTCCAAATGTAAGCACATAGACGCATTGTGTTGAACGTTGACTTTGCTTATAACCTTGTCCAATCGTAGCCATTCTTCTGCAAGCTTCTCCATACCCGTGTTTCAGACGCAGCGAAAGAGATGTCGTAAAGAACGCCTTGAGAGCAGCGAGACGAGAAAGAAACAAGAAGTTATGTGGATGGAGGGCATAAATCAATATACAGCTTTCTAAAAATCTATGCTAAGAATGACAGAAACCCATAAATCTATCTCTGAAACAGGAAACTATCGACAGGGTTCAAGATCAAGCCTTCAAATATATGTAGACCGTTACTAATGTTGACCGAAAAAGGATAAATAAGTTTGGGGACACGATCGAACCTCGGTTACAAAGGCCTTACGGGTATTCTATTTCAGTTACTAGCGTTTTTCTCAGTCCTAACCAGAATACCGAGTGCTTGGTGGTAGCAGCGCAGGCTGCCCGGCATGGTTTCAGGTAGCACCACAAGGGTGCCTCGTAAGGAAGTGATCTTGTCTCGGAATCAGGTTGAGAGCATGATTGCAGATGGTAAAACTTTCATAATCTTAGACAACAAGGTTCTTATGGTGGACGCATGGCTCAAGTATCACCCTGGAGGTGATAAAGTAATAATGCATATGGTGGGCCGGGACGCTACCGACGAAGTCAATGCGTAGGTACCACCGATGTTTATGATACGGCACTGCTAATGCATCTAAAGGCTGCACTCGGAGGAGGCACGAGAGCGCATGCTCAGCTATCAAATCGGCAAAATAGACGGACGGTGGAACAACTTCTTACCTCCCATACGAGGCGGCACATTTCGGAAATATAGCGAGCCAGGGGAGCCAGATACAGCAGAATATAGAGCTGAAATCTTGAGTCAGGCCAGCACTCCACCAAGATCTCCGATATTCGAGGCGGCTGAACCGTCTAACAAACTCAGACGACGAGGTATTAGGAAGTCTTCGGATCTACATGAAGTTTCCTTCCTTTCATCATTGTCGTCGATTAAGTCACTTGAAAATCCAAAAATAAGCAAGCTGTCCCATATGGATGCCTATACCCAACAAGAAATCTATCTGGATCTCGCCAAATACCCTGCATTAGATCATGCTACACAAGATAATATTGTACAACGGTACCGTATATTGAATGATCGAATCCGAGCCGAAGGGCTTTACCAATGTGACTACACTTCCTACCCCTTCGAGATCAGTCGGTACCTTCTGCTGTTCAGTATGTTTCTTCTGTGTCTACGGATGGGTTGGTATGGTACCAGTGGCCTTTCCCTCGGTTTCTTCTGGCACCAATTAGTATTTACAGCCCATGATGCCGGACACATGGGAATAACTCATAGCTTCGCCGTCGATACGGTGATAGGAATTGTGATTGCAGACTTTCTGGGAGGCCTTAGTCTAGGCTGGTGGAAGCGAAATCATAATGTACATCATATAGTTACGAACTCGCCGGAGCATGATCCGGATATTGAGCACATGCCTTTCTTTGCCATTTCACACCGGTTCTTCGAATCTCTTCGAAGTACATACTACGACCGAGTTATGGCCTACGACCCGTTTGCGAAGTTCATCGTACGATACCAGCAATACCTCTATTATCCAATCCTCGCCCTCGGGCGCTTCAATCTGTATCGTCTCAGCTGGGAGTATCTTCTCTTAGGACTCGGACCAAGAAAAGGTCCTGCGTGGTGGCACCGATGGTTGGAGCTTGCTGGACAGGCCTTTTTCTGGGCATGGTTTGGATACGGCGTTGTCTACAAGTCTATCCCGACCGTTCGCAGCCGAGTACTTTTTATCATGATTAGCCACATCGTTACCGCACCTCTTCATGTCCAAATTACTTTGAGTCACTTTGCCATGAGTACAGTGGACCTTGGTGCGAACGAATCATTTCCACAGAAGATGCTTAGAACCACTATGGATGTCGATTGCCCACAGTGGCTTGACTTTATCCACGGAGGTCTGCAATTTCAGGCTGTACATCATTTGTACCCCCGCATTCCACGGCACAACCTCCGCCGAACGCAGAATCTTGTGCAGGAATTCTGCCAAGAAGTCGAGATACCATATGCCTTATACGGCTTTGTGGACGGTAATAAGGAAGTCATTGGACGGTTGGGAGAAGTTGGACGACAAGCGGCCATCTTGGCTCAATGCCAAAAGACAACATCCGAAAATGGATTTTATTCTCATTAAAACGGTGTATCAGAACTTATGAGAGTCTGAACCTTTTTCGCTCTTGATGTAAGAAATTCCACGTGGGTTGAAATAAAACAGTAGCGTAAAGTAAATGAAATTCGCTTTAGCCCTAATCTGAATAGCGCCCATTTCAAACTCGACGACTCCTCCACCTACCATTAATTTGGAGTACTACTCCAGGACAAGCCGATATGAAAACAGGATCACAGAAATGCGGAACTACCGTTACCGTGCAATAGCTTTGCATCACTCCCGCGTCGCTTCGGAGCAGACGATAAAACACTCTTCACCCAACCTGCTATGTCTTTCCCTACTCGCCATTTGACAGAACCCTAACGCCGCTAACATGAACCACTCGAACGGCATCGCTATAGGGACGGCGGAAGTGGAGGTTCCAGGGGATTTGTGCCCCCTTCCAGAATGTACCTCCGCACAGCATCCTCAGAGTCATTGTCCACAACACAATCAGTCGTATCTTTTCCATGCCAAAGGAAAGTGAGCAATACGTGGCGTAGTTGCTTCAACATACGAATCACTGGAAGAGCGCCAGCCCAAGTACCACCAAACAGTCCCGCTCTTTGTATCACCAATACTTTGAGTGTGTCCTGCTGACGTTCACATAGGCCTACGAGCTCTTGGAATTCAATTTCAACCGTTGCTAAGCACAGTGTTCGCAGATTTCCCCAATGCGTGTTGCCTAGCACTGAATTCAGCGTGACTGGCATATCAGCCAAGAAGAGGTTGATGGCTCCGCTAAGACATATACGTTCGACCGAAGATGCTCCGGAAAGGAGGGCGCTCACGTAGCCTGACTGAATCCCCTCGGCCTCGATATTGTGTAGAGCATGGCAGACTTCCATCAGCGCCGAGCCATAGTGTATCGAGATCTCTCGTGTATGTTTGAAAATGGCCATCGAGCTCGGAGTGAGAGGTTTCTGCATAGCTGCCAAAAGCATTGCTCTGGACGAGCCTTCAAACGATTTTAATGGTCTCCCCGACATGCTCCAAACTTCAAAGAAATCGACCAGCTGGGGTGGCGCAATGTCATTATCGACCTTTGGCTCAAGGCAGAATTGCCGTAAACAGTTCCTACCCCCCTTTTCAGAAATCGATCGCCTAGAATTCCACGAGCTCTTGAACCTCAAATGTCTCACACTTGGCATCACAGCCAAAGCTCTTTTGAAAATTGTTACGAGTTCTGATCTCCGGAGGATCGCCTGCTGCTGCTCGAACATCTGAACATACTCCCACCAGCCGCGAATGAGAAGGTTAAGCGTTGGTTGATGGTCTTCTAAATTATTAGTACGGCATGCGGTGATTGTTTCTGCCTGGCTTACCTTCATCCCCTTCAGACTCACGGATTGCGATCTTAAGTGATTCGGCTGATATCGTTGGGTCATCACGCCATGTCATAATATGCCCCACAAGAGCCAATATTGCAAGTTCATCTCCAACCTTGCTTTCCATTTCTTTCAGCAATTGCTCGATAACGGCGGTTGCGTACTGTCGCCGATCTAAGGCTAGGTGTCTGGAGAATTGAGCTATGTCGATGACGAGAAGTTTAATACCACGCCTGAAAAGCTCATGTTCAGCAACAAAATTGGCTACTATCAATGGCCGATTCCGTAAGGATATATTGAGAGCGTTCAAGTATAAGGGAGAGGATAGGTTCATCCATTTCGTGCACACCAATCTTGCATTGGCAATATCCTCCTGTGCCAAGTTCTTGAATATCTCTTCCAAAACCTCTGGCGGGACTTTCTCTATACCGAAGACGGTTGAGTTCAACGAAGAGGAAATCTCTAGCCACTTCTTGCAGACCAGCTTCACATTCACGATGTCATCCGGTGGTAAGTTCCTGAATATTTTTCTAATAATTTTTAGCGGAACGTTTATGATTCGGTTGGGCATTGCGAAATGCCTCAAATCGGCAGGATAAATGTCGAAGCCACCGGTGGAATAGAAGATGGTACTCCCAAGGGTGAGGTCGCGTTGCTAGGGCTGAAATAGTCTTATTTGGAGGTGAGATTATGGAGGAGAATTTGATGCATTCTGTGTAATTTCGAGCAATTGAGAAGAAGGAAGGATGACCATGTCTTGGATCACACAAGATTGCGACATAAAGAAGTGTTTCCAAAGTCTACAGCCAAGATCAATAACATCTGGACTTGTGAATGCCATCAACATCTGATATCCATAAGGCGTAAGGCGTAAGGCGGAATGGCGGCCTTTCTATTGGCTCTCTAGCGAGTAGGGTCTCCGTAGGTGGCACTCCATGGTCTCTTCGACGTTGTACCTAATTGCGACCATTCACAAACATCTTTCTGATACTCATGATCGGCATTCCAGTCTCATCAAAATGGCAACAGTAGCAGCACGTCGCACGACATCTTCTCCTTTCGGGCGACGCCGGCTTCTCGGCATGCGCACAAGTATTTGACTCCAACTCAGCAGCAGCAGTACATCAACCTCAAGGCAACAGATCCAGCTTCTTGAGTCAGGAAGCTGCATCGACCCTGGAGGCGTCGAATGTTGTCAGAACAAGTGCTAGAAGACTGGAACTTTGCGCCAGTGCATGAGTTCCTCCGGTCGACCTCTCTTACGGAGAGATCATCTGTAGCAGTCTCTTTTGTAGACCACTCCCTAGCGGATCAGTACAATGCAGCTTCGCACCTTGGAGACTTTGGAAAAATATGGGAGTACCTCGGGCAGCCGTTGAGCGTACCAGCCCCCACAATTCAGCTATTACCACGCGCCGAGACAACTGCTCCTAACAAAGAAGATATCGAAATTAACGCAGCCTCGTACGACTTCCCAAAGGGCAAAGAAGTGAAATGGAGAGATGAGTTTGAGGGAGGAGATCTCACGAACAATGACGGCTTTGGCAACTCTACGATCGTTCCACTTTTCAAAGAAAGCCGGAGACAGAAGGCACGTAGGAGAAGTGAGTTGGACGAACTTGAGAGGAACCACCAGAAGACTTTGCCAAGTGGTAGTGAGAATGAATCTGAAAACGACATATGGACAGCAGAGCGCTCCCAAGCTCGGAAGGCTATAATCGATAGAGTTGTCCACAATACCCCTGAGAAAGCGGACAAGTTTGCGTCGAGTCTTCTATTGCCTTCAGGCGGACCTCAGCTCCCTATTATTATTGGCACATCCCTCGCTACCAGTCTGCGTGTCTTGGCGCGGACTGAGAAGCCATCCGCTTTACCAGAAGAGAGTGTATACGCAGAAGCAGCGGAGAAAAAGGCGAGACTCATGGCAAAGCTTCATGACGGATTTGTTAAAGAAAGGCAGTATCTCAGCAACATCAATTTCCTGTCAAGGACTACCAGTGGCGATGATAGCACGGATATAGGCGTACATGTCTTTGTTGACGCATCCAATGTATGAGCATTACCACGGTTTTTCTTAATTGATGCCCTTGCTAACGATCGCAGATTATGATTGGTTTCCATAACGCAATAAAATTATCACGCGGTCTTTCCATCTCGAGTCGCCTGCGACGCCAACCGCTCTCATTCCACAACCTGTCACTCATCCTAGAACGAGGTCGTCCACCCGCTAAGCGCGTACTCGTCGGATCAGACAATTTTCCAGCCATTCAAGAAGCGAGAGCAATCGGCTATGAAACAAACATCCTCGATAGAGTACATAAAGCGAAAGAACTCACCCCCCGCCAGAAGAAATTCACCCACGTCATTCCGAATGGCACCTACCACGCTACCTCTGGGCAATCCAGCGGCTCTGAAACGACCGCTGCCACCCGCGCCCCCGAGAAATGGGTTGAGCAGGCCGTAGACGAAATTCTGCACCTGAAGATCCTGGAGAGCGTTGTTGACGCCAAGAAGCCATCAACCATGGTTCTCGCAACTGGGGACGCGGCGGAGGCAGAGTATTCGCAGGGATTTTTAAAGATGGTAGAGAGGGCGTTGGAGAAGGGGTGGAGTGTGGAGTTGGTGAGCTTCAAGCATAATATCAGTGGGATGTACAAGAGGAAGGAGTTCAGGGGAAAGTGGGGCCAGAGGTTTAAGATTATTGAGCTGGACGATTTTGTGGAGGAGTTGTTGGGTGTCCAAGGTAATCTGTGATTGAGGCTTACAACGTTTGACGGCTGTGCCGTCTTTCCTTTTGCAACGGATGCGATAATGCAACAAGGCTGGCGGATGTATCAACCACGTGTCGAAAAATTACGAACGGAATGTCTTGTGGTATGTTTGTATGCTCGGGGGCTAGGCCAACTTGCAAAGAAGTTGACGAATGTATCAGCGAGCTATCGGAATGGTACGGTTGGGATATCTGTATGTCTCTAGGCTGGGGCCTCGCTGGCCGCCCTTCAACCGATATTGTCAATCGGTGCTTTTCTTTAATTCCTGCATCTTTGATCTCTACAATGCTGAAAGCGGGCAAAGAGCGTAACGCTTACTAGCTTCTTCCGCATGAAATTTCGAATTAGAAAGGATACCGAGCAAGCAGTCAAGTGAATCACCAATAGTGATTCCATATCCGTCTTCTCTTTCTCCCATACCACTGCGGAACACTTCCTCTATTCTACTACAAAAGGACGTCCCTGGCTACCCTTCCCTTCCAAGACTTTCGACTTCCCACTTCCCCGCCGCTTCAACGATAGTTATAGGATTTCGCAACGGCCTTTTCATCTACGGAATCCCCTTTGATCTTCGAGCGTGGCTCACGCATTTCGCCTCTTTAAGGCAACGATACAAACATTTCTAGTGCTACTGTTCAGTCCATACACATAGCCTCTTATTTTTTCAGGGGATCTCTTTCTCCGTACTCTATCCCACCTTTTCTTTTTTTGGCCCCTCCAAGACCCCTATCGTAAACATATCAATGAAATACGCCCCTTCTACAAAGCCATTCACCCCCCTCTCACTAAGGTACCATCTTCGTCCGAGCGTACCTAGAACCAAAACTTAGCCTTCCCTCGCGTCCTTTTTCATTCTCCTCCTCCATGCCCACCACCTTTACCCAGCCTTTCCTAACAGCCAATTTCCCCCAGTCAAAAAAAAAGGCAAAAACATACAACAGAAGGGATTCGCTGGTCGTCACCGACCCAACTACTAGTCTTCCGATCACCAGCTTATGTATGGCAGAGCGGACGGGATGCCCAGTTCTCTTGCACCCAGATTTGCGTGCGCGGTACCCGACCATCCCCGATCCGGTATAGCCGGGCTTCTCGCCGCCTGAACCTCTTCCCTCTTTTGCCCTTTCTCTTCCCTTAATGACTGAAATGCAACCCTTTCGCCGCTTTTTCTGAATGCTTCAACCAGACATTCACAAACGGCCTTCTGATGCACCTTGCGTTCTGACTGCGCCAAAATGCGTTTTCAGGCTGTTCCCCCAATTTCCCTTTCTATCTGTCGTTTTCGCGTCTCTCCCATTTTTCCTCGAATCTTTTTATCTCGATCGATCTTCTCGTGATTTCTGTTCATTACTCGTGAGACGATCAATTCTCTTGCGAGCCTTCGTCGTCGTTCTGTGTATACAGCATCATGAGTCGTCGACGTGATCATTCACTGCGCAACGTTAAGATCGTCGCGTACTACGTGAAGAAAGATCGACAGAAAAATGAACATCACGATCTGCGAGAAGTGTTGACGACGACTACGCAAGCGAAACTGAAAACGATCGAGAGAACATGAACACGATGTGTTACGACTTCAGTGCTCGATGATTCAAGATTGATGTTGATTGAAGAACAGATTCTGCAAGCATCTTGAGAAAGATTCTCATGATTATCTTGCACAAGTGACAGCGAAGTCGATTGCATTCTACTTAGAATGATATCTCGATCAAAGCAATATCAAAAGACAGATATGCATTCAAAACAAGTTCAGAATGATACAGATGCTGTATTGATATCAGATTGAACATTCAATGAACAAAGTTGTCAATAAGAAAGTCATGAAGATTCGTGTTCAATTGACATTCTGCATTGCTCGCTCTTCTGACTGAGCAACATATGTAGTCGATCAAAACTCAGCTTAGATTTTCTCACATCTTGAACGTGAAGACTTTGCATAAGTCAATGATGAAAGTCTTGAATCTGTTCGCATTTCTGCATTTTCTGTGAAACGATGATTCTCATCAATTCTCTCACGAAAAAGAGAGAGTTCAATTTTCGCTATTTCTATTGCTATGCATCTACACGTCATCACAATCGAGCGTCTTGATTGAGAGTAGCACAGATGATATCAGAGACTCTGATGATGCTTTATGCTACAGAGATGTCAAGCTGATCTTGATTCAAAATTCGATGACAAAGAGAAAGAACATGTTGATATTGAAGATTATTCTACTTTTGATGAAAGAAAAGAGACATATGAAGAAATCATACGTTCTACATTGCGCTGAGACTGACAACGTTGACTGAGAGTTAACAATCGATAGTACTACTTATGTTTTACATGAACAAGATGACAATTTGACTCTCTGCTCAATGTTGCACTTTCTCATTCTCGCTTTCTTTGACAACGTCTTCAGAGCTTTGAATCTCGATTGTCTCAAGACAATCTCTCAGATGAAGATTTCAAAATCATGACAAGTCATACAGCTTGAGTGAAAAGATAACATATTGAACAAGTGCATTTTTCAAAGAGCAAAGAAGAAAATTAGTAAGATGAAAATTTCAAATTCAGTTTTGTCGTACTATTTCATTAGCAAGCACTTCAGAAAGATTGAGCAAGATGCAGAGTTTTGCAAGAACTTGACATCGTATGTCATTCATCGAGTCACAGACAACGTCATAAACGATATTTATCATCGTTGTGATTTATTCTTTGATCTGTTTGCTAACGCAGTTCAGATGATGCAACGAAAGCTGTTCATAATCAAATCATGAGTCATTCTTGAAGAGAGATGTTCAAACATTACATATTTCAATTGATTAAATACAATGTTCAATCTGCTTATCTTGATATCGAGTCGAGAGCTCAACTTATCTCAGCTGCAGAGAGAATGATTCTGTCTCAAGATCAACGCACGTCGATTGAACTTTCGTCTCTGAAAAAGCATGAAGTCGATCATCAAGATCAGATCATTGATCTCAGAAACAAAAGAGTTCATCTGATTCAATTGTGTCAGACAAAACATGTAACTCTGAAATAAGCTCAAATCAGTGAAGAAATACTCGCTTGTAAATTTCACGTTGTCGATCAGACTCTGAGAAACGAGATACAATATCAGAGAAGTCAGCGCTTAAAAAAGAAAAAGAAAGAATTTTTCGCGACAATCAACGTTTTAGAAATTCAAAATCAGCTCATTGACTCGCTTGAATACTGCGTTTCTTCTCTTTCTACATCATCTCAACATTATTTTTTGAAATGCACTCGCTTGACTTGCAAGTTGTTTGAATCAATGCAATCATCTTCTCACTCAGAACAAATGATGCTTCTGCGTCTTTCAACTCTTCATGATCTCATACAATTATGCACTCATCAGAAGTCTCGAGAATCGAGAACGATGAACTTTGAGAAGAAAATCGAAAGTATAATCTCGAAGTTAAGCTCGTTAAAAGAAGAGACATATTCAATTCATTGTGCTGTGAGAATCTGTCTTTTCTGCCTGAGTAATGTGACTTTGTCACGTCAATATTGACAAAGAAACTTCAGCAGCGACAACAGACTTGCAAAGCATCTCGAGAATCAGCATTATATGCTTTTACATCGTGATCTCGTCTCAGTTGATCAAATCTCATGCTCTCATTCAGTCTGCAGCAACATACTTGAGAGTATTTCATACTTTCAATGTTAGAGATCTGTCTAGAGCGAGTCGAATAGAGATGTCATTTAACTAGAAGATAAATGCTAAGAAAGAAAGATAGCTACAGAAAAGAAGCTGATTACATATGTGTGTTTCTCAGTCAACGCTAGACTCAATAAAGACTAGTCAAGATGACAAAGCAAGAATAGATCTGACAAGACTAGAAGACTGAGTCTGACAAAACTAGAATCATGACATTACTCTCTCTCTTCGACGATTCATGTTCGCATGAATGTATTTTCTGCTCGATTCAATTGATTGCTCAATCATGATTTCACAGACTCAGACTCATTAAATTCTGATTGACTGAATAGTCGAAAGCGCTTTTAGCGCGATTTGTTCAAATATCAAATATGAAAATCATCAACTATCTTCTGAGCATTCATAAATTCATCATCATCAATGTTGTATCAATTGAGATCATTGTCATAGTCATTTCATTTGACTCTATACTGAAGTCGTCTTCGATATCGACGAAAATTCAATATATCGTCGATTTTTCATTCGTCTTCGTCGTTTATCACTATTGAATCTGAGAGTTCATTCTTTTGATCAGGCAAGAAATCGTCGACGACAGAACGAAGCAGATCAGAATGAAATACATC